>Ga0137362_10003825_pt1 | contig 10129 bp, 7 predicted proteins | sample MadtaG_2_FD_104801 | JGI IMG/M metagenome (GOLD analysis project Ga0137362, IMG submission 104801) | Vadose zone soil microbial communities from Angelo Coast Range Reserve, California, USA - Mad1_100_16 metaG | ecosystem: Environmental > Terrestrial > Soil > Vadose zone | place: USA: California... | reverse complement strand
GCGCCGGTCTCGCTCCTGACCGTGAGCCCGGTCCTGGTCATTGCAAAAAGCAATTTTCCCGCGAATGACCTCAAGGAAATGATCGCCTGGCTCAAGGCCAACCCCGACCAGGCGTCGGCCGCGACGGTGGGCGTCGGCAGCGCCGCCCATGTCAGCGGCGCCTATTTCCAGAGGGTCACGGGCACCCGCTTCCACTTCGTGCCGTATCGGGGCGGCGGTCCGGCCATGCAGGACCTGGTCGGCGGCCAGGTCGATCTCCAATTTGCCGAGGGCACAACGGCCCTGCCGGCTGTGCGGAGCCGTCAGGTCAAGACCTATGCGGTCATGGCGCCGACGCGCTGGTTCGCGACGCCTGACGTACCGACCGTGGACGAACTCGGCGTGCCGGGACTTTACCTCACCTTCTGGCACGGCCTCTGGGTCCCCAAGGGCACGTCTGACCAGATCATCGCCAAGCTGAACGCCGCCGTCGCGGATGCGCTCGCCGACGCCACTGTGCGCCGCCGGCTGACCGACATCGGCCAAGAGATCATGCCGCGCGCGCAACAGACGCCGCCGGCGCTCGCCGCGCATCACAAGGCCGAGGCCGAGAAGTGGTGGCCGATCATCAGGGCGGCCAACATCAAGGGCGAGTAGATTCGATTCTACGTCGGCATTGCCCGCTGCTCCGGGCGGCCGTCAACTATAAAGTTGGCGCCGCCCATCCCAAACGGGAGTTGCTGCCGCTCTGTGAGGATGCAAGGTTCTGCGGCAACATCTGCTGACCGATCAATTGTGGAGATGAAATCGATTGTGGAGATGAAGATGCGAAATTACCGGCAATGGTTCATGGCGGTTGCAACGGTCGGCATCGCGGTAGTTGTGGCAAGCCCGGTCGCGGCGCAGAAGAAATACGATCCTGGCGCGGGCGACCGCGAAATCAAGATCGGCAACACCATTCCCTACAGTGGGCCGGCCTCGGCCTATGGCGAGATCGGCAAAGCGCAGGCTGCCTACTTTAAGAGGATCAACGACGAGGGCGGGATCAACGGCCGCAAGATCAATTTCATCAGCTATGACGACGCCTACAGCCCGCCGAAGACTGTCGAGCAGGTACGCAAGCTCGTTGAGAGCGACGAAGTCCTGTTTGTCTTTAGTACGCTGGGGACGCCGTCCAACACCGCGATCCAAAGATACCTGAACGCCAAGAAGGTTCCGCAGCTTTTTGTCGCCACCGGAGCCACCAAGTGGAACGATCCGACGCATTACCCATGGACTATGGGTTGGCAGCCCAACTATCAGAGCGAAGCGCGCATTTATGCGGAGTATCTGGTGAGAAATCACCCTCAAGGCAAAATCGGGATTCTTTATCAGAATGACGACTACGGTAAGGATTACGTGAAAGGTCTGAAGGACGGACTGAACGGTAAGATGCGGATAGTCGCCGAAATCCCCTACGAGGCGTCCGACCCCACCGTCGATTCTCAGATCATCAGCTTGAAGGCGTCCGGCGCGGATATCTTTTTTAACGTAGCGACGCCGAAATTCGCCGCTCAGGCGATCAAGAAAGCGGCTGAGGTCGGTTGGAAGCCGATCCACCTCCTTAACAATATCTCAGTTTCGGTCGGCTCGGTGCTCAAACCTGCCGGACTCGACAGTGCCAAAGGCATTCTCACGGCCGCATATCAGAAGGACCCCACTGACCCAATCTGGAGAGACGATCCGGCCTACAGGGCATGGGTGGCCTTCATGGACAAATATTATCCGGATGGCGACAAGACCTCGTCGCTTCCGGTCAGTGGCTATCTGCGTGCGCAAACCCTCGTTCAGGTGCTCAAGCAGTGCGGCGACAACCTCACCCGCGAGAACGTCATGAAGCAGGCCGCCAATCTCACGAATTTGGAATTCGGCATGCTGCTGCCGGGTATCAAGATCAACACCAGCCCGAACGACTTTGCGCCGATCAAACAAATGCAGCTGCAGCGCTTCAATGGCGAGAGCTGGGAGCTGTTCGGCCCGGTGATGACCGGCGAGGTCGGCGGCTGAGAATGGCGCTTGAGCAGCCGGAGCGCATGGGGGCGACGTGCGCGTTGACGCCCCGCCCCATGCCGCCTCACCAAGGTGCCCCAACCTCTTGCCCTGTCTACAAGATGAACTAGGATCGATCCGGTATCAGGCGGCTCCCGTCGAGAAGAGCCGCCAAAAAAGGCAGGCATCATCGGCGCGTGAGTGCAAACGCCGCGAGGCCGGCGGCATGTGGGGGATCATGTCCAATAGGACGTTGCGAATAATTCGCGACCGTCAGCAATCATCATGCGCGCCGCCGCCGGGGGCATTGTCTGCTTCCAGCAGACGGCCTCCGCGCTGCTCAGACCTCCCTCGCCCATCAGATCAAGGGAGACCGGGGCGATGAGCGCTGTCGGGTACGCGACCGAGGCGGCGCCACCATCGGCGGCCCAGCCGCTGCTGGCGGTCCGCGATGTCTCAGTCCGCTTCGGCGGCATCGTGGCGCTCGACGGCGTGTCGTTCGATCTCAAGCCAGGCCAGTTGCTCGGTTTGATCGGGCCGAACGGCGCCGGCAAGACGACGCTCTTCAACTGCCTCAGTCGTCTCTACACGCCAGTCGCCGGCGATATCCTGGTCGAAGGCGGCAGCATTCTCAAAATCCCGCCGCACCGAATCGTCGATATCGGTATCAGCCGCACATTCCAGAACCTCGCCCTGTTCGGCAGCATGTCGGTCCTCGACAATATAAGGGTCGGCGGCCACCGGCAGAGCCGCGGCAACTTTCTAACCGATGCCCTCGGCCTCGCCGGGGCGGTCCGCCGCGACGCCGCGCTCACCGAAGAGGCGTGGGAACTCATCGTGTATCTCGACCTGCGCGACGTCGCCGCACAGGCGGTCTCTGACCTGCCGTTCGGCCTGCAGAAACGGGTCGAGCTTGCCCGCGCGCTTGCGGCGAGGCCGAAGCTCCTGCTGCTGGATGAACCTGCCGGTGGTCTCAATCACCACGAGGTCGAGAGCCTTGGCCGCCTGATCACAAGAATTCGCGACGAGCGCCGCGTCACCGTGCTGCTGGTGGAGCATCACATGAATCTTGTCATGTCGATCTGCGACAAAGTCGTGGTGCTCGATTTCGGCCGCAAGATCGCCGAAGGCACGCCGGCCGAGGTGCGAGCCGACCCGGATGTGATCAGTGCGTATCTTGGAGCCGCGAAGTGATGGCCGCGATGCTGCTGGAGACCGCTGGGCTTTGCGCCTTCTACGGCGCCACCCAGGTGCTGTTCGGGCTTGACCTCAAGGTCGCCGAAGGGGGCGTCACCACCCTGCTCGGCGCCAATGGCGCCGGCAAGACAACAACCCTGCGCGCAGTTTCCGGCATGGTGCATACCACCGGGGACATTCGGTTCCGCGGCCAATCACTGGCCGGATGGGCGACCGAAGACATCGTGCGGCTTGGCATTGCCCACGTGCCGCAAGGCCGCGGCACCTTCGTCTCCCAGACCGTCGAGGAAAACCTCAAGATCGGGGCCATGTCGCGGCGCGACCGCGCTGGAATCTCCGCCGACATCGAACGCGCCTATGGGCATTTTCCGCGCCTCAAGGAGCGACGCAAGCAGCAGGCCGGCACGCTGAGCGGCGGCGAGCAGCAGATGCTGGCGCTGGCGCGCGCCTTGATGCTGCGGCCGAAGCTCATGTTGCTCGATGAGCCGTCCTTCGGGCTCGCGCCATTGATCGTGCGTGACCTGTTCGCAATCCTGCGCACCCTCAATCGGGCCGAGAACGTCAGCATGCTGCTGGTCGAGCAGAATGCCTCGCTGGCGCTCGATCTCGCCGATCGCGCCTATCTGATCGAGACCGGCCAACTGGTGACTGCTGGCGCGGCGCATGACCTGCGCAACGACGAAAATGTCCGTCGCGCCTATCTCGGGTATTAGGAGAACCGGATGGACCTGTTCCTGCATCAGGTGCTGGCAGGAGTAGCGACCGGCAGCATCTATGCGTGCCTGGCGCTGGCGATCGTCATGATCTACCAGACGATCAATCATTTGAATTTCGCGCAAGGCGAGATGGCGATGTTCTCGACCTTCGTCGCCTGGCAGCTCATGCAATGGGGCGCGCCATACTGGCTCGCATTCGCCGGCACCGCCGCGTTCTCTTTCGTCGCCGGCATCGCCATCGAGCGGGCCCTGTTCCGGCCCATCCATAACGCGCCGGTGCTGTCCCATGTGGTGGTGTTTATCGCCTTGTTCGCCATTCTCAACAGCCTCGCGGGCTTCATCTGGGACTACAACGTCAAGAGCTTCCCAACCCCGTTTGGCTCGCGTTCCCTGTTCGGCGACGGCCTGATGAGTTCCCATGACGCCGGAATGATGGGCGTGACGCTGGCAATGCTGGTGCTGCTCTACGTGTTCTTCCGTCATACGCGGATCGGGCTTGCGATGCGTGCAGCGGCCGCAAACCCGCAATCCGCGCGGCTTTCCGGCATTCGCGTCGGCTGGATGATTGCGCTCGGCTGGGGCATGGCGGCGGCGATCGGCGCCGTCGCCGGCGTCATGATCGCTCCGGTGGTGTTTCTCGATCCGAATATGATGAACAGCATCCTGGTCTATGGCTTTGCCGGCGCCGTGGTCGGTGGGCTGATCAGCCCCGGAGGCGCTGTGCTCGGCGGATTTGCGGTCGGCGTCATCGAGAATCTTGCCGGCACTTTCATTCCGTATGTGGGCCGGGAGCTCAAGCTCACCATCGCGCTCTTCATCATCGTCGTGGTGCTGACCGTGAAGCCGAGCGGCCTGTTCGGCCGGACCGTCGTGACGCGGGTGTAGCGTGATGAAGCAACCGCTTAAATTCGACCTCACACAAGCCTCGGCCAAGACCGTTGCGGGCCTTTCCATAAAGGCGTGGAGCCGCGCCGCCGTGATTGCCGGCGTGTTCCTCGCGTTGCTCTTGCCGCTCGCAATCAAAGGCTTCCTGGTTTTTCAACTCACGCTCGCCTTGATCTATGCCGTAGCAATTCTCGGACTGAACCTGCTCACCGGCTTCAACGGGCAATTCTCGCTTGGCCACAGCGCCTTTTATGGCATCGGCGCATACACGGCCGCGATCCTGATGGATCAGGCCGATGTCGCCTACTACTGGACGGTACCGGCAGCTGGGGCGGCCTGTTTCATCGTTGGATTTCTCTTCGGCCTGCCGGCCTTGCGGCTTGAGGGCTTGTATCTTGCGCTCGCCACCTTCGCCCTCGCGATTGCGATGCCGCAACTCCTGAAATCGACGCCGCTCGAGCCATGGACCGGAGGTGTCCAGGGCATCGTGATCCTCAAGCCGGACGCTCCGTTCGGCCTCCCCCTGAACTCCGATCAATGGCTTTATTACTTCACGATCCTGACTGCAGCGTTGATGTATGCCGGCGCCGTCAATCTGGTGAGAAGCCGAACCGGTCGCGCCATCATTGCGATCCGCGACAATCCCATCGCGGCGAGCGCTATGGGCGTCGACGTCGCGCTCTACAAGTCCCTGACGTTTGGGGTTAGCGCACTCTACACCGGCGTCGCCGGCGCGCTCGGCGCGATCGCAGTCCAGTTTGTGGCGCCGGACAGCTTCACGTTCAACCTCGCCATCGCGCTGTTCGTTGGCTTGGTGATCGGCGGGGTTGGCTCCATACCCGGCACATTATTGGGTGGTTTGTTCATCTTGTTCGTGCCCAATATTGCCGAGGAGGTGTCCAAGGGCTTGGCGCAAGCGGTTTACGGGGTTATCCTGATCGCGGTGATCTACCTGATGCCTTCCGGCGCAGCAGGATTTATCCGATTGATTGTCGGCCGCGTTGCTCGTTCGTGGACTTGAGCCGGCTCATTCAGATCGCACGCTAGTTCACTGAAACGACTCGCTGCAGGCCGACGTGATCGCTCACTGGTGGGGGATGAAAATGCGAAATGACCAGCATTGGATGACCGTAGCAGCAGCACTGGCCATCGCCGCAGTTGCGGCCAACCCAGCCGCGGCGCAGAAAAAGTACGATCCCGGCGCGAACGACAGCGAAATCAAAGTCGGCAATATCATGCCCTACAGCGGCCCGGCTTCAGCCTATGGCGAGATCGGAAAAACCCAGGCTGCATACTTTCGCAAGGTCAACGCCGAGGGCGGCGTCAACGGCCGCAAGATCAACTTTATCAGCTATGACGACGGCTACAGCCCGCCCAAGACGGTCGAGCAAGCGCGCAAGCTCGTTGAGAGCGATGAGGTTCTGCTGATATTCCAGTCGCTCGGAACGGCGCATAACACGGCGATCCAGCGCTATATGAATGCGAAAAAAGTGCCCCAGCTTTTTGTCGCGACGGGCGCGACGAAATGGAATGATCCGCAGCACTTTCCCTGGACCATGGGCTGGCAGCCAAACTACCAGAGCGAAGCACGCATCTACGCCGAATATCTTCTGAAGAACCAGCCGCAGGGAAAAATCGGCGTCCTTTACCAGAATGATGATTACGGCAAGGACTATCTGAAGGGTCTGAAAGACAGGCTCAACGGCAAGATGCGGACCGTCGCCGAGGTGCCGTATGAGACCACCGACCCGACGGTTGATTCTCAGGTTATCAACCTCAAGGCGTCAGGCGCCGACATCGTCTTCAATGTTGCAACGCCAAAATTCGCCGCCCAGGCGATCAAGAAAATCGCCGAGCTTGGCTGGAAACCGATCCACCTCCTCAACAATGTTTCCAACTCGGTGGGCTCAGTGCTCAAACCTGCCGGTTTTGACAATGCCAAAGGCGTGCTGACCACGGCATACCTCAAAGATCCGACCGATCCGACCTGGAAGGACGACCCGGCATATAAGAAATGGTCGGCCTTCATGGACAAATATTACCCGGACGGCGACAAGACGTCGACCTTTACGGTGTACGGCTATCTGGTGGCGCAGACCTTGGTCGCGGTGCTCAAGCAGAGCGGTGATAATCTCACCCGCGAGAACGTCATGAAGCAGGCTGCGAGCCTCAAGAATCTTGAACTCGACATGCTGCTGCCCGGCTCGAGAATCAACACTGGCCCGAACGATTTTGCGCCGATCAAACAGATGCAGATGGAGCGCTTCAACGGTGAGCGTTGGGAGTTGTTCGGCCCCCTCATGAGCGGCGAGGTTGGTGGCTAAGGCATGGCGATTCCGCAATCGGACCGCGGCACACAGGCGATGCCTCCTTCAGACGCGGGCGGACTGCCGCTTCAGTGCGCTCGCGGCGCGTGATGCATGGTGCATGTCGGACGCCCCTATGCGTGGGAAAAATCCTACCCGGCCGGCATGCGCTGGGACAGTCCGATTGCGACCTTCACGTTGCAGGAACTGCTCGACCGCGCTGTTGCGGATTACGGCGATCGGCCGGCGCTTGAATATCAGGACCGACGCATCAGCTACCGCGGGCTCGGCGACCAGGCCGCGCGCGCGGCGGCAGCTTTCCGGCATATCGGTATCGATCGCGGCCACGCGGTCGCGCTCTATATGCCGAACACACCCTGGCACCCGATCGTATTCTTTGGCGTGCTCCGAACCGGCGCCCACATCGTCCACTTAAGCCCGCTCGATGCGGAGCGGGAACTGATCCACAAGCTCACCGACAGCGGGGCGCGCACGGTCGTGACTGTCAACTTGTTCGGCCTTGACACGAAGGCGCTCAAGCTGGCGGCAGGCGGGCATGTGGACCGCGTGATCGTTGCCGACGATGGCGTATGGGCTAGCTATCCCCTTATGGGCAGCGCCACCGCATTTGGCGACCCTCCCCTGGAGGGGGAGGGTCGGACCGCCAAAGGCGGTCGGGGGTGGGGTGGCAGCGATGCAGCAGATGATGGCGACTCCGCATGTGCTGAAGCGCTGTCACCCCCACCCGGACCGCTGGCGCGGTCCGACCTCCCCCCTTCAGGGGGAGGAGGTGGTGGTCGTCGTCGCGCGAGAGTCGATTGGCCCGCTGGCGCAGAGCCATTCTCACTCGAACTTCTGATGGCGGAAACGCCGACCCCTTCGCATTGGCCGCCCGTGTCCGCCGACGATATCGCCCTCCTGCAGTATACGGGGGCTACCACCGGGGTTCCCAAGGCGGCCGTGCTGACCCACGCCAATCTCACGGCCGCCGTGTCGAGCTACCGCATCTGGATCGGCGGCCAGCGGCCCACCGGGGCGCCGCCTGATCGCGTGCTGGCGGTGCTGCCGCTGTTCCATATCTATGGTCTCGTCAGCGTGATGTTGCGTCATCTCGCCAGCGGCAGCGAGCTTCTGCTGCGATCGCGCTTCGACATCGAGGCGGTGCTGCGCGATATCGAGGTCAACCGAGTGACCGCGTTTCCGGGTGTCCCTACGATGTGGGCCGCACTGGTCAACCATCCGGGCATTGAACAGCGTGACCTGAGCTCGCTGCGCGCCTGTGCCTCCGGCGGGGCGCCGCTGCCGGTGGAGGTCGCCGAGCGCTTCGGGCGCATTTCCGGTCTGCCGCTGCCGAGCGGCTGGGGCATGACCGAAACCGCGCCGGCCGGCGCCAGCCCGCCGCTCCGCGGGCCGGCAAAGCCCGGAACCATCGGGCTTCCGCTGCCCGGGATCACGGTCGAGGTGGTGGCGCTCGACGATCCGTACCGTGTGCTCGGCCCCGGCGAGGTCGGCGAGCTGCGGATCAAGGGCAAGAACGTGATGCAGCGCTACTGGAACCGGCCGGACGAAACGGCTGCTGCCTTTGCGGACGGCGGTTTCCTGAGCGGCGACATCGGCACCATGGATGAAGACGGCTACTTCTTCATTCTCGACCGCAAGAAGGACATGATCCTTTCGGGCGGCTTCAACGTCTACCCGCAGGTGATCGAGCAGGCGATCTACGAGCACCCGGACGTCGAGGAAGCGCTGGTGATCGGCGTTCCGGATCCCTACCGGGGCGAGGCCGCCAAGGCCTTCATCAAGCTGCGGTCCGGCGCATCGCCCTTGACGCTCGACGCGCTCAAGGATTTCCTCGCCGACAAGATCGGTCGCCATGAGATGCCGGCCGCGCTCGAAATCCGCCCTGCGCTGCCGCGCACCGGCGTCGGCAAGCTGTCGAAGAAGGAGCTGCTCGAAGAGGAGCGGCGTAAAGGAGCCCAGCATGCCTGACGCCTTCATCATCTCCACCGCCCGCACGCCGATCGGCAAGGCGTTTCGCGGCGCCTTCAACATGACCCACGGCGCCGTGCTTGGCGGCCATGTGGTCAAGCATGCGGCCGAGCGCGCCGGCGTTGATCCCGGCGAGGTCGAGGACGTGGTGATGGGCTGCGCCATGCCGGAGCGGGCGACCGGGCAGAACATCGCGCGCCTGTCGGCGATCCGGGCCGGCCTGCCGATCACGGTGCCCGGCGTTACCGTCAATCGCTTCTGCTCGTCGGGCCTGCAGACGATCGCGTTTGCGGCGCAGCGGATCATCACCGGCGAGGCCGACGTGATCGTCGCCGGCGGCCTTGAGAACATCAGCCTGCTGCAGGAAGGCGGGCGGCCGCCGCCCGTCAAGGAGGAATGGCTGGAGGCGCACAAGCCGGAAATCTGGATGCCGATGATCGAGACCGCCGACATCGTGGCGGAGCGCTACGGCGTGAGCCGAGAGGCCCAGGACGAATATTCCTTGGAAAGCCAGCGCCGCACTGCCGCCGCCCAGCAGGCCGGCAGGTTCGCCGACGAGATCGTACCGTTGCCGACCACGAAGAAGGTGGTGGACAGGAACACCAAGGCGGAGCGCCACGAGGCCGTCACCCTCAAGAGCGATGAAGGCAACCGCCCCGACACCACCCTCGAAGGCCTCGCAGCGCTTGCGCCGGTGCGCGACGGCGGCTTCATCACCGCCGGCAATGCGAGCCAGCTCTCCGACGGCGCCTCCGCCTGCGTGCTGATGAACGCGAAGCTCGCTGAAAAGCGCGGGTTGGAGCCGCTTGGCACATTCCGGGGCTTCGCGGTCGCAGGCTGCGAACCCGACGAGATGGGCATCGGCCCGGTGTTCGCCGTTCCCAAGCTGCTGTCGCGCCAGGGCCTCGATATCGACGATATCGATCTGTGGGAGCTCAACGAGGCCTTTGCCAGCCAGGTGCTCTACTGCCGCGATCGCCTTGGTATCCCCCAGGAACGTCTCAATGTCGACGGCGGCGCGATCTCGAT
>Ga0137362_10003817_pt1 | contig 10136 bp, 10 predicted proteins | sample MadtaG_2_FD_104801 | JGI IMG/M metagenome (GOLD analysis project Ga0137362, IMG submission 104801) | Vadose zone soil microbial communities from Angelo Coast Range Reserve, California, USA - Mad1_100_16 metaG | ecosystem: Environmental > Terrestrial > Soil > Vadose zone | place: USA: California... | reverse complement strand
GTGCAGTTTGAGAGGCGGACCGAGGCCAGCGCGAAAGCGCGCCTCCTCCGACCCGACTGAACCTGACGGTGTCCAAAATTCGGAGACATTGCCACGGCGTGTTCACGCCGGTGCTTGCGAAACTCGAAGTCGTTCTCGCTCATCGACTGCATCTCGGTCGGAGTCGATCGAATGCAGCGAAACTTCGAGCCCATGCGAAAGCAGGTCGAAGTGTGGCAGCGAAGTGAACTGACGGACGTTACCGCCAAGGTGGTCATCTACGAGGCGTTTGTCGAGGGCATACTGGAAGCTCCGAGACACCTGCCTCGTAGCGTGCATGACCGCTACTTCGAGCCGAAATAGGAGGAATTCCGGCCGCGAACGATCTGGAGGGTTTCGAATGCCTTCACCTCGGCATTCAAAGAACTGGATCCCATCCCACAATTCAAGGCCACGGCCAAGCTGGGCGAATTCCTCGAAACCCGGTTCTCACAAACCTTCTAAACTGCGGGACTGTGTCCGGTCGACCGCCCCTTCCCTCCGGGTAGTCCCGGCCTTGAACGGCCTATGCGGATGAGAAAGCAATCGTCCGACTGTCTGTGATCAGACCATCGCGGATGCCGAGGGTCGACGCACTGCCACGACTAACTTTCCAGAAGCCGCCTGAGGAATGCATGGGGTTCAGGGCCGAGATCTTCTTGTGAAGTCGTTTCGCTAGATACTGGAAATTCAGTGAAAACCCGCGGCCGGCGAGTCTTTGTCCCGGTACCAGGGACGAGTCAGTTTTCGCTGCTGGCCCAACTCCTGGCGAACGAGCGGTAGCAGAAGATTCCAGCGCGTTCCACCGAGGGTGAGTTCCACGTAGTGCGCCACACCGTGCCCAACTGGAGCAGAACGAAAGCCGCCACAAGAAACGCCGCAGCGAAAAGGAACAGCCCCAGGCTGTATTGTCCTGTCCGGTCTTTCACCGCGCCCAGGATGGAGGGCAGGACGAAGCCGCCTAGTCCGCCAGCGGCCCCCACAAGCCCGGTAAGGACGCCAACGCGCTGTGAGAAGCGCTGCGGCACGAGCTGGAATACGGCTCCGTTCCCCATCCCCAGCATGCCCATGGTCACGAACAACAGCACCACAACCACCGGGAGCGAGGGCAGAGTTCCCACTCCGGCGAGACAGCACGCGGCTCCGGACAACAACATCAGCAACAGGCGATAACCGCCAATCTTGTCCGCGAGCCACCCACCCACCGGGCGCAGAAAGCTTCCGGCCACGACCACGATTGTGGTGAAGTCTCCGGCTCTTACTTTCGGGAGCAGGTATTGGTCGTGGAAGAATATTGTGAGAAAGCTGGCTAGCCCAACGAACCCTCCGAAGGTGAAACTGTAGAAGAAGCAGAACCAACCAGTGTCGGGCTCGCGCATCACCGCCGCGTAGTCTCGCCAACTGGGTTGCGCAGCGATGCGAACGGGAGTGTTCTTCGCCATCAAGCCGAACAAAACCAGAACGGCGAAAACTGGGATCATGGCTACGGCAAAAGTCTTCGGCCACCCGAAAGCCTGCGCCAGGCGCGGCGCGAAGAGCGTGGCCAGCAGAGTGCCTGAGTTGCCGGCTCCAGCAATCCCCATCGCTAGGCCCTGGCGCTCGGGCGGATACCAGCTTCCGGCAAGCGGCAAGGCGACGGCGAAGCTGGCCCCCGCGATGCCCAGCAGGATTCCGACGGCGTAGAAATCGTGCAGATGCCTCGCGAAACGCCAGCCGAAAAGCAGAGGCAGCAGAGTGAGCGAAAGGCCGAGCATTCCCGCCCGCCTCCCGCCCAGCAAGTCGCCCAGCACGCCCATGATTGGGCGGAACAGCGCTCCGCCTAGCAGAGGCACTGCCACCATGAGGCCTTTCTGCGCAGCGGTCAGTTTCAGATCTTCGCTCAAGAACGGGGCCAAGGGGCCGAGCAAGACCCAAACCATGAAACTAACGTCGAAGTAAAGGAGGCATGCGACGAGAGTCGGCAAATGGCCCGAACGCAAGAAACTGTCGGGAGTCCGTGGGACTATTTCTGCTGGCTGATTCATAGTGAACTGCTCCTCTGGCGGCGAGGCCACAGCGATCGTTTTCTCAGTCTCGCCTTTCCCCTTGGTTCTCCGAACTTCTCAGACTTCTCGACGCGCACCGCGCTTTGCTTGTAGTTGGGCTCCCGAGAAATCGGGTCGAAGGCGCTCTGCGTGACTTGATTCGCATTGGTCTCGACGAAGTGAAACGGCACGAAGACCTGCCCGGGCGCAACGATCTCAGTGACCCGGAGCTCCACACTGCTGATGCGTCCGCGGCGTGAAACGACGTCAACACGATCGTGGAGCCGAAGCTTTAGCTTGTGTGCATCTTTTGGATTCATCTCCAGCCACGCGTTCGGCGCCATTCGTTCGAGAATCGGCACTTGACCGGTCTTGGTGCGCGTGTGCCAGTGCTCGACCGTGCGTCCAGTGTTCAGCACGAACGGAAACTCGGCGCTTGGCTGTTCCGGGAACGGCTCCCACTCGATACAAAAAAGGCGGGCTCGACCGTCTTCGGTTTGAAAACGGCCGTCCACGTAGAGACGGCTGGTGGTGACTTGCTGCGTGCCCTGAGGAAATGGCCACTGGATTCCGCCATGCTGCTCGATGAGTTCGTAGCTCATGCCGGAGTAATCGCAGAGCCTTCCGGCGGAAACCCTCTTCCATTCCTCGAACGCATCCCGCGGTGTGCCCCAGCCGGGGAAGAGTTCGTCATAACATCCCAATTTCTTCGCCATGTTCAGGAAGATTTCAAAATCAGGTTTCGCTTCACCCGGAGGATTCACGGCGCGATTTACTTTGCTGACGCGCCTTTCCGAGTTGGTATAGGTCTCTTCTTTCTCTCCCCAGATCGCGGCAGGCAGAACCAGGTGCGCGAGCTCTGAGGTGGGCGTTGGATGGAAGCCATCCTGCACCACGAGGAAATCCACACTCTCCAGACTCTGGCGCAAGACGCCCAGGTTTGGAAAAGAAACGATTGGATTAGTGGCGATCACCCAGAGCGCGCGAATCTTTTTCTTAACCGCGGCCTCGACAATGTCGGGATAGGCCAATCCGCGGCAGGAATGCGTTCTTGCGGAATGCCCCACAAGTGAGCGAGTTCCCTGCGGTCGTCGGCGTTTTCGAATTTCCGGTATCCGGGCAAGCTAGAGGCAAATCCAGATTCGCGCGTGCCCATGGCGTTGCACTGGCCGGTGATCGAGAACGGTGAAGCGCCGTCACGCCCGATGTTGCCCGTGATCAATGCCAGATTGTTGATGGCGTTGACGGTCTCCGTACCTTTGGTGCTGTGATTCACGCCCATGGTCCAGCCGATGAATGCGGCTTTGGCGTTGCCATAGAGGAAGGCGACTTTGAGAATCAATTCCTCTTCGAGTCCGGTGATTTCGGAAACGTACCGGGGGGTATATTTGCGGACGGCCTGCGCGAGCTCTTCGAATCCCGTAGTGTGATGGGCAATGTAGTCACGGTCAATCATCCCTGCTTGGATCAAGACGTGAATCATGCCGTTGATCAGGGCGATGTCGGATCGGGGCTTAAGCGGCAGGAAAACGTCCGATATCATCGCAGTCTTTGTGACCCGGGGATCGGCGACGATCAAAGTTTTGCGCGGGTTGGCTTCGAGATGCTGACAGAGAATCGGGTGATTCTCGGCAATGTTCGCGCCGATTAGGAAGACGACATCCGCTTTTTGCAGATCTTCGTATGCGCCCGGGGGACCATCGCTGCCAAACGACCGTTTGTATCCGGAAACGGCGGTGGACATGCACAACGTCGTGTTGCCGTCGTAATTGCTGGTTCCAAAGCCAAGTTGCACCAATTTGCCCAGGGTGTAGAACTCCTCGGTGACCAGCTGACCGGTGCTGATGACGCCGAGCGCTTCCGGACCATGCTTGGCTTGAACCGCGAGGAAGTTTTCGGCCATCGCATCGAGCGCCTCGTTCCAACTGATGCGCGTGAATTTGCCGTTCTTGCGAAGCAGAGGATATTTCACGCGATCGGGTGCTTCGAGTGTGTAGTGCTCGGCGAGTCCCTTGGGACACAGGGTGCCGGAATTGACGGGATGCGCGGGATTGCCGCGCACGGCGACGGCCCGGCCATCCTTTACGCCGACGAACATGCCGCAGCCGACCGAGCAATAGCCGCAGCTCGTCGCCACCCAGTTGTCAGGAATCTTCCTCGCGGAGGTATAGCCGGTGGTCTCGTCGGTTGCGTAGGCGTACTTTTCCGAGAGAATGTCGAGGCCGAGATTGCGTTTCAGGCTCACGCCGCGCTCTGCTCCGCGGCAAGATAGGGCGCGGCCATGTTTTTTGGCACCACACTTACAAAAAACAAATATCGGCTGAGAATCTCGCCGGCCAGCGCCACGGCGAAAGCGGCGGAAGTCGACAGACGTCCTTGTGAGAAGAGTGGAAGCACGGCGCCACCCGCAATGAGAAGCCCCGCCCGCGTGAGGAATTGCGAGGCTAGCGTGGTGGAGAGCAAACGGGCGGTAGACCGCAGTTCGTGCGATTCCGAAGCGGTCATCCAGAGAAATTTCGTCGCCCGGTTCAGCAGTTGCGCAGAGGCGGCAATCACCGATCCAATCATCAGTGCCCGGCCGCTGATCACGCCACAGGCTCCGGCAAACAGCAATCCGAGCAGAGCCCCAGTTAGGAGAAAGTCAGCGGGCGTGTGCCGACTGTTCCACGCAGGGCGAGCGGGAACCCGATAGATCCATGCGCTGGCGGTGACTCCCGCAATTCCCAGCAGAATCGTCAAAGGTCCCACGGTCGAGCTGCCCGGGAGTCTCAGCGTCAACAATCCTGCATAGACGCCAGCCACAGCCGAGAAGCACGTAAAGAGGAGAACTTCACGGCTCAGCCACGAGCGCTTCCACATCTTCAGAGCGCGGTAGGCGTGGACGGGGCGCCCCAGGTGCAGTGTCGAAGCGCCGAGTGCGAGGCCGCCAACCAGCAGGGCCAGGAGCGCTGTGGTTGTGAGCGACGTCGAAGTCCCGAAGATTTGCAAGAGCCAGAGTGTGGCGAAGGTTCCGACTGAAAGCTGTGTCAGAACGGTCATGACAACAGAGTGATGCGCGTGGTAGAAATGCTGTCGTCAGCGGAGGGCTGTCCCGGCGCATTCGCTCCCGCATAGTCGCGCTTCCATTCTTCGATCCTTACGATTTCGATCCTGATCGCCTCTTCCGGACAAGCGTATACGCAGGCCGGCTCACGGCCTTCCGCCAGACGGCCGTGGCACATGTCGCATTTTCCGACGACCCCGCGCTCGGGGTTGTACTGCGGCACTCCGTAGGAGCAATTCCAGGTGCAATACTGGCATCCGATGCATGCGTCCGGACTGTGCTGCACGATGCCGGTCGCTGAATCCTTGGTGTAGGCCTCGACCGGGCAGCCGATCAGACACGACGGCTCCAGACAGTGATTGCATCCCATGGAGATGTGAAACCTGCGCGTGTTTGGGTACCAGCCCCCTTCGACTTCGCCGACACGCCGCCAGTTGATCTCCGCAGGATTTCCATTCTGCTCGTTACAAGCCACCACACAGCATTTGCAACCGATGCACTTCCCCATGTTGAAGTGGAAGCGATATTGTTCGCCCGCTCCAGGGGATCGGGCCGGGATTCGTAACGACAAGTCCGCGGGCGAGACCTCGGCGAGATCGATCTTTTCCGCTTCGGGAGCCTCCGCAAGCGCAAGCATGCAGAAGGCGGTGTCACCCTCCGTTGCTCGTTGTAGTAGAGGCAGTTGCATCAATCGCTCCTGACTTCCGGGTGGTGGCGTCTGCAAGCGGTTGGCTTCGCCCGGCGCAGAAACCGGCCGGACTGCCAGAAAGCTACGCAGCTGCGTCAGGGGTTGTAGAACCCTGAGGCTCGCCTATGTCTTGATTTGTCGCCGTGGGGAGAGTGAGTTCCATCGGGTTAAACGCAGAGTGCGGATCCGGTCCGCTCTCCATATTTCGAATCAGATTCGCAACCACCAGGGGCAGGGTTTTGTCGCAGGGTGCGATTTCAACCAGCTGCTGCCCCGCCGCGGCATGTGGCCCGGTGCGGCCGCCCACATAAATGGCGACCGCTTCCACCATCTTGTCCCCGATTCGCGTCTTGAGGCCGCGGAATCCGATGTCGGCGGCCTCGTGATTGCCGCATCCTGCCGGACATCCCGACCAGTGCATCCGGACCGGCTTTCGGCGAGCACCCAGCTTCTTCTCCAGCCCTTCCGCGAGTTCCGCCGCGTGCCCCTTGGTATCGATTTGCGCGAGATTGCAGTAGTCCGTTCCCGTACATGCGACGAGGCAGCGCCGGAACGCAGACGGTGAAGGAGAAAGTTCCTCTAGCAGGTCTTCTTCCAGCAGGGCGGGGACGCGCCATCGCGGAACGTTGGGCAAGATCGCGTTTTGCCCGGTTGTCAGACGCACCTGACCGTCTCCGTACTCGTCCACCAATCGCGCCAACTCTTCAACCTGGTCGGGATCGACCCGGCCTTCGGGCACGCAGAGTCCTACCGAGCGATATCCGGGACGGTTCTGCCAAGCCACGCCCAGGTGATCACTGTCATGGATGCCGCGAACATCGCTTCCGGCGGGCTCCAATTCGCGTCCCAGCCTGAGGGACAGTTCCTCGCGCAGCCGTGGCAATCCCCATTCCTCGATCAGAAATGCGAACCGGCACTTGGTGCGTGCGTCCCGGGGGCCATGATCGCGGAAGATGCGAATGAGCTCGGCGGCCACCTGCGCGCCTTGTGACGGTGCCACGAAGACGTCGAGCGGCGACGCGATCGTGAATCCTCCTGAACCCATCTTGCCCCCCACGAGCACGTTGAACCCGGCCCGGTCTCGCCGCATCGCGGGAACCAGAGCCAGATCCTGCGACTCGCTGTGAGTGCAGTTCTCCAGACATCCCGTGACCACAACGTTGAACTTGCGCGGAAGATTGGTGAAGTCCGGATTGCCGTCCGAACTGACGATCATGCGGTCCAATTCCGCCAACACCAGCGAAGCGTCGAACAGTTCATTGATCGTCAAGCCGGCGAGCGGACAGCCGTTGATATTGCGGACGTTGTCCATGCCCGTCTGCAGCGAATGCAGGTCCACCCCGCGTAGCTTTTCCCAGATCTCGGGCACCGTCGCCAACGAGAAGCCCCGCAGTTGGATTTGCTGGCGGGTCGTAATATCGAGCACGCAGTCTCCCAGACGGCGGGACAAATCCGCGATAGCGCGCAGTTGCCGGCTGTTGGTGAAACCGTTTGGCATGCGGATGCGCATCATGAAGCGTCCGGGCGTCGGCTTGCGAAAGAACACGCCCACCCACTTGAGCAGATCCTTTTCGGTAGCGGTGAGGGATTCGTGGCCGTGAGCAATAAGGCGAGGAAGGTCTTCCCGGATACGTAAACCGTCGCCGCCTTTTCCCGCTTTTGCGGACTCCGTCGCATTCGACCCTGTTCGCACGGGGACTGACCTCGCAGATCGAGTTTGTGTGGTCAGGAAGCGACGAGGGTTCCTGCTTGGTCCCGAGAAGGGATTGAGTGATTTGTTACCACGCGGTGCTACAGCCCCAGAAACGCAAAATACCGATAGCATGAATCGCTTCGAGGTCAATCGTGCGAAGTACCTGCCAATGCGCGAGAAAGCCGACACCTCGTGGATTTGAAAGGTCTTTTGTAAATGCTTGTAATCAATTCTTTGCGTTGAGACGCAGCGGAATTATTGGGCGCTCAAAAGAGACAGATCTGCGTCCGCGAAGCCCGCCCGAGCGACAGGCTGACCGGAAGTTACTCAGCCCCCGAAGTCGGATTCGAGGAAAGTTGGAATCGGCATCTTGGGTTCGGAGACATTGTCACAGGCGTCTTCACTCCCGTGCTCGCAAAACACTCGAAGTCGTTCTCGCTCATCGACTGCATCTCGGTCGGTGTTGACCGAATGCAGCGCAACTTCGAGGCCCATGCGAAAACAGGTGGGAGCCTGGCAGAGAAGTGAAATCGCGGACGTCACCGCCAAGGTGGTCATCTACGAGGCGTTCGTCGAGGGCAGACTCGAAGCTCCCAAGCGCCTGGCCCGCAGCGTGCATGACCTCTACTTCGAGCCAAAATATGAGGAATTCCGTCCGCGAACAATTTGGAGTCTTTCCGATGCGTTCACTTCGACCAATCTGCTCTGGACGACCCAGATTGCATCTAATCGGGCCGAAACCGCTAATAAACCGCCAATAAGAATCTGAGCAAATCGTCGTCACAAAATTATCCTAACAGCTTCCGGCAGAACGCTGCAATTTATGCAATTCGTGCAGCGCGGCATAAACACTGGCGATTGCGCATCTCGTTGATTTGGCAAGTGGGGACGTAGTTCAGTTGGTTAGAACGCTGCCCTAGCATTCTAGTTTAAAAGTATCTCGAATATTTTAAAGTACTTACGGGTTAACCGCTCAGAGCGCCCTGTCACCAAGCCCCCTTTCACTTCCTATCCTTATTTAGCAGGCCGATAACACTCAGAAACGCCGTAATACCCAAAATGATTGTGCCGTCATAAGCAGTGACGACGCATTGAGGTGCCAGGGCGATACATCTCGCAATCGCTCTGTTTTGTCCAAGATCGGGACAAGAATCAGGGGAAAGACGTCGATTACTTTATGAGAGCCTTTCGGCTTGTTCCTTTAGAAGAACTAACAAAGGGAAGTACTCCACTCGTGGAAACAAGCGCGTTTTCTATGAGCAGGTCACTTCTCGCTAGGCAGGAAAGTGGATGAGGGAGCAGTGGATGGTTGCGTTGAGTTGGGACGCCGCGCCGAGAGACCGCCATCGAGGGTCAAGGACTATCCGCTATAGTACGACGATCTGACAGAAAACAGCCATGCAAGCGCATCGGCAATCTCTTCCGGCCGCCCGATGCGACCGATAAGGTGAACGGTGGCCATCTGGTCAAGCGCCTCTTCGCTGCCAAATACTTGCTCCAACATCTCGATTCTTACTGCACCCGGACTGACAGCATTGACTCGAATACCGTATCGTCCGTATTCGACAGCGGCGATCTTTGTGAGTCCAAGGATAGGGTGCTTGCTGGCAACGTAATGACCAGTGGTTGCGAGAATCAAGGTCAGCCCCAGTGGCACGGCTCTTACAACCATCCAAAGCTTCATTGCGTCCTTCCTGCTTTTCCCTCCCGCATCGGCGGACGCCGGTCGCAGTTGTGTCCCCTCAACTGGTAGGTGTCGCGGACAAAATAAAAGCACTCTTGCCGCGAAAACTAGGGAAGTACGAGGTTGCCAAGTTCAGACAATTGACTGCCAGTGGTTAACCGATCGAGCCCTGGCGCGACTGTCGCAGCTGCGACCACATGACGGATGTCGCAATAGCGCCGAAGTGCTTTACGCGATCGAGGCTTTTCATCCGCTACGGAACGTCTTATAGGCCTTGCACGTGATTCACTGTTGCGAGCGCGAAGCGAGGTTTTGATAGCGATGCCACGAGAACGAACGTGATCACGTTTCCTGTCGGGGTGTCGCTACTCCAACTCGGAGAGTTGTTGACGACACTCGCAATGGCGCGGACCGGGAATTCTCATTCGGATAGCGCAGTCGCTATTACGTCACTTGTCGCAACTCCGACAGACCCTCATCACCAAACCAACGAATTCGAGGTTCTCCGCACCCCGGCTCCACGCAAGCTGAACTTGATAACGGCGAGGCAAAACGAAATGGGAATGCAGTCTGTCGCGGTGAAACCGGTTTGGAAACTTACTTGCTGATGTGTGCCATGCAACGACACGTACTGCAAGGAACTCACTGTGACAAGAAACACGATCTCGGCGGTTGAGGACAACGGGTCAACCGGAAAGAGCACAAGAAGCGGACTCGAGTGTGCCAGTTACGCACCGACGGCTTTTGAATTCGCAGAGGCGTTCGGGGGCGGCTCCGAATGTTTTCAGTTCTGGCGACTGCGACTGTGGCCGTTCACCTTGATTCGATTGTTCAAGCAGGAGGAAGAGTAAATGTTCAATCGCATGTCGCCGTTAATTCTTGCGCTCGTTGTGTTAACGGGTCACCAGCCGATCGCTTCGCAAAGTACAGACAGCGTCAAGGGCTTCGATCTCGTAGACAAGACGGGGAACATTCGAAAGCCGGCT
>Ga0137362_10003812_pt1 | contig 10140 bp, 12 predicted proteins | sample MadtaG_2_FD_104801 | JGI IMG/M metagenome (GOLD analysis project Ga0137362, IMG submission 104801) | Vadose zone soil microbial communities from Angelo Coast Range Reserve, California, USA - Mad1_100_16 metaG | ecosystem: Environmental > Terrestrial > Soil > Vadose zone | place: USA: California... | reverse complement strand
TGATCGTTGTTCAAGGTCGTGAGGGAGTCCTCGGCGAACGGCCCGAGAATGAGGTCGCTTTCCTGCGTCCCGCGATGCCAGCACCGAAACAACAGGCGCTTGCGGCGGATATCCGGATGTTCGCGATCTGTGGCCTGGGCAAGGATGTTTCTCATCTCGAAGCAGGCTCCTTTTTCCCAAAGCTGACCAGCAACCGATTCGAAGTTCATCTTGCTGCTCAAAGCTCCTTCAAAATGAGAGCTGTCGTGTTCAGTTCGAACAGCTGTCAATGCGTGCCCACTATGCATTCTAATTGCGAGCCGCGATTGAACGCGGCTGCTCGATTGGGACCAATAATGCTCAAACTGTCGGATGGCGAGTTCGGAACGACGCGCGTCGCGATCGCACGATCAGGACATTGCAAGCACATTTCAACAAGCGCTCTACGCCGGCTTTTCCTAAAAAAAGATCATCGGCCGGATACCTGCAACGCTCCGCTCAGCAATTTCGAATATCGATGAGGTCTGTTGTGTTCGGCACATGCGTGGTGGGTAGCGAGTGCGACACTGCAATCAGCACCATCGGGCTGACAGCCATAACCGGCGTAGTTCAATCGTCGAAGCCCGAGTTTGAGCCGCCGACGCGCGAGCCAGCAATGGACACGATCACCTTCGGCGACGCTCTTGTTCGTTCACGGTCGGACAACGGAACGAACGATGTTGCCACGTCTGATATCGCGCAGATAGGCGGCGGCCACGGCGGGGTAAATCCTCTGTAAGCCGTCGCAAAATGGACAAGGATTGGGTAATGGCAGACGCATTCGACCAGACCGGACCGAGAGCTGATGCAAGTGCCATTGGCCGATGGAACTCGGCCCTCGCGAATGCGGCGAAGGCTGCTCCGCCACTGCTGTACGCACTTCGCCTCTGGGCGGCGATGTGCCTCGCTCTCTTCGTTGCGTTCTGGCTCGAACTCGACAATCCTTTTTGGGCGGGTACCTCCGCCGCGATTGTGTGCCAGCTGCAGCTCGGGGCTTCGCTGCGCAAGGGCTGGTTCCGGATGATCGGCACAGCGGTCGGCGCCACACTGATCGTGGTGCTGACCGCGTGCTTCCCGCAGGATCGCATTGCCTTTCTGGTGCTTCTTGCCTTCTGGTGCAGCATCTGTGCATTCGCCGCTACGGTGTTCCGCAACTTCGCATCCTACTCGGCCGCGCTCGCCGGCTATACTGCAGCGATCATTGCCGCCGATAATCTCGGCGCGACCGGTGGGGCGAGTTCGGATGTCTTCCTGCTGGCGGTCACGCGCGCTAGCGAGATCTGCATCGGGATCGCGTGCGCCGGCATTGTCCTCGCCGGCACTGATCTCGGCGGCGCCCAGCGGCGGCTCGCAGGATCATTTGCAAATCTCGCGGCCGAGATCATGGGTCGATTCATCCGGATGCTCGACCTGGCAGAGCCGCAACTGCCGGACACGAAAGCCGAGCGCCGCGAATTCGCCCGGCGCGTCATCGCACTTGACCCCGCCATTGATCAGGTGCTCGGAGAATCCAGCCACGTGCGCTACCACTCGTCGAAGCTGCAAACAGCTATGTACGGCTTGTTCGGGGCGCTGGACGGCTGGCGCGGAGTAGCGGCGCATCTCGGTCGCTTGCCCGAGGCCGCAAGGCGGCAGGGGGCCCACATCATCCTGCGAAGCCTCCCGTCCGAGCTTCGATCGGTACCGGAAGCGGCCTCGCCGGTGCTCTGGATCGCTGATCCTTTGGCCCTGCGCGGCGTTTGCGAGGAGGCGGTGCGGACGTTGATGGCCCTGCCCGCCGACACGCCATCGCTGCGGTTGCTCGCTGACGAAACAGCCAAGGTGCTGGCCGGCATGTTGCACGTGCTCGATGGGTTGGCGCTGCTTGTCGATACTCCCGACCAACCTTCCCCCCGCGCTCCCCGCGTCCGGCTAACCGAACCCGATTGGTTGCCTGCTCTACTCAATGCGGCACGCGCATTTCTCGCTATCGGTGCTGTCGAACTTTTCTGGGTCGCGACCGCCTGGCCAAACGGCGTCTCGGCGATCGTATTCGTAGCGGTCTTGGTTCTGTTGCTTTCGCCGAAAGGCGATCTTGCCTATGGCGGAGCTCTCGCATTCGCGCTGGGCACCGCTGGCGCCGTCGTTTGCGCGGCGGCCTTCAAATTCGCGATGTTGCCGGCGCTGCAAACGTTCCCGGCCTTTTGCGGCGCCTTGAGTCTCTTCCTCATACCAGCCGGCTTTGCAATAGCCGTGAGCCGGCAACCAATAGTGACCACCGTCCTGACCGCCATGACGTTCAACTTCAACCCTCTCCTCGCGCCCACCAACGTGATGAACTACGACACCATACAATTTTACAATTCCGCGCTTGCAATCGTCGTGGGCTGCGGCGTGGCACCGCTGGCATTTCGCCTGTTGCCTCCGTTGTCGCCGGCCTTTCGAGTGCGTCGCCTTCTCGCCTTGACCTCCCGTGACCTGCGCCGCCTCGCGATCGCTCCCTTGCTTCCGACACCGGATTATTGGGAGAGCCGCCTTTACAGCCGGCTCACAGCGTTGCCGGATCAGGCAACGCCATTGCAGCGCGCACAGCTGGTTGCCGCGCTTTCCATCGGCACCGAGATCATCGGCCTTCGCCAAATGGCTACGCACCTTGGAACGACCACAGAGCTGGACGCCGCACTCAACGACATCGCGCTTGGACACAGCACTGAAGCGATCGCGAAGCTGCGTCAATTCGACGGCCGACTCGCCTCTACGCGTGAAACCGGCACTCAGGCAACCATGGCCCTTCGAGGGCGCGGCCGTATCCTGGTTATCTCCGAGGCGCTTGCCGAGCACGGCGTTTACTTCGACGCAGGAGCGTCGGCATGAGGTTTACCGAAATCAACCTGTTCGGCGTCTACGTTGCGCCGATCTCGATCATGATGATCGAAGCCTGGCTCATTACCATCGTGCTGCGTCGGGTCGCTGACCGATGGGGCTTGCTGCGGTACGTCTGGCATCCCGCCTTGTTCGTGTTTGCAGTTTACATGATCGTTCTTTCGTCTTTCATCCTGACCCGAGTGAGCTCGTCATGACTGTGGCTGAAGTTACATCGAAGCGCGACAAGGCGGCGGATGATCTCGACAGAGACGCCCCCTCACGCCCGCCGGAATCCCGCACCGCTACCAAGCGCAGTATGGGGATACGTCCATTTTTGATCACGCTTGCAGCGGTTGCACTTGCCGGGCTGCTTGGATGGGCGATGTGGGGCGTCTACATGGGAGCACCGTGGACGCGCGACGCCACCGTGCGCGCCTATGTGGTCACGATGGCGCCGGAGGTCGCAGGGCGCATCGTCGAGCTAAATGTGGTCGACAACAAATACGTTCGCAAAGGTGACCTGCTGCTGGTGATCGATCCGACCAACTTCAGGATCGCGGTCAGCCAAGCCGAGGCGGCAGTGCAGCAGGCGCAGGCGAACGTGCAGAACATCGACGCTCAAATGAACGTCCAACAGGCACAGATCGATGCCAGCCAGGCTCAACTGCGGCTGGGGCACGCCGCGCTCGTATTTGCACAGCAACAGGCCGAACGCTATCAAAAGTTGGCAAAGGACGGCTGGGGCACCGTTCAGAATGCGCAGCAGTTTACATCCCAGCTACATCAGCAGGAAGCCACGGTGCAGTCTGCGCAGGAAAACCTCAATCAGACGCTGCGGCAGGTCGAGACACTGAAAGCGCAGCGCCTGAGTGCCGAGGCGGGTCTCGCGCAAGCCAAAGCTCAGTTGAACCAGGCGCAGGTGAACCTCGAACGCACGCGCATTCTCGCTCCGGTCGACGGTTATGTGACGAACTTGTTGGCGCAGCTCGGCGACTACATCAATATCGGCGTAAACACCATTTCTCTTGTCGACGCCGATTCATTCTGGGTCGATGGATATTTCGAGGAGACAAACCTTGCTCCCATCCGGGTGGGAGATCCGGCTCAAATCAAGCTGATGGGGCGCAATCAGATAGTGCGCGGTCACGTCGACAGCATCGCCCGCGCAATCAACGTTGCGAACGCGCAGCCCAACAATCAGGGAGTTGCTACCGTCAATCCCATCTTCACCTGGGTGCGCCTGGCCCAACGCATCCCGGTTCGCGTCCATATCGATGAGGTGCCTCCGGGCGTCATCCTTGCGGCAGGCATGACTGCCACGGTGGAGATCAACGATCGAGGTCGCTCGTCAGCCAAGTGAGACCAGCTAGCGCCGTCCAAAAGAGCACGCGCTTGTACCATGGATTCGGGCATCGACCACTTGGCTCAGTTGCAGAACGGTGGCCAAGGCGGGAGCTTCGGCCACTCGTCAGGGAAATAACAACTGTGAGCTCCATTTCCGTGCCGGATATGCTGACGGAGACCGGAACCGTAGGGACCAGGAATACTCCCGAACCTGATTTGGCTGCCAAGCCGCCGGCTCCCGTTCGCCTCGGCGGCGGCCGCGAGCACGCCTTGGACAAGCGTGGCTGCTGTCAAGATGGTTATCAATCGTCTCATCATCATACTTGCTTTCCGTAGCGGCAAAGCATTCGGTACTGCGCTGAAACTGAGCGGGCTCGTCAACGCGTGCATTCAATATACACGCCCACCCCGGCTGCGATTGAACGCGGCTGCTCGATTGCGACCAATAATGCCCAAAACTGTTAGGTGACGGTTTCGATAAGCAAGATTTATCCCGAACCGTTGCCTTGCGCCAAAAGCAGCAGTCCGTCGGATGCCCGCGACTCCTCGGACAGCTGAACCCGTGATTAAACCAACGCATAGTCGTACTTATCCCGATTCACGAGTCCGAGCCCACCTCAGTACGGTCACTTCATACTCGCGTGCGATGGCGTCAACCAAGTGCTCGGTGCTACCTATGAATGCGGAGTGCAAAGCAACGGAACCGCCCCGCGAGCCGGCAGTTGCAGGACAAGGTCGGCGGCGTAACGCCCGCCGGCCTTTTCTCTTGATCGAGCGGCGCGAGTAATTAGTGTCCACTGCCACAGTTGGCTGCAGAGAGTACGCCATGAAAAACATCGCCGATCTCCTACTGCGGGTTTGGCAAAGGAGCCAGCTCACGTCCAATACTCAGGTTGCGGTTATGGCCGAAAACCGGGATCGATCCAGCATGGCCGATTTTGTCCGCATCCTGCAGGCCTGCGATCAAGACCGGTACGGCAGGAGTTAGGGGCGACCACGTCACTAGCGCTTTTTGAGAACCTGATGCCGGCATCACGCGGGAGTCTCATCACCATGTGGTCGTCGATGTCTTCGATCTGGAGAACGAACTAAGAGCCACAAAGATCGGTCTTCATGATTGTCTGTTCATGCAATATCCTTAGCGATCAAGACGTCCGCGGTGCTGTCCGCGCATCGGAAGATCTGCCACGCAATGCCAAGCAGCTCTATGGCTGCTTGGCTGCAGCGCCGAATGCGGCCGATGCGCACGCACCATCAAGACTATCATCGATCAGGCTCTCGACCTGTGCGCGTCAACGAGCGTTCGATGACTCAGCCCGATACTCCGTCGCCAACCGACCTGCAGCAGTTCGTCTATCTGGCGAACAACCTGTTCGAGCTTCTTGAGACAGCGAAGCATGAGCTCGAGCGCGACCGCGAGGCGGCGAAGGCGTCGCTGGCCACGGCGTCATCTGTCCTGCAATCGGAAATCGAGCGCCGTTCGCGCGCCAAGGGTGCCAGACCCGGCGCATTAGCGGCCTGGCAGATAGCGCGCGTGCGCGCTTTCATCGACGAGAATCTGCACCGCACCATCCACGCCAAGGATCTCAGCGCCGTAGCGCAGCGAAGCACGGCACATTTCTCGCGGTCCTTCAAACAAGCCTTCGGAGAACCACCGCACGCCTACGTGGTGAGGAGACGGCTGGAGAGGACGTGTCATCTGATGATCACCAGCTCGGCATCGCTGCGCGAAATAGCCCGGAGCATCGGCTTTTCCGATCAAGCACATCTGTGCAGGCTCTTCAGGCAGGCATTTGGTCAAAGTCCATCCCGCTGGAGGCGCGACCTTGAGCCGGCACGGATGAGGAACATCCAATAATGGGCGATCAGAGCAGGAAAGTCACAGGAGGATATTGGTCTGCTGTGGATCGTTCGCGCCGTTTTGACGATGCGCCAATCACTTCGGGTCTGACCCGATAAGCAGACATTCTCAGCCGCTGTCGGCACGTCTCAAGGGTGCCAAAAGCAGACGTGCGCGCTCGCCGAGGCGACGCACTCCGGGGCAACTACGCGGTGGGCAAGGTGAACTGAAATATCGCGCCGCGAGGTTCATTCGCCTCTGCCCACAGCCGGCCCCCATGAGCGTCTACGATAGACCGGCAAATCGGCAGCCCCATCCCTGTTCCGCTGGGCTTTGTGGTGTAGAAGGAATTGAAAACGCGATCGAGATGTTCCGGATCGATGCCCGGCCCGGAATCGTGGACTGCCACAAGGACACCTGTGTGGTCTTGCTTGGTGCTGATCAATAGCTCCCGCGGCGCTGCCTCAACCGAGCCCATTGCTTCGACCGCGTTCAGGAGCAGGTTCAGCACCACCTGCTGCAATTGAACGCGATCGCCGTGAACCGGAAATAATCCCTCAGAAAGCCTGGTCTGGACCCAGACGCGATTTTTGGTGATGGCGCTTCGCCCCAGTACGATCACCTCATCGATTGCCGCATTGAGATCAAATCGCTCTTTTCGCGGAGGCGCCTTCCTGATCTGATCACGGATGCGGTCGATGATGTCTCCGGCTCGACCAGCATTGCCAACAATACCAGCGAGCGCTTCCCTGACCTCGCCCAGGTCCGGCGGCTGCATGTCGATAAAATTCTGGGCCGCGCGGGCGTAGATGCGCGCGCTGGCGATCGGTTGCGCGATTTCGTGAGACAGCGAGGCAACCAATTCTCCCATCACGCTCACGCGGTTCATGTGGGCGAAATCCGATTGCATCTGATCCAATTGCGCGAGCGCTCGTGTGCGATCCTCAATGTCCGTCAGTAGAACGTACCAGCGCGCGATGCGCCCGGAGTCATCGCGAATTGGAACGCCGCGGTTGTCAAACCACCGATATTCGCCGTCGAAGCGCCGCAGGCGTAGTTCGTGCTGGAAGGGACTCCCGGAGGCTATCCCTTTCTTAAAAAGTTCAAGAACACGAGGAAGGTCTTCAGGATGCACCGCATCGTTTGTTCCCCAGTTCTTTATCCATTCCAGCGATCGGCCAAAATACTCGAGGAGTTGGCGATTGGCGGTTTCGAGTTCACCGTTCGGGGCCAAGACCGAAACCAGACCGGCTATCCCGTCAATTGCTGAACGTGCACTTCGTTCGCTTTCCCGCAGCGCATCATCCACCCGCTTGCGCTCCGTCACGTCCATGCCCGTGGCGACAATCTCTAGAAGTTCTCCGCTTGCCGAGAACACGGGATCGTTAGTTGCTTCGACGTATTTGACCGTTCCGTCGGGCAGTATGGTTCTGAACTCATTCGCGAAGCTTCTCTTTTCGCGCACGCCGCGCTCGATGTTTTCGTTCACCCTGTCTACGTCGTCTGGATGGATCCGCTGCCACACCGCTTCGCGACTCGGAATGCCCTGCAGCGGATCAAAGCCAAAGATGCGGGAAGCCTCCTCGGACCAATGAAGAATTTCCGTCTCGTTGTAGACCGCGGAACCAGTGTGGCTCAGCCTCTGTGCTGCCGCTAGATAGGCTTCGCTGCGGCGTAGCCGGTCTTCAGCCTTCTTGGCTTCATCGATATCAACGGACAGGCCATACCACTGGATGATGCGTCCCTGTCGATCGCGCAGAGGCTCACCACGAACATGGTACCAACGAAACTCGCCGTCCGCCCGGCGCAGGCGGTGCACAGTCTGGTACGAAGTTCCTGTCTGAATTGCGTGATAGAAAGCACTTGCAGTTTCTGGAAAGTCGTCGGGGTGCACGAGTGCCTCCCAACCACCATGCAAATAGTCCTCAAATTGCATGCCACTATAGTCCAACGTGCGCTGATTGAGTTGGATCGGTTCGCCGTCGGGCGCCGTTGACCAAATAAGGCCAGGTACCGTTTCGATGATTTGACGGAGCTTGTATTCGCTTTCTCGAAGGGCGTCCTCGGCGCGTTTGAGCTCTTCAATATCGACATTCAACCCGACCCACTGCAGCAGGGTTCCATCGCTCGCCCGGAGCGGTTCGACGCGGCTGCGGAACCAGCGGTAGCCTCCTTGAGCGTCACGAACTCGAAAATTTTCTTCAGCGAACTCGCCCGTGCGCAGACAGGTTGACCAGGATTTGCGGGATTTTTCCTGGTCGTCGGGATGCAACAATGGGATATGGGCGTCCCACTGTGCACCAATGTCGATGCCGAAACGTAGGGGATGATCTTTCGGAAGACCGAGGTAATCCGCAGTTCGTTTATTCACAAAAGTGAGGCCGCCGGACGGAGCCGCGTACCAGGTATACGCCGGAATCACATTTAGACTGGCTTGCAGCTGTGCCAAGAATCTCGACTGTTCTTCGGCTTTCTTGCCTTCATCAACGTCGACAGTCATCTTCCGCCTGCGGGTTTTGTGCATCGACCGGGCGCCGTAGCGGCCCCTATGGCTAACTCTTTCGCTCTGGATACATTGCGTCAGGCAATCTTATCGCAAAAATTTCTTGAGAACCACGGTCCGAGTACGCGCCGTTCATCGAATGCGGCACCATCTGTCGGTGCCTGCGCCCGCTGATGGGCTGCCCCGCTCCGCCGCTAGTTCTCTACCGCAACTCTTCGGACAGCTGAACCTGTGATTAAACCAACGGTTAGTCGACTTATCCCGATTCACTAGTCCGAGCCTACCTCAGTCCGGTCACTTCATACTCGCGTGCAATGGCGTCAACCAAGTGCTCGGTGCTACCTATGAATGCGGAGTGCAAAGCAACGGAACCGCCCCGCGAGCCGGCAGTTGCAGGACAAGGGCGGCGGCGTAACGCCCACCGGCCTTTTCTCTTTTGATCGAGCGGCGCGTTGCCGCTCCAGTAATTAGTGTCCACTGCCATAATTGGCTGCAGAGTGTACGCCATGAAAAACATCGCCGATCTCCTACTGCGGGTTTGGCAAAGGAGCCAGCCCGCGTCCAATGCTCAGGTTGCGGTTATGGCCGAAAACCGGGATCGATCCAGCATGGCCGATTTTGTCCGTATCCTGCAGGCATGCGATCAAGACCGGTACGGCAGGAGTTAGGGGTGACCACGTCATCAGGGCTCCTTGAAAACCAGGATACCGGCATCACGCGGGAGTTCTTCTATAACAACGTGGTCGAGCTTCTTGAGACAGCGCAGCGTGAGCTTGAGCGCGACCGCGAGGCGGCGAAGGCGTCGCTCGCCATGGCGTCATCTATCCTGCAATCGGAAATCGAGCGCCGTTCGCGCACTAAGGGCAACAGACCCGGCGCATTAGCGGCCTGGCAGACAGCGCGCGTGTGCGCGTTCGTCGACGAGAATCTGCACCGCACCATCCGCGTCGAGGACCTCAGCGCCGTAGCGCAGCGAAGCACAGCACATTTCTCGCGGTCCTTCAAACAAGTCTTCGGAGAACCACCGAACACTTACGTGGTGAGGAGACGGCTGGAGGGGGCGTGTCATCTGATGATTACCAGCTCGGCATCGCTGAGCGAAATAGCCCTGAGCACCGGCTTTTCCGATTCAACACATCTGTGCAGGCTCTTCAGGCAGGCGTTTGGTCAAAGTCCATCCCGCTGGAGGCGCGACCTTGAGAGCCGTCGCGGATGAGGACCATTCAATAATGGGCGGTCAGAGCAGGAAAGTCACAGGAGGATGGTGCTCTGCTGTAGGTCATTAGCCGACTTCGGAAGGGCCACTTGTGACGCCGCTTTTCTCCCGATAGTGGACACCAATAAGCGACATCGATCACGGATGACGGCTCAGTCAGCGGGGACCGTAAACTGAAAAAGAGCACCCCGCGGCTCGCACCTGGTCGCCCACAGCCGCCCACCATGGGCTTCGATAATCGAGCGGCAGATAGATAGGCCCAAGCCCATGCCGTCGGGCTTCGTCGTGTAGAAGGGTTCAAAGAGACGCGGCAGGCTCTCCGGGCGCAGCCCATGGCCGGTGTCCCGCACCGCGACGCACACGCCCTCCGGCTCG
>Ga0137362_10003804_pt1 | contig 10150 bp, 9 predicted proteins | sample MadtaG_2_FD_104801 | JGI IMG/M metagenome (GOLD analysis project Ga0137362, IMG submission 104801) | Vadose zone soil microbial communities from Angelo Coast Range Reserve, California, USA - Mad1_100_16 metaG | ecosystem: Environmental > Terrestrial > Soil > Vadose zone | place: USA: California... | reverse complement strand
CTTTTTAGATTACCTATGCCGAGCAAAAAAGAAAGAGGTATGTCGGAACGAAAAGCATTCTTCAATGGACTTTTGATCACCTGATTTTGTTCCGGCTGATAGAAATAGAGGTTTTTCCCGTCTGCAAGAACGAATTGCCCTTTCGGTTCCTCGTAGCGCCAAAGCATCTTTCCCGGCCGTTTAAAGGACAGCTTTCCCCAGGCTTTGAGGTTACGATTGAGCGTTTTTACTTCAGTCTCTTGGCGAAAGTCAGCGACGAAGTCGACGGTGGCATCATAATTTTTCTGGAGACTGTCGACAATCTGATCCGCGCTTCGGCTCTCTGCGGCGAAACTGTACGGATTCACAGTTGTGACCCACAGAGCAAGAATCAACCACGATAGAATTTTGGAGGATGTTCTAAGCTTCGAGTTTCCTAGCATACACTTCACGTGGTTTGGCGCCGTCTGCCGGCCCTACCACACCGTCCCGTTCCATTTTCTCGATCATTCGGGCGGCCCGATTGTATCCTACGCGTAATCGTCTTTGAATCATAGAGATAGACGCCTGTTGGGTCTCCGTCACGATTGCCACTGCTTGATCATACATTTCATCATATTCTTCGTCTGACGCTGTAGCCCCAACATCCCTCTTACTCTCAAAGACCTCAGGGCGATAACGAGGTCGCGCTTGCTCCTTGACAAACACCACCACTTTGCGGACCTCCTGATCAGACACGAAGGCGCCGTGCATGCGACTCAGCCGGGCTGTACCCGGCGGCAAGAACAGTAGGTCTCCATCGCCTAGGAGCTTCTCTGCTCCCATGGAGTCCAGAATCGTCCGAGAATCGACGCGGGATGTAACTTGGAAGGAAATTCGAGCGGGAAAGTTGGCTTTGATAAGTCCCGTGATAACATCCACCGACGGACGCTGGGTAGCCAGAATCAGATGAATACCTGCGGCGCGAGCCTTCTGCGCCAATCGAGTAATATACTCTTCGATATCTCTCCCCACCGACATCATCAAATCCGCCAACTCGTCGATGATGATCACAATCTTCGGGAGCTGTTCATGAACGAGAGGCGGCTCTTTATCCAAGTTGCCGCCGAGTTCAAGCGGCGCGCTTTCGGGCTCCGTTTCCACGAGTTTAATTATGCTCCGCTTGGTTGCGCTCTCCCGTTCCAGAGCCCGGTTGTAATTATCGATATTCCGCGCCCCTTTATCTCTCATTAGACGGTAGCGCCGATCCATTTCATCCATGGCCCAAAAAAGCGCCGCGGCTGCCTTCTTGGGATCTGTGACAACAGGAACCAGCAGGTGAGGAATGTCCTCATATATTGTGAGTTCCAGCATCTTCGGGTCGACCATGATGAATTGCACTTCCTGGGGTGTGGACTTAAAGAGGATGCTGACGATCATAGCGTTAATAGAGACCGATTTTCCGGTTCCAGTGGCGCCAGCGACGAGGAGATGGGGCATCCGGGCGAGATCTGTAGTGAAAGGAGCGCCACCGATATCTTTGCCGAGGGCGAGGGTTATTTTGGAGTCCGCGTTTTGATAGGACTCGCTTTCGATAAGTTCTCTTAAGCATACTGTCTCACGGCGCGGATTTGGGATTTCGATGCCAACGACGGACTCTCCCGGAATGGGGGCAAGGATGCGTACACTCACGGCACGCAGAGCCATCGCCAGGTCATCCGCTAGCGTCACGATTCGGCGCACCTTGACCCCCGCCGCAGGCTTGAACTCGTACATGGTTATGACCGGTCCGGGGCGGACAGCGACGACTTCGCCTTCCACACCAAAATCGGCAAGCTTTTTTTGCAGAATAAGCGAATTGGCGTGCAGTGTTTCCGTATCTAGCTTTAGATGGGCTCCTTCGGGTGGGTCCAACAACTCGGGCGGAGGCAGCTTATAGCCTTCACCGATTTCCGGCAGCTTGAACTGTTCGGGCGGAATGGCAGTTTTCTTTAGAGCCTTTTTAGCCGGTTCTTCCTTGAACTCTTCCTTTACAACAATCGGTGGCGGGACATAGTCGCGCCGTTCCTTTTTGGTATTTTCGCCCCTGCGTTTTTCTTTTTTTTCTTTGAGTTCTCGAAGACCGTTGACGACGGCGGGAACCAAAGATTTCTTTAGTTCACTCAGCTGTTTCTTTCCGCTATTGAGAATATCCACGAGCGAATTCTGAGTCAGAAGCATGAGGGACAGCAGGAGCACAAAGAGGCTAATCAATGTAGCGCTGATTCGGCCAAACAAAGGAACGAGCAGGCTTTCCTTCAGAAATCCGCCTACGATTCCCCCGGCTTCGCGTGCATTCTCGGACTCGATGACCAGGCATAAAATCACCGCCATGCTTATAAGGAGCAGAATGCTGCCGACGATCTTCCGATAGGGAATTCCTTGGTAGTTCGCACCGAACAATTGAAAGGCGACGACGCAGAGGAAAACCGGCAAAAGGTACGACGAGAGCCCCAATCCTTGGAGCAACAGGTCTGCCAGGTAAGCGCCGACAAAGCCGCCCCAATTGTTTGTGTCGATAGCTCCAGAAGGCGTGTTAAACGAACGATCACCAGGACTATACGTAAGAAGGCTTATAGTGGTCAAAAGCGCGGCAAGGCAGATTACCGCGCCCCAGATTTCACGATTGAGTCGGCCTTTCTCCATATCGGTTCAAACTCAATGCGAAGAATTTATTAGGTCTCGATAATGTACGGGAGAACAACGGGATGTCGCTCAAGCCTCTTTCGGAAGTAGCGCCGCAGCGTCTTACGAACCTCCTCCTGAAGCTCGGCAGGGTCTGTGCGAGTTTCGCGATTCATAGTAGCCAATGTCTCGAGCACGACCTTTCTGGCCTGTTCAAGGACCTCTTCCCCCTCTTGGTCACGCATAAAACCGCGGGAAATGAGGTCGGGCCCGGCAACAATCTCCCCCGATTGTTGGTGAATCGCCATGACCGCGAGTACCATGCCATCCTCCGACAAATGGCGACGATCCCGAAGCACGACGTCTCCGACGTCTCCAACGCCCTTGCCGTCGACAAAAACCCGACCTACCTGGACGGGCTGAACCTTCCTGGCGCTCGTGGCGGTCATTTCTAAAACGTCACCGTCTTCCAGGATAAAGCAATGGTCCGCTGGTACTCCAACATCTTGTGCGAGCTTGCGGTGTTTCACGAGGTGGCGGTACTCTCCATGGATAGGCACAAAATAACGCGGTCGAGTAAGTTGGAGCATCGTCTTTAGCTCCTCTTGGCTCGCATGGCCCGACACGTGAATCTCCGATACCTTTTCGTAATGAACCTCAGCGCCCCGCCGGTAAAGGTGATTGATGAGATTCGAGATTGTTTTCTCGTTTCCCGGGATGAACTTTGAAGAAAGGATCACCGTATCCCCCGGGTTGATCTTGATCGACTTATGGTCATCCAATGCGACGCGATGAAGCACGGACAAGGGTTCGCCTTGACTCCCCGTTGTTAGGAAAGTCAGCCGTTCCGCCGGCAATTCGTCCCAGTGTTCATTCTCGGTCATGAAACTTCCTGGAAGCCGGAGGTAGCCTAGCTCCGAGGCGACCTGGCTGTTTCTGATCATACTGCGGCCGCTCAGCACTACCCTTCGCCCACAGCTCTCGGAAATATCGACTACCTGTTGAATCCGCGGGATACTCGACGAAAAAGTCGAAACTAGAATCTTGCCAGTGCTTTCTTGAAATATCTGTTCAAGATTTCTGCCCACTTCGCGTTCCGACGGGGTGTAACCGCTGCGCTCGACATTTGTCGAATCGGATAACAGAAGGAGTACCCCCTTTTCACCGTAGGCGGCGAAGCGCTGAAAATCGAACATTTCGCCTTCCATGGGTGTATTATCGATCTTGAAGTCGCCGGTGTGGATAACCGTTCCGATAGGTGTTTCAACCGCCAACGCCAAGCAGTCCATCAAGCTGTGGGTGACGCGGATTCCTTCCACTTTAAACGGTGCAATTTCCCATGGTTGACCCGCAGTAATCTCGCGAATATCTGCAACGTCGTCAAGGTTGTGTTCCCGGAGCTTATTTTTTATCAGTCCGAGAGTTAGACGAGTTCCGAAGATGGGGACGGATAGATGATTCAAGAAGTAAGGGAGCGCGCCAACATGATCTTCGTGCGCATGGCTCAGAACTATGCCTTTGAGTCGGCTTTTTTTCTCCATCAAATAGCTGACATCGGGAATGACCAGATCGATGCCCAACAAATCTGCGCCGGGAAACATAAGACCGCAGTCGATGGCGATGGCTGCATCTCCATGCTCGAGGAGCATCATGTTGAGACCAAACTCGCCTAGCCCTCCCAAAGGAATTATTCTTAGCGGTTCCACTGTTACGTCAGACTGCTCTCTTCTCCATAGACACCACCGTCGTAGATTGTTCCTCTTCGGACGTGGCCGTTCTGAGTTGGGACACTGTTTGGAGAGTTTTTTCTATCAGCTCTTGCACGTGTGACGAAAGGCCGCGCAGAGTCCCCGGTCGATAGTCTTCGGCGGACACCGGCGCGCCAACCGTGACCTCGATTTTGCCGCCGCGAATGCGCCAATCACCCTTGGGCAGAATCGCCCCGCTGCCGGTGATTGTGACCGGGACAATCGGGGTTTGCGATTTGGCGGCAAGCAAAAAACCGCCCCGTTTGAATGGCAGTAGATTCCCATCGCTGCTACGTGTTCCTTCCGGGAAAACAACTAGAGAGATGCCATCTTTCATCCGTTCTTGCGCTTTCTTTAAACTGCCCAACGCATCGAATCGACCCGAGCGATCCACCGTAATATGTTTGGCAGCCCACATGGCCCAGCCAAAGAAGGGAACCCAGAGCAGCTCCCGTTTCGCTATCCAGCGTAGCTGAAACGCGGCAAGGCTCTGAATCAGCACGGGAATGTCGATGTTGCTCTGATGATTCACCATGAAAACATACTGTTGTTTCGGATTGATCTGACTCAGGCCGTTGACCCTCACAACCACCCCGCCAATTGTGAGGATCAGCCGAGTCCACAGTCGGGTGATTCCATACGCAGATTTGCCGTAGTGATCAAAGGGTCCAAGTAGAATGACGAGAAGAGCCGCCAGCACGGTGACGGCGCAGATCATAAGCAGCTTGAGGCCAAAAAGCATGAAGACGCAGTAGTGTTCGGTTAAGACAAATGATTGAAAAAGCTGAGTAACCTTAATGCACGGCACGCGAAAAAGCAATGCAACGACTTCTTCCTCATCAGGAAAATTTTTGGTTGACTTTCGTTATTGACTAAGAATTATACTGGCGCTAAGGTCATTTTGCTCTTGCTGTCGAAATTCGATTTGTTACAGCCGGGAGGCTTGTATGTCGGTAAACAAAGCAATCCTAATCGGTAATTTAGGGAAAGATCCTGAAGTTCGTTTTACCTCGACAGGCCGTGCCGTGGGGCGGTTTCCAATTGCCACATCTGAAGTGTGGACGGACGCGGAGGGCAATCGGCAAGAGCGAACCGAATGGCACAACATTGTCGTCTGGGGCAAGCAGGCTGAAACGTGCGGGCAATACCTGGCGAAAGGCAGACAAGTTTTTGTCGAAGGCAGCATTCGAACTCGCAGCTATGATGATAAAAGCGGCAACAAAAGATACGTGACCGAAATCGTAGCACAAAGGATCAGGTTTTTAGGTGGTGGAGGAGGAACGCGGATCGCTCCCGAAGCGGATTCCGGAGCACCCGACGAGATGGGCTCGGGAGGTCAACCGCCGGTGGACGACGATATTCCATTCTAGAGCGCTTTCGACTTCCTAGACGATATTTCTAGGCTTTCCCTCAAAAAAGGCGCGAATATTCTCTGCGACTTCCTCAAGTAATCGTTCGCGTGCTTCGCGGGCGCTCCAGGCCGTGTGTGGAGTTACGAGCAGGTTGTTGAGATCCTTCGCGGCTTGGATAATTGGGTGATCCGCCGGCGGTGGCTCTCGAGAGATCACATCCAGCGCGGCCGCGCCCAGGCGCCTCTGACGTAGGGCTTGAATCAATGCCGTCTCGTCGATCAACGCTCCCCGAGCCGTGTTGACCAGCAAGGATGTGGGCTTCATCAACGACAGGGTTTCCGCATTGATGAGATGTCTGGTCTGGGGCGTTAGCGGGCAATGCAGCGTTATCACGTCAGCTTGCCGGAGCAGCTCTTGCAGCGGAAGTCGGCCAGCAGGGATCGGTTCTGCGGAGCCAGGACGGGCCGCAACGAGTACTTCTAAACCGAATCCTCGCGCCATGTCCGCCACTGCCCGTCCAATGTTGCCATAACCGATAATCCCGAGTTTTTTCCCTTTGAGTTCGATGCTCGAAAAATCGTGCAGCGTGAATATAGGACTTTTCTGCCACGCGTCGGAACGTACGGCCGCGCCATAACGAGCGGCTCGGCTGGCTAGTTCGAGCATGAGTGCCAGCGTGAATTGCGCCACGGACTGGGTGGCATAACCTGGGACGTTGCAAACCCCGACGCCAAACTGCTTGGCCGCCTCGCGATCGATAATGTCTGTGCCGGTGGCGGCCACGGCGATGAGTTTCAGCTCCTTGGCCTCAGCTGAAAGAAAGACCGCTCGGTCGATGACGACTTTATTGGTTACTGCGACCAATTGTCCACGCAATCGTTGGTAAGTCTCTGCTGGGCTCGTCACTTGGTGGATCGTACAGTCCCACCGGCGGGTAAAATTATGCAGTGAAATATCGCCATAGGTGGCGGCATCAAGAAAAACGATTTTTTGCCGGTTCACGTTTGAGCCTTTTCTCGCCGCTCGAGTTCTTTTGCCTCATCCCATAACTGATCCATGACTTCTAAAGACGAAGCCGCCGGACTCTTTCCGGCTTCATGCAGTCGGGTCTCGATATAACTAAATCGTTTCATAAACCGCTCGGTCGCTTGTGCCAAGACCTCTTCAGACTGCAATCCGAGAAAGCGGGATAGATTCACGAGAGAGAAAAGCAGATCCCCCAGCTCCTCGCCGGTGCGCTCTGGGTCTCCGGCTGAACAAGCTGTTTGGAGTTCCGCGAGTTCTTCTTCGACTTTCTGCCAAACCTGGGTTACATCTGGCCAATCGAAACCGACTTGAGAAGCCCGTTCAGTGATCGTTTGGGCGCGCGCAAGGGCGGGCATTGACTTGGGAAGATTGCCTAACGCCGACTTGGAGGCATCGTCATGCTTCTCATTGGCCTTGATTTGGGCCCATTGTTTCAAGACCGCCTCCGAACCCGTAACCTTTGTCGTCGAGAAAACGTGGGGATGGCGTCGCACCATCTTATCTTTTAGATCGCGGATGACGTCTTCCGCGGTGAAGCTACCGAGCTCGGCGGCGATTTGGCAATGAAACACGATCTGATGCAAGAGATCCCCCAGTTCCTCACGGATTTTCGCTGCGTCCCCTCCATTGAGCGCATCCGAGAGTTCGTGGCTTTCCTCTAAGAGGAACGGCCTCAATGAGGCGTGGCTCTGTTTTTTGTCCCATGGACATCCATTCTCTCCTCGGAGTTGGGCCATGATATCTAAAAGCTCGGTAAATTTTTCTCCAGTTAGTTTATGGTTCACGACATTAACCTCCGCCCTGTGCTCTGGCTCGAACTTTTCTCGGGATCGCCAGCGTGCTAGATCTTACGTGTCGGTCGCGCCGGTGTCCAGTAAATGGTTTCCCGAAATGTAAGGCATTCGATTGTAAGATTGCAAAGGAGAGAACATTATGCCGACGGCTATCATCGACGGAATTCAAGTTTGTTATGAAACAAAAGGCTCCGGTTCGCCCCTACTGATGTTTGCGCCGGGCGGCTTTGATGCGACCATTGAGAAGTGGCGCACAGCGAGCGCATGGACGGGAATCGATGCTCTGGAGGCGCTCGCTCTGGAACACACTCTTGTTCTCTACGATCGACGCGAGTCGGGCCGATCGGGCGGGCGGGTGGAGCGCTTGGGCTGGGCGAGTTACACAAGCCAAGCGAAGGGGCTGTTGGATTTTCTAGGAATCGATTCGGCATACGTTCTGGGTGGCTGCATGGGCTGTTCTGTCGCGCTAGCATTTGGTGTTCACTATCCAAAAGCAACTCGTGCGCTTTTGCTCCATTGGCCGGTGGGAGGCTTTCGTTGGAAGTCAAATGGTTTGGACCGGTTCCAGCGTCACTACAATTTTACCAAAACACACGGCCTTAAGGGGGTTGTCGAGCGGGCGCATACCGGAAAGAGTTTCTGGTCTGATCCAGAGTCGGGTCCATGGGCATCCGTGATCGAGCACGATCGCAAATTCGCTGAGAATTTTGCCGATCAGGATCTGGAGCGCTATCTCGGAATCATCTTAACCAGTGGGCGAGGGTTCTTTGATCGAGACACGGCCACCGGAGCCGAGCCTGAGGAATTGATGGGTATCAAAGCGCCGGCGTTGATCATACCGGGGGATGATCCATCACACGCCACCTCTGGATCACATTACTTGCGAGAGTGCTTGCCGAACAACGAGTTTTGGAATGTGATGCCGCCGGAGCAAACGACGCAAAAGATCTGCCACCGAATCCTGGGATTTTGTCGCGTGCATGGTTGATTCCTTATGCAATCGTGCGCGTTCAGAAAAGTGGACCAGCAAAAAAAAATCTGATAAAACATCAAAAGCGAAGAATGTGTCACGATTTGGTGACGAAAGATCGAGTGTGCGCTCTATTTCTTCTTTGGGGGAACGATCTGCGTATTCCAATGGATCAGGTGGGTAGATCAAACCGAGCTCAACGATTGAGAAGAAGAACTTCATGTTCGAAGTGTTGTCTCGGGCGACCCACGGATTCTTCTGTGACGAGCGGCTAAGCTATCATAAAGCATCGACGGAAGACGTTTGAGAAAAGGCCAATGCTGTTTTCGCTCAACATCTGAGGTAAGCAACGAGAAAAGGTCAAACTGCCTTTTCTCTTTTTTCTTGCGCGCCGTCGAGCCAAAATAATTCGGCGAGTTGCTATAGTGGCAAAAACTAAAAATCGAGAGCGGGTGACGCTGGGACTCATTCAAATGAGCGCCAGCGAAAGTCCTGAAGCCAACCTGGCAACGGTGCTGCCGCGAATCCGTGCTGCCGCCAGGAGGGGCGCTCAGATTGTTTGTCTTCAGGAGCTGTTTCGTTCGCGGTACTTTTGCCAGAGCGAGGATCAACGGAACTTCAAACTTGCTGAAACTATTCCAGGCCCGAGTACCCAGGCTCTCGGAAAAGTTGCCAGCGACACCAAGACCGTGATTGTCGCATCGCTCTTTGAAAAAAGATCCGCCGGGATCTATCACAATACGGCGGTCATCATCGACGCCGACGGAACCCTCGCGGGCAAGTATCGTAAGATGCATATCCCGGACGACCCGCTTTACTACGAAAAATTCTACTTCACCCCAGGCGATCTGGGCTTCCCGAGTTTCCAGACGCGGTATGCGAAGATTGGAGTTCTTGTGTGCTGGGACCAATGGTTTCCCGAGGCGGCACGCCTCACGTCACTGGGCGGGGCTCAAATTCTGTTTTATCCCACGGCCATTGGCTGGGTTCCTAAGGAGCCCCGTGCGGTCGCCCAAAGTCAACGCAGCGCCTGGGAAGTTATCCAGCGATCCCACGCGGTGGCAAACGGCGTCTATGTTGCTGCCGTGAATCGAGTGGGGCGGGAAGGAAAGCTAAGATTCTGGGGTCATTCTTTTGTTGCGGGTCCTTTCGGTGAAATCGTTGCGCGCGCGGGTGGCGAGTGCGACGAGATCGTCATCGCGAAGTGTGATCTAAACAAGATTGAAGAGACACGTCAAAGCTGGCCATTCCTCCGCGATCGGCGTATTGACGCGTATGGATCTTTGCAATCACGCCTCATTGAAAAGCTGGATTAATCCTAACCATTATTTGACCCCTTTTAGTCGTTTAGCCATGGTCCAGACAGAGTTGAGGCAGGCAACGCCCCGATCACTTGGTTACTCTATGCCGGCAGAGTGGATGCCCCACCGGGCCACATGGCTTTCTTGGCCTCATAATCGTGAAACGTGGCCAACGCAATTGGAGACCGTCCAGGAAGTATGGCTACAGATGATACAAGCACTGACACCGCACGAGCAGGTTGCTCTGTTAGTGAATGATGAACAAACCCAACAGGACGTGAGCGCGAGGCTCAAGGGCGCCGGAGCAGCGATGACAAATATTTCAATCCTAAAGATT
>Ga0137362_10003803_pt1 | contig 10153 bp, 8 predicted proteins | sample MadtaG_2_FD_104801 | JGI IMG/M metagenome (GOLD analysis project Ga0137362, IMG submission 104801) | Vadose zone soil microbial communities from Angelo Coast Range Reserve, California, USA - Mad1_100_16 metaG | ecosystem: Environmental > Terrestrial > Soil > Vadose zone | place: USA: California... | reverse complement strand
CGCCGGTGGAGGGTGGGGCCGGACAGAATTTCACCTGGACCTTTTGCCCGCTCAAGATTCCGACGCCGTGAACGTCCACAGCGCGAGCAATGGTCGCCTGAAAGCGGTAGCCGAGCCTCTTCACGGCGTGATCTTCCTTGATCCGAAAAGTCCCCAGAATCCATCGGAGGCGGAAAAGCAAGTCCGGCCGGCTCTTCCCCTGAGCCGGCCGGCGTGTTCATTGACTAATGACTGCCAATCGACGCCACGCGCCGATTGAGCATTTGCGTGATCGGCTCGGTAATGTCCATGCGCGGATCGACATACATGGGCATGAACGGCCCGACGATGTTCATTTTTCGTTGCACAATAGCCGGGCTGTGGTATTCCGCCTCATTGCTTTTCAGAGCATCGTTGTACATCATCACGAGCTCAATGGCGTTGCTCCGGGCAAACAGGTCCACGGCATCCTCGAGCTCCTTATAAATCTGAACGGCCAACTCGCCGGAGCGCTTGGTGAGGGCTTTGTCGGCGTCTTCGGCTTTCTCGCGATATTGCAACGTCAGACGTTCCAGATCTCGCTTGATGTTATCGCGCTCGGCCGCGGGAGTTTCCGGGAGCTGGGCCCTCGCCTGCTGGGCTCGAATTTGCTTTTCCAATGGATCCAGTGTCGTTTTTGTTTCTTGTATTTGCCGCTTAATGTCGGCATCGGCATTTTGGAATTTTGAGTATTTCTTCAGCACCTGCACGACATTGACCACCGCGATCCGAGTGCGGAGTGGTTCGGGTGGACCGGCCGGATGATTGCCGGCGCCGCCTTGTTGCGCGAAAACCTGGCTGCCCAGATAGGCGCCGATTCCCAAGGTCGCCAGTCCCGCTAGAATACCGATTGTCCTCTTCACGGTTCGGTTCTCCTCATTCTCAAGTTCGCCGAGACGACCCCTGGTTCCGATGAGGGGACGGTGGTTCGGCTGATGGCGTGAGCATTATACCTTTCGTGCACGGACATGGAGGGCTGGGTTGTACCCAAGGGAAAGCGGAAGATCAAGATGAACAAGCATTGCGACTACAAGACTGATTTCTTCAAGACTGATTTCTTCATCGAAATCCAATGCGTTGGAAGGCAAGCATATGCGTGCGGTCAAAATGGCTGATCTTGGTCGAATCCGGCAAGCTTGTTATGATTCCCCGTCTTAACAAGTCAGGGACTGATTGGTTGCGGATTTTGAAAAATGGACTTGGACAAAAAAGCCCAAAAGCCCGAAGGCCCTCTCAATTCCAAGGCAAGACCCACTGGCGCGGTTCCCTACCGCTTTCGGGTAACGATCTTCTGCGTTTGCTTTTTTTTCTCCGGTTGCGACCAGGGAACGCCGGCGCTCGCTCCGGTTACAGGTAAGGTGTTCTTTCAGAACCAGCCGTTACCTAGTGGCGCTATTGTCTTCGTTCCTGATGCCGATCGAGGAAACAACGGACCTTTGGCTCAGGGAACGATTCAGCCAGGTGGCGCTTACACCGTTCAGACAGACGGTCACCCCGGCGCCTATCCGGGCTGGTATCGAGTGACCGTGATCGCCGTGGAGAGCGCCAGGCAATACCGACCGGGGGCCTCGGCCCCGCGTGCTTTGGTCCCGGAGAAATACCGAGATCCGCAGCTATCCGACCTGACTTGCGAAGTCAAAGAGGGGCGAGAGAACAGCATTAACTTCAACCTGACTCCATGAACCAATTTCTCCGCGGCATGGTCCGGGCGTCGGCCGAGACGTTTGACTTGCCTGAACCAATCTTGGAAGTCGGCTCTTATCAAGTGGCTGGTCAGGAATCCGTCGCCGACTTGCGTTCCTTGTTTCCTGGAAAGAAATACATCGGCGTGGATAAGCGACCGGGGCCGGGCGTCGATTGCGTGGCCGACGTCGAAAAGTTGCCTCAACCCAGCGGCTCGGTGGGAACGGCCATTGCCGTCAGCACGTTTGAACATGTGCCACGCTTTTGGCGCGCCTTCGAGGAAGTTTATCGCGTTCTCCGACCTGACGGCGTCGCGCTCATCGCTTGTCCTTTTTATTTCTACATTCATGCGTTTCCGAGCGATTACTGGCGATTCACTCCAGCGGCTCTGGAACTAATGATGGATAACTTTCCGAGCAAAATCATTGGCTGTCACGGTCCCAAACGCCGGCCCATTAACGTCTGGACTCTCGCTTTCCGCGAGAATTGCAAACCCGTGACCGGCGAACAATTTCGACACTATCAAGAGCGCCTTCAACTTTACGCCCGCCAGCCCGTGCGCTGGAAGAAAAAGCTTCGCTACACGGTCGGCCGACTTCTTTTCGGTCGAAGACCTTTCGCTCCTTACTTGGAGCAAGATCATTGGGAATGCCAATGCCGCAATCTGGCGTCTTAGATCAGTTGCCGGTAGCTCTCCGCCCCACTGAGCCGGTAAGCGCTCAGGCGACGGATGCGTTCGATATTTCTGTTTGCATTGTCAATTGGAACTGCCGGGATTTGCTTCGTGATTGTTTGGAGTCGCTGCGACAGCAACCGTCGGCTGTTTCCTGGGAAGTCATCGTGGTGGATAACGCTTCGACCGACGGCGCCGCCGACATGGTGACCCGGGACTTTCCTGAAGTGAAGCTGTTGCGAAATCGGGCCAACGTCGGCTTTTCTCGAGCCAATAATCAAGCCGCACGTCTGTCTCGCGGAAGATATCTGCTCTTCCTCAACAACGACACTCTTGTGCCGGCCGGGGCCTTGAAGGAGTTGGTTCATTACGCGGATGCCCATCCAGACTTCGGTATCCTTGGTCCCAAGCTTCGGGATCCACGCGGCACAATCCAGGTTTCTTACCGACAGATGATCACCGTGCCGGCATTGCTCCACCGCACGACTCTATTTCGATGGACGGGTCTGTTTCGTCGTCACTATTTGCAGTGTCGCAGACAGTTCTTTGATCCCGACTCGACTCGGGAAGTGGAAGTGCTGATGGGGGCGGCCATGGTGCTACCCCGTCGAGTGTTCTTCGATGCCGGGATGTGGGACGAAGGATACACTTTTGGCGGCGAGGACATGGATTTATGTTATCGGGTGGGTCGTTCCTTGCCCGTCATCTATCATCCGGGCATCGAAATCATCCATCATGGCCGGGCCAGCACTCGCCAACATCCTCGCTTTGCATCCACCAACATTCCGGCGGGTTTTGTTCGATTCTTGCGAAAGACCAAGACTTCCCGCATCGGATTGCTCGTTTACAAATGCGTGGTCACGATCGATGGACCGCTTCAAATGTTGGCCAACGGCTGGCAATTTCTTTTTCGGCGATTCTTTGGGCAAGCGGGCAAAGCGCGCAAAAGCCTGCGGGCCTTCAAGTCGTCTTGGTATTTCCTGGCGAACGGCTTGTGGGAATTCTGGAAAGCCTAAGGCCAAGGCTGCCAGTCGCCCCAGCCGGCCAAGTATTGTTGAAGAGCCGATTGCTCCGACACTCGCGCGGCAATCCACTCCTTGCCCCGCCCGATCAGGTCTTGCTCCTGTTGCAAAGTGATTTCTCCACAGATGACCCGGCTACGGAGAAAAACGAAATAGGTATCCAGCACATCGCACACACAATAATCATTGATTTCTTGCTTCTTGCCGGCCTGGTACATGGCGTAGACCTGGTCTCCCGCCACCCCCATCTTACCGGGCTTGCCGAGAAGCTTGGAAAGCAGATTGAGGCCTCCCGGAAAGCGGCAAGCGCCATAATTGGACAACCAGTCCATTAAATCAATGTGACCGTTGTAACGCTCTTTTCGCCCGCGTTGAAAGTATTCACGGGCATTGATGCCGTAGCGAAAAGCGGCCAGCTCCAATAAAGGCAAGTCAAAGCCTCGACCGTTATAAGTCACCAACCGGGCCCCCTTATAATGCGAAGTGCCGCGCCAGAACTGGGCGACGATTTCCCGTGGTCGAAATTGTGGATTATCCAGGGCCGTGATGGATTGGAGGCGATAATCCGCGGCCACGCGAGCGATGCAAACGGCTACCGGATACTGAAAGCTCACCGGCAGAAAGTCGGAGCCGTCGCGCGAGCGCTCCCGGGCCTCGGCCTGAGCGCGCTCAATCGCTTGCTCGGGCGTCAGGTTTTCTTCAGGGTATTTTGTCTGAGCCAGGAGCCTACCGTCGGGGACACTTTCCGTGTCCATGATCAAATAAGCCGGACCGGCCTCTCCCGGCTCGATGGTGGATTCAACTCCAATGGCCATGGTCACGCTCCTTTTCGGTGGTTGCCAGTATTTTACGCCGGGCATATCAAAAGACAGACGGACATTCCAACTTTTTCCGGTTGATGCCAATGGATGACTCCTCCGCCACTCCGAACCATTCTTCCACCGGCCATCGATCCACGCTTCTGATTATCTTCCTGGTGGTCTTCGTGGACCTGCTTGGGTTTGGAATTGTCCTGCCTCTGTTGCCGCTTTATGCCGTTGATTTCTTGCAGCCGCTTCTGCCGGGCGAAGACCAACGTCCCGTTCGCGGCATGATTCTCGGGCTGCTGATGTCCTCTTTCTCGGCCATGCAGTTTTTGTTTGCTCCCGTGTGGGGGCGGGTGTCCGATCGCGTCGGCCGTCGACCCATTCTTTTATTAGGTTTGTCCGGTTCGGTAATTTTCTACACTTTATTCGGGGTCGCCTCCGAAATAGGCGAAGCCGGCTGGCTAAGGACTGGGCTGATGCTGTTGTTCCTGGCTCGATTGGGGGCTGGGGTAGCTGGCGCGACGATCTCCACGGCTCAAGCCGTCATTGCCGACATCACACCCTCGGAAAGCCGGTCGCGCGGCATGGCCATGATCGGGGCAGCTTTCGGCGTCGGTTTAACCTTCGGTCCGCTGCTGGGGTTCGCTTCCTTATTTGTTCCCGCCAAGGGCGCTCCAGGATTTGTCGCCGCCGCATTATCATTGATCGCGCTGCTTCTCGCCATTCGCCTCCTTCCGGAAACTTTCCGGCCAGGCAAAGAGCGCCGGCGACGGTTATTCGATTGGGAAGGTTTGCAGACCGCTTGGCGAATTCCTTCGGTCGGATTACTGATTTTGATATTTTTCCTGGCGACCTTCGCCTTCGGGAGCCTGGAATCGACTCTTGCCTTGATCAACAAATTACTTCTTCAGCCTCTGGCCGACTTGCATGAGGAGCTGACCACGGAAGCGGCCAAGGCCACCGAGAGGAAGAACTTTCTCATTTTCGCTTACGTCGGTTTCGTCCTGGTGCTCGCCAACATGGGATATCGCCGTTTGGTGAGGCCGAAGTTGGAGGTCAAGTTTCTTCAGATCGGCAGCATCTTCATGGCTCTTGGTTTGGCTGGCGCGGTGATAATTCTCTTGCTTCGTGATCCAGAGCACACGAGTGGATCGATCCTTGTCCTTGGTTTTTTAGCAATGACGCTGGCGGTGATTGGGTTTGCGTGCATTACCCCATCGGTCCAAGCGCTGATCTCTCTTCGAACGGACGCTTCACGCCAAGGGGAGATTCTGGGCGTGAATCAATCCGGAGCCGCATTGGCTCGAATTCTGGGTCCGTTCGTGGGCTTAAGTCTGTTTGATCTTTCCAAAGACCACGTTTTGCCATTCGCCTTCGGAGCTTGCTTGACGCTCCTCGTTTTTCTTTTGACGATGAGGATAAAGCAGGATTGAAGCGACCGCGACCGGCGTGGTTATTGAATCTTAAGAGCGCGTATGACCCAATTTCGCTTGGTGCTGGCAAGTGGCTCGCCCGCGAGAAAGGACCTCCTGCATCGGGCCGGCTTCACATTTGATGTGACTCCATCGCAGGTCGAGGAGCCGACTGAGTCCGCATTTCCTGAGGCCAGATCGTTTGTCGAGCATGTGGCTTGGCTCAAGGATCGATCGGTAGCCGCACGAGTTTCGAAGGAAGCCGCTGGCCGCGTTCTCATCTTGGCAGCCGACACCGTCGGATGGCTGGACGGGCGCGCGATCGGCAAGCCGGCCGATGAGCTCGACGCTCGCCGGATTCTGAAAATACTGGCTGGACGCGAGCATGAACTTTGGACGGGCGTTTGTTTGTGGCTACTGCCCGAGAACATCCAACTCAGTTGGCAAGAGATGAGCCGAGTCGCGATGCAGGCCATGAGCGAGACTGAGTTAGACGACTATCTCCGAACTCGCCAGTGGGAAGGCTGTTCCGGCGCTTACGCCATTCAAGAAAATCACGATCCTTACGTTCAAGTACTGGAAGGCAGTATGACCAACGTCATAGGGTTGCCAATGGAGACGCTGAAGAAGGTCCTGCAATGGTTTCCACCTCCCTAAAACCGGCACATTCTCTTTCTCGATTGAAGGTCTCGAAAACCGCAGGAATGATGCGATCCCTTTTTCGGTTGCGAAAATCAATTCCTTTGTCGACTCGATTGCTAATTCTGTCAAAGCTCGCGACCTTCCTGCCGAACTAAACCCAATAAGTCGCAGAGTCTTTTCAAACAAGCAAAGGAAGCCTTTGTGTTCGAATCCTTTTGCAAAGAGAAATTGGCCCCTCTGGTTTTGCGATTGGCGCTAGGCTCATTCTGCGTTTATCACGGTTTTCTCAAGATCATGGCATCGGGCGGGACGGCCTGGTATCCTTCCATGCCCGTCGCTTGGCAACTGTTCCTTGCTTGGGCAGAATTCGCCGCGGGTCTAGCCATCTTGTTAGGCTTCCGTTGCCGGCTTGCCGCCATTTTGATTCTCTTTCTCACGTCCGGGACCTTGCTTTGGTTCCAGGGCTGGCATCTCCTTCGACTGCCTTGGCATAATCTCGAACAACCTTTACTTCTCCTCCTGTCAGCTTTAGCTCTCCTCTTCCTCGGAGCCGGGGATTTTTCCATTGACGGTCGCCGAGGCGCCAAGGCTCCCGCAGTGCGGCGGTCGAAATAAGTCGAACCCTTCTTTTCCGACTCATTTTCATTTGCCCGGAACGGGATTCGCTAAAGAAAAACGGCAGGAAAATGATAGCTGGCCGGTTTCCTTTCTTGCCCAATCTTCCCCAAAGGATATAGCCGAGAAGCATTTCCCCTTGTTTGCCAAACCTTACTGCCGCTATAGTCCCGAAGTTTTGACCCGGACATAGAGGAGGCGTGGGCATGGCCGTCTTCGCTCATCCCCGTTTGGTCGCCGCCGGCATGACAATGCTCGTGGCAACCATGACCGTTGAATTCTCGCCGGCTCGCGCCGATCCCAATCCAATTTATTACTGGCAAGTGGATGATGTTCGGCCCGGCATGAAAGGATTTGGCCGAACGGTCATGCACGGCACCAAAGTAGAAACGTTTCAAGCAGAAGTATTAGGAGTTCTCAAGAACACAAGTCCGGGCCGGGACATGATTTTATGCCGCCTTTCCGGCTTGGGTTTGGAAAAGACTGGTGTCATCGCGGGTATGAGCGGCAGTCCAATCTATCTCGATGGTAAATTGCTCGGTGCGGTTGCTTTCGCTTGGCCTTTTGGGAAGGAGCCGATCGCCGGGGTGACGCCTTTTTGCCAGATGCACGGTTTCGTGGAAACTTATGAGCGCCGGGATTTGACCGAAAAGCAAGCTTCCGCTCGCGTCGGGCTGCGAACACCGCTTCGCATCGGCAACGCGGTGTTCGACTCCATCACCGTATCGCAAGACTTCGAAGGCCATCCGGAAGGATCCGGCGATGGTTTATGGCTCATGCCATTACGCACTCCGCTCGCGGCCACGGGATTTTCGGAACACAGTCTTCGATTCTTTGGCGAGCGGGCGCGTTCCGCTGGACTCTATCCCATGCAAAGCGGCGGCGCATCCGCCCCGGTCCGGGATCAGGAAAAGAACGTGTCTTTGGAGCCGGGCGGGCCGTTGGCCGTGGCTATGGTGACGGGCGATTTTGATTTGTCCGGAATCGGAACCGTCACGCATATCGAAGGCACTCGGGTCTATGGTTGGGGCCATCCTTTCTTCGGATGCGGCGGCTGTGATTTCCCACTTTCGACCGGCTACATTCATACGATTTATCCGCGGCAAAGCGTTAGCTTCAAAATGGGATCTCCCTTGAAAACCGTGGGGGTCATCAATGCTGACGTGAGCACCTGCATTGCAGGCTGGATCGGCAAGACCCCGGATATGCTGCCCGTGCATATGACCGTCGTGAGCGGCCCTGGCGAAAGCCCGAAGACATATCATGTGGAAGTCGTGCGTCAACGGCCTTTATTAGCCTCACTCATTCTTACCGTGCTCACGAATTCCGTGGACATGGAGGGCGAGTGGCCGGAGGAAATGACGGCACAGCTGCAAGCGCGCATCGAAGTGGAAGGCCGCCAACCGCTCACCATCAAAGACACCTTCTCCGGGTCCGGCTATTCAGGCGGCCGAGCGCCCCAGTCGCTATTCGCGCAAGTGGCGGCCGTGGTCAACATCTTGACTTATAACTCGTTCAAGCCGGTTCGCATCAATCGGATCGAATGCGAGACTCATCTTCTTCCGGGGCGACGCACAGCTGAGATTGAAGCCGTCGCCTTAGATTCCGAGACCTATGCTCCGGGCGAAAAACTGAAGGCCACTGTTTATCTCTTGCCGTACAAGGGACTTCGCCAGCGCATTCCGGTGACGCTGCAACTGCCGGGCGATCTTCCGGAGGGGAACTACACCGTCACGGTTTGCGACGACATGACCAGCGTTCGCCGGCAGCTTCGCGACAATCCGAATTGGTCCAGCCCGCAGAATCTCGATCAGGTCTTCGAGGCCTTGGACGTGCAAGCCTCCGCTCAACGCACACATCTGGTCATGCGCGTGCCTTTGGACGCCAGCGGCATCGCATTGGACGGTCACTCGCTGCCGGATTTGCCTCCGAGCATGGTGCAGATTCTCGGCAACACCCGAAAAACGGGCGCTCAATCTCTGGGGCGCGCCTTGGTCTCTCACCTGCAGACCAACTGGGTGATTCAAGGGTCCGAAACAGCTCGGTTCACGGTGACGAAGAATAAGAAGATTCTGGCTCAGGACTGATAAAGATTTTATCAGCAGATTTCGGTGGGGGATAAAGGAATGTGTGATTTCATCGCGGCTAGGATTCAGCCCAGTCTTCACGTGCCAAGCAAATACTTCTTCGCAGCCATCTTTGGTCTCGCCTTTATCTCTCAGGCTTACGCCGGAAAAGTCAAAGTCTGGCATCACGACCGTTCTGAGCAGTTCGACAAAGCTCAAATCAAGCAGGCAATTGTCACGAACGAAGGGGCGATTCGCCTCTCGCGGCAGCTGCAGCCTTTGGTCGGCCTTGATGCGACCCACGTCTGGGACATTGTGGAAGACAAGCATGGCAACCTTTACGTAGCCACCGGCAACGAAGGAAAGATCTTCACAGTTACTCAGGAAGGAAAAGTCTCGGTTGCCTATGAGAGCCAAGATACCGAAGTTCTCTGCCTAGCCCTGGCTAATGACGGATCGATCTATGCCGGCACCGGACCCAAGGGAAAAATCATTCGCATCGATCCGAACGGCCAAGGGACATTGTTCTATCAAACCCCGGAGAGCTATGTCTGGTCACTTACTCTCGATTCGAAAAGTCAAACGATCTACGCCGGAACCGGTCCCAAGGGAAGAATTTATCGAGTGACTGCCGACGGGCGGGGCAGCGTTTTCTACGCTACGAAACAAGAGCATATTCTTTGTTTGGGGCTGGATTCCCAGGGCATGGTTTACGCCGGGACGGGTAAGAATGGCTTGGTCTACCGAATTGACGGCGCCGGGAAGGGATTCGTGCTTTATCATGCCCATCAATCGGAGGTTCATCACCTGGTCGTATCGGATGATAAAGTCTACGCCTGCACGGGGGCGCCGGGCCGAGCGCACGGATTGGGTGGCGCGGGAGAAGATCGGCTGGCCTCGCTCAGCTCCGGCGTTCCAGGAGTCTTGACCTCGAACACCAAATCGAAAGAATCCCAAACCAACGGCCCAGCTAAGGTCAGCGCCAGCTCGTCGTCCCTTTCCTCTTCGTCTGAGAGAGAAAAATCGGCTGGAGGGGCAACATCTTCGCCCCCGACGTCCGGCGAGAATTCCGTTTACTGCATTTCGCCGGACGGCACGGTGCGCGAGGTGTTTCGTGAAAAGGCCATGCTCCTTAGTCTTATAAGACAAAACGGTAAAATCCTCGTAGGAACAGGCATGGAGGGACGACTCTATGAGATCGACGAGACGACCAAGG
>Ga0137362_10003802_pt1 | contig 10158 bp, 8 predicted proteins | sample MadtaG_2_FD_104801 | JGI IMG/M metagenome (GOLD analysis project Ga0137362, IMG submission 104801) | Vadose zone soil microbial communities from Angelo Coast Range Reserve, California, USA - Mad1_100_16 metaG | ecosystem: Environmental > Terrestrial > Soil > Vadose zone | place: USA: California... | reverse complement strand
TGGTTGCACCCGCAGCCTCGCGTGCGAAAATAAAAAGCACACGAGCGTCGTCACCGCGAGTTCAGCCAGGTTCACCCGGCATTCCCGCACGCAATGGTTTTAACGGTTTCCTTCGCGCTCTCCCCGGTGACCGGGCTTGATTGCCACCGTCGCCTCGCGGAAATAATTTCCCACGAAACTTGACGCCAGCGTCGGGGCGTCAGGACCACACGACTTCGCCGTCCGCAACGCAGCGCTCTCGTCAAAGCGCACCTCGCGTCCACCGCATCTCGCTCCCAACGTTCGTGACGATCGCGAAACGCCCCTTTGAGTGGGAGGAGACGGTGAAACTAATAAAGCTGCTTCTACCAAATCGAGAAGCGAATTATTTTTTCAAACAGGGCTGGACAGAGCAACAAGTGATTTGCCCGTCGGGCAATCGGTATCGTTGCAGCGACGACTGTGCTCGGGGGAAATGCCGTCTCAACGATACGGCCCTGCATTTGGCTTCGCTTAATCCGGGCTTAGCTCGTATTCCGCTGAGAGGTAGCTCAGGCAATTAATTTATCATAGTCGGCATGTGAACCGATCCAGAATCAGAGATAGCCATCATCTACCGCAATGGCGAGCGCACGATAGCGGAGGCCGACCCGAACGGACCAGTAACGTCCAACCTTCTTGAACTGCAAAGAGGGGTGGCGTGGATCTGATTTGAGAAGGGCGTAATTGGCGTCGGCCAGTTTTCGAACCGAAGGAGGTAATGTCTGGTAGATGGCCCAGAATTTGGGTGAAGCGAAATGTCTCACAAGTTGCGCGAACGTCCAGCGCGGTGCGCGGCAAGAGCCTCATCCGCGAGCGTATCGAGCTTACCGGCGAGGACATCCCGTTCGATTGCGGCATCGAATTGTTCTGCGTCGAACGCCTCGAACCACGCACGAAACCGCGCCAACTCGGGTGGAGCGAGTTGTTCGATGGCCTTTTCAAGGTCTTCGGCGGTTGTCATGTTGAAAGTATAGCATCTCCGGGGGATGTACAAAAGGGTGATCGGGCCCCGCCGGACGGGACGCCTCGAACGTGCTAATCTATCGCCGCCATGACGCACCGCATCCTCGTCTTCTATGGTTCGTATCGCTCCGAACGCATGGGCATTCGCTTGGCGAATTTCGTCGTCGAGGGGTTGCGCGGTCGCGGTGAGGATGTCGAACTGATCGATGCCAAGGCCGTCGGCCTGCCGATGCTCGATCGGATGTACAAGGAATATCCCAAAGGGCAAGCGCCCGCCGCGCTGGAAAACCTCGCAGGAAAAATCCGCGACGCCGATGGTTTTATCTTCATCACCGGCGAATATAATTGGGGCCTTCAGCCGGGCCTGAAAAACCTCACCGATCATTTTCTCGAGGAATGGTTCTGGCGTCCCGCTGCCATCGCCAGCTATTCGGGAGGGCGTTTCGCCGGTGCCCGCGCGGCAACCGCATGGCACGGCACGCTTTCGGAAATGGGCATGGTGGTGATTTCGACCACGCTCGCGGTGGGATCGATCGCGCAGGCTTTGTCAAGCGATAGCAAAGCGATCGGCGAGGGCGGCAAAGCGCTGGAGCATACGTTTCCGCGCTTCGCCAATGATCTGGCGTGGTGGATGGAGGCGGCGAAAGCGCAACGGGAACGAAGAAAGCCGCCGTATTGAGGAAGCGGGGCGCCGTAACCAACGGGACGACAAACTCCGCATATCGCGCCGGCCCGGCGTTGAAGGCGGATTACGCCGCGCTAATCCGCCCCACCGAGTCCGGTCGCGCCTCAATTTCTTGCGCGTCGGCAAAGAACAGATGGGCATAGGATTTTGCCGGCAGCGGCTTGCCGCTCAAATAGCCTTGGATCGCCGAACATCCGACCTCGAACAGGAAATCGCATTGCTGCTTAGTCTCCACGCCTTCCGCGAGCACCGGCACGCCGAGGCTGCGCCCGAGCCCGACCACGGCGCGAACAATCGCCATCGAGTGGCGGCTGGTCATGAGGTCCGACACGAAGGTGCGATCGATCTTGATCAGGTCGAATGGGAAGGAATGCAGATAGGAAAGCGAAGAATAGCCGGTGCCAAAGTCGTCGAGTGCGATCACGACTCCCAACGCTTTGAGTCGGTTCAGCACCGAAAGCGCGCGGGAGAAATCATCGATGAGGATGCCTTCGGTGATTTCGAGCTCAAGGCGCGCCGGCCGCAATCCCGTTTCGATCAGGATGGAATGAACCAGCGCCGGCAGGTCGCCGTGCCGGAACTGCTTGGGTGAGATGTTGACGGCGACCTTAAACGGGTTCGTCCAGGTCGACGCCTCGCGGCAAGCCTCTCGGAGCGCCCATTCGCCCAACGTCAGGATGAGATTGGAATCCTCCGCCGCTTCAATGAAAGCCGCCGGCGAGACCGTGCCGCGTTTGGGGCTATGCCAGCGGGCGAGCGATTCGAAACCGATCACCTTGCCGTCGGCGGCGAATTGCGGCTGATAATTCAGCGTAAGTTCGCCTTCGGCGAGGGCGTGCCTGAGATCGTCCTGCAGCGCGCGGCGTTCGCGCACCTGGGTTCCCATTTCAGGCATGAAGAACTGGACGGTGCCGGGCTCGTTGGCCTTCGCACGATAGAGTGCGACGTCGGCGTTGCTCAGCAGGGTTTCGCAATCGGAGCCGTGCTCGGGATACTGCGCCACGCCGATCGTCATGCCGATCTTCAAGCGGTGTCCGGCGACAGAAAGTTCGGAGTCCATCGAGTTTAGCAGGCGATGCGCGACCTGCTTGGCGGATGAAAGCTCTTCGTCATCGGGGAGGATCATGGCGAATTCGTCGCCGCCGAAACGCGCGATGAAGGCGCCTTCGGCGCAAAGTGTCATTCGTCTGGCGACTTCCTTCAGCACGCCGTCGCCGGCGGAATGGCCGTAGGTGTCGTTGATTTCCTTGAAGCCGTCGAGGTCCATGCACATCAAGCTGACGCGGCCTTGCGTGAGCGACGCCCGCTGCAACGTCGCGGCAAAACATTCATCGAAGGCCGCGCGGTTGGCGAGGCCGGTCAACACGTCGTGATGGGCCATGAATTCGATGCGTTTCGCCGCTTCGCGGCGGTCGGTCACATCCTCGAACAAGCCGACGAGATATTCCGGTTGCCCGGACGGACCGCGGATCGCCATCCGTCGCGAGGTAACGAGCCGGATGCCTTTCGAGTGGCTGAAGGCGGCATGGTCTTCCGAAATCACGGTGCCCTCGGTGAGAAGCGTCTGGTTGTCGAGGCGGAGCGACAGTTGAACCTGCTCCGACGGAAATACTTCGGACAAGGTCTTGCCGATGCATTCCTCGCCGGAAATTCCGTAAAGCTCTTCCGCGGCCCTGTTGACCAGCGAAAGCGTGAACGAGTCCGCGCCCGCGCCCGGCTCGGGAATGTCCTTGACGATGATCGGAACCGGAACGTTCTCGATCACCGCATCGAGAAATCGCTTGGTCTTCGCGAGCTGTTCGGCGGCAATTTTCTGGTCGGTGACGTCGTGGACGGCGACAAGGCGTGCCTCGTGGCCCTCATAGTTCAGGGCCTGGGAGTAAATGCAGACGTCGATGATTCGACCGTCCGCGGTGAGGTGCTGCCAGAGGTTGTCACCGTCGTTGGTGGGCTCGATGTTTGCGACCCACGCTTTGAAGCGTTCGAGCGTCTTCGGCGGCCTGATGTCGGTGACTTTGAGGCTCAGGAACTCCTCTCGGCTATAGCCGTATTTATCGATGGCCGTCTGATTGACCGCGATGAAGTCGAGGCTTTGCTGATCGAACACCCACATGGGTACGGGATTGCTGTCGAACAGCAGATGGAACGAGGCTTCGCGTTTGACGCGCTCGGTGATGTCCTCATGCGTCGCTACCCATCCGCCGTCGGACACCAGCCGGTGTCTGACCTGAATCGAGCGCCCGTCCGGCGCCGTATTGAAGACGCTTTTGCCCAGCGCAATATGTTCCAAAATGCGAGCACAATGCTCGTCGACATCGCCTGGAAGTGACCAGACTTCGTTTCGATGCGCGATCAGGTCGCGAAAAGCGCGGCCTGGCTTCACGACTTCGGGCGACAATCCGTATAGTTCCAGATAGCGCCGGTTGCATACGACAAGCCGGTGCGACGAATCGAACAGCAACAGGCCCTGATTCATGTTGTTGACGGCGGTGTCCAGGCGCGACTTTTCCAGCGCCAACCGCTCGCGCGACGATCGATGTTGCCGGACCAACTGCCGAACGATGAGCGAGAGGATGACGGCGATCACCAGCGCGGACAGAGCGGCGGCGATAATGAGAGACGTCGTTTGTGCCCGCCAATTGGCGAGCGCCGAGTCCACGGTCGTCGTCGCCAGCATGATCAACGGAAACCGAGTAAGGCCTCGCACCGAGACCAACCGCTCCATCGCGTCGATGGGACTGATCAACCGCACCGTGTCGTGGTCCGCGCCATACAGGCCCACATTGACCGGCGATCCGTTCTTGAAATTCCGTCCTATGGCGTCCTCAACGTGAGGATGTCGCGCCAGCATCTCCCCGTCGCGATGAGACATTGAAATCGTGGCATCGTTTCCAAGGGTCACCGAGGAAAAGAAGCTTTCAACCTTGGCAGGAGTAAACGCCCGCGTCGTGATTCCGAGAAACTCGCCGTTTGGTCCCGTCAATCTGCGAGAAACGACGATGATCATGCCGCTGGAGAGGCGGCTGCGCAGGATGCTGATCTGGTAGGGTTCAACAAGCGTGCCCGATTTTAGACCTTTGAAATAATCGCGGTCGCCGACGTTGAGTTTCGGGGCGGGCCATGATTCCGATGAATTGATGAGCGTCCCGTCGGCGTCGTAGATGTTGATGCCGGCAACGTCGGAGGAGCCGGTGACTTTCGCCTTCATCCTTAGATGCGCGCCGTAGGTGGACATCTCGCGCTTGAAGGCCTCGGGCGAGTTGATCCCGGATAAGCGGACCTCGGCGACCAGATCGCTTTGCACCAGGACGAAGTCGTCGAGCTGCTGATCGAAATGCCGTGCGAGCAACTGCACGGTATTTTCCAGCTCGCGCGTCGTGCTTTCAAGCGCGCGGTCGCGGGTATTGCTGATCATGATCGCGGTGCCGGTCGCGATCGCCGCAATCAGGAAAATGCCGCAAACGACAAGCAAGCGAACCGGATCGCGTCGCTTCGGCGACCGAATGTCGATTGTTTTTTTGGTTGCGGCGCCGGCGGAGCTTTTGCTCCGATTGTTCTTGGGCATTTCCAACTCCCCGTGCGGTCACGGATAGACCACCGAAGGTAGACATCGGGTTAGGAAGATCGGTTATTCGAACGTTAATTTGGAGTTGGTTTTGTGGGGGAAAATGGAACTTTCGCGCGGTGGTTGTGGGGAAAAAAGAGGAGAAGGCCTTGGCAGGGCAGGTGCCTAGGGCGCAACACCGCGGAATTTTGCAAACACGGCCTCTACTTGCCGGTCGGTGGCGAAGCGGCCTTCCGCCGCCGCGCGCAGACCGCGATCGATGCCCGCAAGTTCTTCCGGCGTAGGTTCGTATTCACCGTCCTTGAATTCAGCGTCGAGTTCAAGCGCAAATTCGGCCAGTTCGTTCTGGACATGGGGCGGCCATGCCTCGACGCGTTCCAGAACCTCGGTCAACTTCTTTGTTTTCATGATCGGTACTGTATCATATTTGCAAGTCGATTGTAACCCGGATGGAACGCAGCGTAATCCGGGATCGCAATATCAACGAAACGGCCCCGGATTTTGCTTCGCTTCATCCAGGCTATGCTCGCTACCAGACGCAAAGCGAGTCATAATGCTCAGGGCATAGTCACTCGAGGTTGGGAAATGTGGACGCTATTCAGGAAGTTTCTCGCTCAATCAAAGACGCTGGGCTCGCTTCTGGGCGATGTGCTTTTCGAAACGCCTCCACTGAAAGGCCAGTCGTCGCACTCCGCCTTTCAATGGAGAGTAAAAAAGAGCCTCGATGAAAAATCATTCTATGTCTCTTTGAAGCTGATACCCGATGGCTACGCCGGGTCGGAAGGGTCTCCAACGAACTACATCAACTTTGATCTTGCGACCGCACAGCAAATCAAAGCAGATCTCGACGACTGTATTGCTATGGCTCGTCAATTCGCCGCTCAGACCAACGCGACAGTGTAATAGCGCTTCTAGTAAGCAGAGAACGGTGAAGGGGGCGGTCATAAGGCCGTCCCCTTTGTCATAGAGCGTGGTGGTGATGTAAGTGCGGCCGTTGTTGGTTGTAGCGTATCCCAAATCGCGAGCACTTTTCACAGTGAAGATGCAGGATCTATTCTCTAATTGCACTGAATAAAAACTCGCCGTGCACCCCAAATGAATGTCATGGGCGGGGTTTTGCACCCCAATTTACTATCGGGGAAGTGCGACACCACAATTATAAGTCGATCGGTCAAGGGTGATTTCGCTCGGCGGACGAGCTCCGGCGAAGGACGTTGTGCTGGAAGATTTGGGTGGCGGAAAAATGGGAGATTACTTGCCGCCGAGCGGCGGGGATCTCAACCGGGTTCAGGGAGTTCAATCCATGCCGAGGCGGCAAAACTGATGGCCGGCGGACTCATCAGCGAGTGCGGCTGGCCACTTTTTCGGGGGAACTAGCTTATATCGTAGTTTGCGGCGGCCGGATCCGGACCGCACAAACCTTCAAATTGATATTCAGCGAACCGGTCAGTTCCTGAAATTCCTTTGACATGAACTCCCTTCCGTTATCGACAACCAGGCAGTCAGGCGCGCCGAATTCGCGGCAGGCCTCGGCGACGAAGCCCGACACCGCCGAAGGCGTCAGGTCTTTCACAACGCGCGACGTCACCATCTCGCGGGTCGTAGCATCAGTTATGGTCATCGCCCAAGGCCTGCCGGGCACGTCCAGCAATGCATTATCAAGTTGCCAGATGCGATCCGGCTCGAATGCGGGCGATTTCTTGTCTTTCATGTTGGTGATCCTTTCTCGGTTTCGGGAGCTTGACGGTCTATCGTCGGGGTTCGTAACGACGACCCCGGTCCTTGACCGGCGAAGGCCGGTATCCGCGGACGCAGATGTACGGCCATCGGCCGGAGGGCGCGGTGTTGGGAGCTTGAGGCAAGGCAAAGCAAGAGCTACACGCGGCCATTCGAAGCGCCCCCCGGGATCGGTGCTCCAAAGCGAAAGTAGCGCTGGATCGGATCCTGCGCGGCCTCCGGCCCGATCTTCCTGCGATATTCCGCAACCGCACGGACCGAGAGCAATGCGCCGGCAAGATTCCGCTTATCGCGGAGGACCGCGACCACTGCGATCTTCTCCGCCATGATGGCTTCGACCAGCACCTTCATCGCGATGCCGCAGCGGAGGGCAGTGTCGGCGATCGGCACCGTGCCGTGCGGCAAACGCTCGACCGAGGGTACCGTCTTGATCAGCTTGTTCAGCCAGTCCGTGACTTCCGACTTTCTGAACAGGTAACGGTGTTTGGTATGGTTACCCCCCATGACCCACGCCGGAATCGCACCGCTCCGGACCAGCTTTAGGAGGCTCGTGTTGCTGACGCCGATGAACGGTCCGAGGGCAGTCAGCGTCATCGACTGCTGGAGGTCCGTTGCGATCCGTTCGGCAACGTCGCGTCGCACGCTGATGGGCGCTCCCTTGCGCTTTTCGTCCCGAATGAGGTCCTCTGCGGCCAAAAGTTTGCGGAGAGTGCCTGGGCGCACCCGGCAGAGCCGGGCTGCTTCGGACAGAGTGATGGTCGTCTCCTCGCGGAGGAGCAGCGAGAATGCGCGCTTGGTGACCTGAATCTTCGCGGCCGCATTCGACAGAAGTACGCCCGCGAGTTCCTTGGAGAAGCGATCCCCGCCGTTGTATCGAAACCAGGGGAAGAACCAGCCGTACATGCGGCTGATGGCGTGCAACTGATCAGGATTCTGCTGCGCGAAACCCTCGTAAGCGCGGTCCAGTGCTTCGCCGACCTGGCCTTCGACGATGCACCGGAAACCGACCGCGCGAACAGCTTCGGCCGGAATCTCGAAGTCGGTAATCTGCTTCCATCGATCCTGGTATCCACCGACGACCAGCGAGCCGATACGTTCGACCGTCTCGACGGCGTCTCCCAGCTCCATTTCTTCGACGATCGGCGCCTTCGGGCGATCCGCCCGTGCGACAAAGCGATCGAGCACCCAGCGGTCGAAGGCCAGCACGTCTTCCTGAGCCGGAGGAGATGATAAGCTCCGGACATCTCCGTTCTTGCACTTCGTGCACTTGATCGGAGACCCGTCGTTCCAAGTCAGGGCATCCCCGCAACTGCAGCGATCGGCGAGGACGATGCGGTGGATCGGGCAGGAAGTCATGAATTGCAGATCCCACCAGAAACGTTGATGGGCAGATTCGGTGAGGCATTCGGGGCAAACGCGGCGAATTGCAAGCGAGACGTCGGCGCGTCGGCGCAGAAGTTGCCCCGCGACGACGGTACGCGTGTCGCCGTTGTAGAAAGTCGCGGACTTCCGGACGACGGACACATCGCAGTGCAGAAGGTGGGCCAAGCTCTCGAGATCGCGCCCGTTCCGAACCGCCGAAAGCTTGATACCGGTCATTAGCTGGACCGTCGCGATATCGGGGAGGCCATTGGCCTCCGCAAGCCGCAGGAGACAGCCGTGCGGCGGCTCTTCCGCGCCGGGGACGATCCACCGGGGTAACAGCAATTCTTGCATGGTCATCGTTATTTCCCCCTCGCTCCGAATGCGGATCGCGTACGCCGGCTCGGTGTTTCGGCGGTGCGGCGGTGCTCCGCTTCCAGTATCCGCTCCTTTTTCTTCTCCTCGACGAAGCGCCGATAGCCGGTCAGTGCATCATCGGCCATGAGGAAGATGTTCGCCGTGTCCGGGACCTCGAAACGATCGCGCAACAAGGATGCGAAGACGTTGTTGTCGAGGCACGGAAGCTTCTGGGTGACGGCGTAATCGACGGCGCGATGGACCAGTTTCGCGATCCGGCCCTGATAGCCGTCGCAAAACAATCCGATCCTGAGCGCGAGCGGAGGATCGGCAAGATCCGAAGGGTAGTCGAAAGGCAGTTCGCCGCTGAGGGTGCCCAGGAAGGTCCGCAGCTCAGAATCCGGCTGGAGGTCGAGCGGCAACGGCTTCACGGTATGAACCGTGCTAATCAGTTCCTCGACCTGCTGATTGGCGTCGGCGATCTCCCTCGCGTGCGGCAGGCCGCAGCAGATGATCTGCACGCCTCCGGCCTTTACGAGGGATTTGATGACGTCGGCTGCGGTGTAATTGCCTTCGCGGCCGCGGAACTCCGAGATATGCTGCGTCTCGTCGAACGCGATCACCTGCGTCTTCTGCTTGATGATCTGTTGGATCAGAAGGTCGAGCCGTTCATGACCGCTCATTGTCCGCGGAATCTTCTTGACACCCATCGCGCGCAGAATGTCCGCGAGCAGACCCTTATAGGTCGGGTTCTTGTCTACGAAGACTTTCACGAAAGGTCGTTCGTAACCCGTGGTAGTCTTGATCCTGATGGACATGGTCGCCGTGATCCGGCCGAGATCTTCCACAATGTCGCCCGTTTCGGCGCGCTCCTCGCGAAGCCGCGCGTGAAGATCGATCATGAATTCATCCAACGCGGTCGTCTTGCCGGCCCGGGTGGGAGCCGTCAAAAAGAGCACGTCGCCTTCGGGGGCCGCACCGCAGTTGTCGAATATCGAGCGGATCGCGCTTATCGAGGCCAGCAGCGTTTGCGTGAAAGCGACGAAGAAGTTGATGTGCATCTTGCGGTCTCGGTCGGACCGGTCGGACCAAGAGGTGGAAACGGTAGTGTCGGTCATCTTAGGCTCCTGCGGTTATCGGCCGGCGACGGCCGGTGATGGGTGGTGCGGGTTGGTCCGGCGGCGGCCCGCAGTGAACAGGGATCGACGGCGCCGGGTCGGGAGCAGCGGGTGTCGAACGCTGCCCGACCACCGGAAGGACGCGCTCGCGCCATGGACCGCGCGCATCGGGAGGGGCCGACTTTGGTCCGCTTTCGCTAAACTCGTGCGAGCCAAGCGGTCGCTGGCTCTCGACGGGATCGTGCCGGTCCTGGTGGATGTGCGCGGCGGGTTTGCGGCCCTCCGTCACGAAGCGCGCGTCCACCTTTTTGACGGGTCCGCGCGACTTTTGGCTGGACTGGACCAGATCC
>Ga0137362_10003800_pt1 | contig 10159 bp, 7 predicted proteins | sample MadtaG_2_FD_104801 | JGI IMG/M metagenome (GOLD analysis project Ga0137362, IMG submission 104801) | Vadose zone soil microbial communities from Angelo Coast Range Reserve, California, USA - Mad1_100_16 metaG | ecosystem: Environmental > Terrestrial > Soil > Vadose zone | place: USA: California... | reverse complement strand
CGTACGCGTGCTGAGAGCGAACTTGATGTGTTGCGTGGGCTGAAGAACTCCTCGGCGGATAGTCATGATACTTCTGCCTCCTCTGGAGCAGCGCCAGAAAAGGCTTCGGAGGCCTCGGCTTCGGCGGCTGCTGTCGTTGCTACGACATCGGCAAGCGATGGAGAAACGACGCAGGGCGGTGAGGAGGAGAGCGGCCGTCCCGGAAAGCGACAACGTAAGGATTGATTGATCAAGAGCGAACTCTCCTTTGTTGTGCTATATCACGATGATGAGGTCTGATCCCCCCCCCTCTGGTTCCCATCGATTGCTGTACTATTGAAGTCTTCTGCGCCTCGCCCACTTTTCTTTACTTTATTCACGCTGCGCTGTTTTATATGTTATCATCTCTACTTCCACCTGCATGATCTCAGGCCTCAGATTTGTTTGTTTTCTTCTGTCGTATATTTGCTCATTAGGAGCCTGTTACTTTTGGTCCGTTCGTCCGTCTGTCCGTCCATCTGTCTGTTCTATAATCGCTGAGTTGACAATTGAGCAGTAACCATGATGAGGATGACAAAGTAACGACCGCAATCTATTTTTTTCGGCTTTTTGGTTTGATACAACCACTGTATCACGTCATTACGGTAATTGACAGCTATTACAGATACACGGACAGGACAGTAATACCGAACATGAGGCGTAGACCACATCCTTTTCTGGTTGGCCACTTGAATTTGAAATTCGCGCCACGTGCACGTACCACCACACTTTACACAACGTTTCAGGCAGTTCTCGAAAGAACCACTGGCGACGGTCATGCGAAAACGATTTGTTAGATGTTCCGACGGCAACCACGACCATGGAAAAGGGTAACGTACCGTTCCACACAGGCTCTTTTACGCGACCCACGGTCGTCTCAGGATAATGTGTACCGACTCGAAGCCGAGGAGACCGTGACAGCAGCAGCAGCAGCGGCAGTAGCAACATTACTGTAAAATGGCGTAAAGATCACAAAAAGTTACTCGTTCGCGTGTTTCACTTTGGTTTGGCATTTGGCTTGGTCTTGCAGATGTCAGTGCCGTGCTGTGCCGCACCGTCCGAAAATAGTAGCGAGCCACGGATGATGATCTCGTTCCGAGCCCGAGTCATCGCATCGCTGCGTCATCTCCCGATATTACGGCATGGTACGTGTATGTTCGCTTCCTTCCAGGGGGTGCATGAGTCGTGTACGCTGTAACTGAAACACAGAGTATAATTAGCCGGATTCCGACCCTATCTACAGATCAGGAGGCTGTTCTGTATCACACGGTATGTAGTCGCACGCCCTGCTAACCGATGGCAGATGAGATGTTGAAGCGAAGCACAAGCGACGGGAAAAAATTACTTGCGTACAGGACAGGAGATGGCCCTGTCAGAGAGAACAAGGGGATGTTCCGATCGACGGCAAGTCACAGTCTCTGTGTGTTTGGGACTGACGTACAGACGGCTAAATGAGTCTCTTTCTAACCAGACCAACCAAAACCACACAGTACTCCACCCTGTGGGCCCTACCCACGCACCACAGATTATATCTTGTCCCCAAATACTACTCAGGATACATACACATGACAGTTTCAGAGGTCAGATCTTGCCGATATAACGTTTTAACGTCTTTTTCCTGCCAGTTGCAAACAGGCTCAGTTTGCCAGCAGCAGCAGCGTACCCTATCGTATCGCATCGCTATGATGCTTGCGTAAGTTATTACTAGGCCGGCCTCTCATGTTTTCCCCGTCTTCTTCAGAGAGACTACACATACGGCGATAATCTGAAATCCGGAATCTTTGGGCTTATTCTGTTGATGGACACGTATGTCAATCGCAATCACGATCGCGCCAGGCTTCCGCCCACTCCGTCCACTCCATGCGCTACGTGATGTGGCACTCTGGCGATGATGATTGCAATGACGATGCACTCTTCGGCCACTGGCACCGGAGGATTCTGGATCGGATGTTATTTTCGAAAAAAAAATTCACGGCGGCGCTGTGCCACATTGATAGGCGTGCGGCGCAATTAGTACTTCCCCTATAATTTAGGCAGCTATACACTGTACGGCATATGCGCCACCGACTGGAGCTGCTACAGCATAAGGAGTCCGTTCTTTGAACGTTATGAGGATGATGGTGGAGAACCAGCCTCAGGCCATTGCAGTAATTATATGGTGTACGTCGGCATCACTGGCCCATGCGGCGGCAGAACTTGAATAGCTTGAATGCCCAGTGAGGCCTCAGGCTAGTGAGGACTCACCGCCGCGGCATCAGAAAATCGGGCTGTATTTGTCCGGCAGTACCTCACGTCGGCTATGAGTGCTCTTGAGCGCTCGCGCGTTTATCCTCACCTGGCCATGGTTGGCGAGGCGCTTTCCATCATTGAATTGTATGCTAGTCTCACTAGTCTCACGCTATACTTCATTGCACAGATTTTGTCTTGCAATGTCTTTAATCACGATCGGCATCTTCATCTCCATTCCTCACCATTGAACTGACTGATGTAGTACTTCAGTGTTGCAAGCAATAAAGCTGTGTGATTGAGTTCAGAGGGGTGCAATCAACCTCAGTGCGGCCTGTGCACTGTAAGCACAAGAACAGAGGGGGCCCGGAACGACTAGCTACACTATATAATGATTGTCTACAGTCCCAAAGTGAACGATGTTGAAATAGGCATCGACCGGTTCGACGGAACGGAGCCCATTAGCATCCATCCTACTTACAGTCTGCGCGGTGACAGGACCGCGCGCGCATACCATACCACAGTCTCGGGTTATTAAACCCACCTTAGTCCAGTATATAAGTACATAGACCAGTAGGACCGCTCCCTCAGCTATTGTGCCACACGCGCGATAACTGAGGTGAGCCGGTCATAAAAGATCTTATGATATCACACACTAACTCCGATTAGATTAGATTGTCTTATTAGGTGAATACTATAGCTATAGCTATTGTGCCGCACGCGCGATAACTGAGATTAGATTGTCTTATTAGACAATCACGCGCGCGTCCGCTTTACCTCACTTAACATATTAGTTTGCTTCAAACGAAACTAAGGAGTGACTAAACGGGTGCTCAAAGCCTCAAACACGCCAGAACCATGTCTAGTGTCATGTCACTGCATGAATGTTACTAATCAATCCGGGTATATTTAATCTTATCGAATTTGTAGATCCGCGCGCTCATATTTTCAACATTCAGGATGAAATCCATAAATTGCTTCGTTTCCCATCGAAATCCGTCATTTGAGAACATCGTACATTCAAGTTCATTTCGGACAAGGAGTCTTTGAGCGCCGCCTTACCTCCTGGACTGCCAAGAGATCCACTCACCGGTAGTCAAGCCTCGATGTATCCCACTGGCAAGCACTTAGTCACCGGTTGTATGCTTCAAGTTGCATGCTGTACGCTCGAACCTTTTTTTCTCGTCATTTTTTTCTGACTCTCCCCACGGCCCGGTTTCCTCGACCACTTCTAGAAGGTGTATGTGCGCATCACGGCGGACAATCAAAAGTGTACTTCCCAAAAGATTCTAGCTTCTAAAGCCCGGAGGTTATTCTGTGCTAGAGTGGTATAAATTCCTGAGTGCAGCGCGGTCTCTCGTTGTATAACCATGTCTATCTTTACCTCGAATCCCCCTCGGGCTTTCTTACGGCTCCACCAAAGAAACACTCTGCAACTTCATCGTTTACATGTCTCATCATATCCAGCCCCGCTCAGTGTCCACTTACCTCTCAGGCATTTGCACCAAAGTAGAGGGTTTCTTCCCTCATCTGCACAACACTTGCCGTCTCCCCGCATCCGGCAAAGCGCTTCAGGGTTTCCGCCACCAACCCCTTTGTCTTCTCTGTCAACGGGATCCACCGTCCAGAACCACCCCACATGTCAACAGATCAGATCACGCTTACTACGAGGCGGCGTACTCGGTCACGCGGGGTGGTAGACATGGGAAAGGTTAGAAAAGAATGAGCTATAAGCGCCTGCCACATCCAAAGGTACTGCTCAATGCCGGTCGCGGCATCGTCCCTCCTTAGGAGATTTTCGGTCATTGGGCCTTGGAAGACTGTTGATTGGGTGTCCTTGATTAGGTCGGGTCTTTTCCAATCCCTATCATGCGGTCTGTGACTCTGTGAAACTGGCCTTCAAGTTCTCGGTGTCGGTGCTGCAAAAGGTATAAGGTTTGTATTTGTAATACTACAGTACTCACATGATTGGTCCATGATGATCATCCTGCTGTGCCTGGAGTTTCTCCGTTTTCTGATCGAAACGTACCTATGCTTTCCAGAAGTTTCTGAGGATCATACATTCCACCGGCATACCTGCCGAAATGATAAATAACTGACTGCAGCACCGGTCTCGTTTTACAACAATGTCTCTCTCTCTCTCGAACCCTCGGTTCTTTTTACGACTCAATCGGAGATACAGTCCGCAACTTCATCGTTTACATGTCCCATCACATCCAGTCTCGCTCTGTTTCCAGTTGCCCCTCCGGCGATTGCAGCAACTTCAAGGGCATCTTCCTTCATTTGTGCAACCTTCGCCGTCTCCCCGACGTCATCAAAACGCTCCAGGGCAACCTCCGTCAGTTTCTTTGTCTTCTCTGTCAGCAACATCCCCCGCTCAGAACCATCCCGCAGGGTATGTCGTGCATGCATGGTTGATATCAAGTGTTTGACTGTCCTTTTAAGAGTATCGGACGATGCCCTGGCCGAGTTGAAAGCCCTCGCCAACATCATACAGTCTTCGATTGAACAGATTGAAGCGAACTTATCCACCAACTCTTTAACTTTCCCTTCTCCGGATTCAACATTCAGTCTCGAGTCTGAAGCACCGCGCATGCGTCCTGACATTCAGTCGGCCGGGTCACTCATCACGTCTGCCGCTGCGCAGCTCATAACACTTGTGAGGCCTGCGCAGATCACCCTTTTCGATATTGCGTTGCAAGTGAGCCTGAAGTTCTTTGACGCTGTCATGGATTATTGGTGACGACGTATGAAATATTGAAGTACCACGTTTCTATTGCACTGCGGACTGCAATAATGACCCATGTTGCTGAGATCCTTCGAGATGCCGGTCCCAAGGTAATATTATCCCAATTCATAAGTTAGAAGCTGCATACGACCGCTTTTGCGTAGGGAATACACGTATCGGACATTGCCGAGCCTACCAAGGTTCACCCCGGAAAATTGGGTATGATCGGGAAGTCTTATATTCTGTTTACCAATAATATCCCCAGCTCGTATTCTCCGCCTTCTCGCTACGAACCATATATTCACCGAGGTGTCCCCGGACGTATTTGCTAATAACCGCCTGTCATCTGTTTTGGACACGGGAAAATCAGTCAAGGAGTTGTTGGAAAGGTTTACTCTGAGTCGAGTGATCAATAGCAATGATCTAACGATTTTCTAGGCCCGAATCGAAGCATATAGGAACTCCTGGAATGACATCAATAATGGAATTCTTGTCTGGGTTGTTTATTGAACGCTCTCACAGTATTCTGATCCTGGTACACTTCTATAGCCTCGACGAGAGCTTCAAGAGCTCGAGTTACCTTACAGAGTTTCTTCTTGACCCTGAGCTTGGACATGCCTACGAACCGAACAAGACCGCTTTCAACAAAGCACATAATGCAAAAGAAGACTTGTGGTCTTGGCTCGAGCGTCCCGACAAGAGATTGCATCTCGCTCGATTCGGAGCAGCCATGGATGGCTTAAAGAATGCATCTCCTCCAAATGCCATCCTGGGAGGTTCGGCCACGCTGTACTGGATTCATTGCGTACCACCGTCTCACCTTTGAAATTCCGAATTTGTAGGGTACGCCTGGGACCACCTCCCTGAGGGCTCTCTAGTTGTCGATGTCGGAGGAGGCATTGGCACGAAGTCCTTTACGCTCGCTAAGCATCACCCGCAGTTACGCTTCATTGTTCAAGATCGAGATTCTGTCGTGGGGGATGCGATCGAGGTATGTGCAACGAATCAAATCACACCCCGAAAATATAGTACGCATTGACAAAGAGGATCGGTGACTACAGTACTGGAAGGAGAACATGCCCGACGCATTTGAATCAGGCCGCGTGCGAATCCAAGGTTCATCATTTTCGAATCCTCCCTCTTGGTATTGGCACAAAGCTCACGTTTTGAGTTCTTAAAAAGGTCACGACTTCTTTACACCACAACCTGCACGGCAAGAGGACGTCTCCGTCTTCATCCTCTCCAGAATAATGCATGACTGGTCCGACGAATATTGCCTCACCATACTCAAACATCTACGTGCCGCCGCGGGACCAAAGACACAACTGGTCATCGTCGAACTGGCGATGTCGTTCGTCAGCGACGAACCTGCAACACGCGAGATCCCGGGCGCGGAGCTTCCCGCCCCCCCGCAGCCATTGCTCCGTAGTCATGCGAGCGCGCAAGTGTATCTTTATGACATTTTGGTAAGTAAACAAAAACGGAACACAAACTGTGATGATAACGTGACATTGTTTTACGCCCACGCACACCCACAAAAGATGATGAGTCTCGTCAATGGCCAAGAACGCACAATCACCCATTTCCGTGACCTGCTCAATCGAGCAGGCTGGAAACTCACTGCAGTACATTATGATCCACTGTCAGTGAGCAGGTTCCAAAAAGTAGTTGCTATTCCGATTTAGAAGATTCCTTCTATCGGGGTATTTCCAACTCCAAGATATGACTTGTACCATGTACCCCTTGTACGTTATGCATGTGTTTGCTCCACGGAAAAACCAAGTTTTATCGCGGGTCCAACGTGCTATTCGTGCTAACTGAATTTTTGGGGTTAATATAACTATTTTGTATAGAACGAACTGTCAATCCGTCGTTGCAAGAGGCCTGGTTGGCTAGCGTCAGTGCTTGGAGTAACACCGCAGGAAAATTTGCAAGGGTTCAAAAGGAAGGATAAAGATAAGTAGGCAGGTGCGTATCGGGGAAGAAAGTTATAGGATAGAAGATGTATAGTGGAACGAGCTGCAGCATGGTGGTGAATGCCGAACCGTCCAGGTGAGCAGGCCAATAACTGTCGCGATGAGTGACGTGATAGTAAGTATCTTGCTGAGAAGACTGCTCGCAAGGGTGAGACCGAGAACGGCACCCTTAGCAAAAGCACGGCGTACGTTCACGGGAGCGTCTTTAGCGTGGACCTTACCAAGATCCGACAACGCCGCGGCTCCTCAAATCCGGGCATACGGATCTTGCTGATAGCAAAGGCCATAATAAGGTTTTGAGCGGGGACCTGTGAGTTTATGTATGTGCTCAAGATGGCGCTAGCTATAAGAGAGAATCCTTGAATAGTTTTAAATTAAGTCCCTGACAAGTCATTGATTTGTAAGACTTACTAGGTGTTACGAGAAGATGAATTTCCGACTCGGTCATGATATTAACATACAGTCTCACCAGGCACGCCGATTCACCCTTCCCGATGAACGGTGATGCAGCTGTAACGACTTCTTCGGCACCGAATACGTCCATAATCTGAAAGAAGAAATAAGCGAAGGTGTTGATGACCCACTGCATAACTCCGAGATAATGGAAGTCGGGAGCTATGAGGATAGACCATTCAGCGTTTGTTGTCTCCTATCGTTTCCGGTGCGTACTGGTATGACAAACCAAGCCAATGCTTTGTGTTGGCAGTCTCTTGTTCAAGGAAAAGGGCAGCACTGACGAGATCTTGGTCGAGGAGTTTGGATGCAAGATTCGCAAGCCACGTGGACATATGGATGCCAGCATAGGGACTTGGCAGTGAGCACGAAGAGTGGGATCGCTTGCTGAAAGGACGAGTTGACAATGGCGGTCGCCACTAGACACGACTCGGAGACCGGGGCACCGACATCACCCAAATGCCAAACTGAAGTGCTAGGGCTCGTTCTAGTTCAAAGTCGATAATGGCAACACCGTTCAGGTTGGCCTCAGTTTCGCCACTACGATGAGAAAGGCTTCGCTTTTCCTCGAAGGTCAGGTTAGTTGAAGACTTGTCAGCGACATTTCAAGTACATGCCCGCCAACAGCGACTATCTTTCCAGTGAGCATTCTCGTCGTTTATAGTTGCCCCGAGGAATGGGGAGACGAAGAAGGCGTAACCGTAACGCATGGTAAATACTCTTGTTGTTTCTATCCAATCGAAAAAGACGAACCGGGTTTTGGTCCATCCGAACTCGTTGTATACAGTTCCTTTCCTGGGGAGAGGCTATAGTGTCTGGTGATTCTCCCAAGCAGAAAAGAAGGATCATCTGATCAGCGCGATCAGCCGCAATTACCTAATCCCTTCTCATTCAGTTTTCTGTCGCCGCCGCATTAACTGCCAGTGCTTAAGCGCTCAAGCTTACTTCTAAAACAAAAAAATGCGGGTCCGACTCTGTTGTGCCGGAATGGTATAAATCACGGACCATGGCACTGTACTTGGTCATTATGTCTCTCTCTATCTCGATTCCTCCTCCTTTATGTTCTCCGTCAGCGGCAACCACCGCTCGGAATCATCCCGCAACGTATGTCATTCGACCCGTCGGTATCAAGTGTTTGACCGTGCCGTCTGAAGGGCGTCGCAGGACGCCTTGGCAGAGTTGAAAGCCCTCGCCAACATCATACAGTCTTCGATTGAAAAAATTGAAGCTGTCGTATCTGCCAACTCTTTCACATTCCCTTCTCCGGATTCAACGTTTAACCTCGAGTCCGAGGCACCGCGCATGCATCCTGACATTCAATTGGCTGGATCTCTTATCACGTCCGCCGCCGCGCAGCTCATAACACTTGTGAGGCCTGCACAGATCACCCTCCTCCAAACCGCGTTGCAGGTAAGCCTGACAGTTCTTTGGCGCTATCATGGATTGTTGCTAACTACGTAAGTGTGCCGGAAGTTCCACGTATCTACCGCAATTCGGACTGCGATAAACATGCACGTTGCTGAGATCCTTCGAGATGCTGGCCCCAACGTAATGTTATGCCGAATCATGACCTTGAAGCTGCATACGACCTCTGTTGATAGGGAAAACACGTGTCAGAAATCGCCAAGCCTACTAAGGTTCACCCCGGAAAATTGGGTAGGTATCTCGGCGTATCAAATGCAGTTGTCCAATTGTTTATACAGTAATTGTTACCAGCTCGTGTCCTTCGCCTGCTCGCCACGAATCATATATTCACGGAGATGTCCCCTGACGTATTCGCTAATAACCGTCTGTCATCTGTTTTGGACACAGGAAGGTCGGTCGAGGAGCTAATGGCAAGGTCCGCCTCAAGTCGAGTGATCAATAACAATGAACTAACGATTGCCAGCCCCGAATCGAAACACATAGGTACCCTTGGGTTGACATCTTCCATGGAAGTCATGTATGAGTTATTCAGCAGATGCTCTTATGGCATTCTAGTCCTGATGCGTTTCTATAGTCTCGACGAGGACTTCAAGAGCTCCAGTTACCTTACAGAGGCTCTTCTCGACCCCGAGCTAGGACATGCCTTCGAACCGAACAAGACCGCTTTCAACAAAGCATACAATGTCAAGGAAGACATATGGAATTGGTTCGAACATCCAGACAACAGACTGCATCTCATCCGATTTGGAGTGGCCATGGATGGCTTGAAGAATGCATCCCCCGCAAATGCTATCCTAGAAGGTTTGGTCATGCTGTACTGATTTTATTGTGCATCACCATCCCACACTGGGAATATTGAATTTTTATAGGGTACGCTTGGGAGCACCTACCTGACAGCTCGCTGGTTGTCGATGTCGGAGGTGGTGTTGGCGCGCAGTCTTTTACGCTCGCTAGGCATCACCCGCAATTACGCTTCGTTGTACAAGATCGCGCTTCCGTTGTGGTGGATGCGATCGAAGTATGTGAAATGAATCAGATCACACACCATGCCCTGACAAAGAGTATTGGTAACGACAGTACTGGAAGAAGAATATGCCCGACGCACTCGAATCTGGCCGCGTGCGAGTCCAAGGTTGATATTTTTATTTTTATTTTCTTCAGCCTTCTCGGATTGGCACAAAGCTCACGTTCTGGTATCTCAAAAAGTCCACAACTTCTTTGACCCTCAACCTGCACGGCATGATGACAACTCGGAGGATGTATCTGTCTTCCTTCTTAGCAAAATCATCCACGACTGGGCAGGCGAGTATTGCCTCACCATACTCAAACATCT
>Ga0137362_10003791_pt1 | contig 10166 bp, 8 predicted proteins | sample MadtaG_2_FD_104801 | JGI IMG/M metagenome (GOLD analysis project Ga0137362, IMG submission 104801) | Vadose zone soil microbial communities from Angelo Coast Range Reserve, California, USA - Mad1_100_16 metaG | ecosystem: Environmental > Terrestrial > Soil > Vadose zone | place: USA: California... | reverse complement strand
GATTCGTCGTCTCGCCCCAAACCTCCCTGCCGGAACCAAACTCGGTAGCTCGGAGTTCGGCAGCGAAGGGGAGTCTTCTTGGTCGTATCTGTGGGGCATGTGCGAATCCCACGACTTTCGCCTCCGAAGGCCGTCCAGGCAGGTTAATTCGACCGGCTCAATCATCCATCCCGCCACAAATGATTCCAATGCGGTAGCGCTTGTGGTCGGAGTACCAATCAGCGTCGTTCACTGAGGGAGTTCGGCGCTGCAAGGAATGGCTCGAAGCGTGGGTGCACGACAAACTCACTGTCCGGCTTTTTCATCGGTAAGAAAGAGTGCGCAAGCGCAAACACTTGTGAGACGGGCCTGGAGGACCGTTCAAGAGCCTTAGGCCACGCTTGGCAGCGAGCCTCCTATGCCTGTCATGTGCTCCCGCAGCAAGCACTTGACGCTGCTTTTTTTGGTGTGGGAGCGCACCACTCACGAGGCAGTTGAGCCACTCTCTTGCTCGGTGTTCCGAGCAAAACTACAACCCGAAGATTTTAGCGGCAGGTTCTGCTTAAGCTTACTGCCATAAATAACAGGAAAACAATGATCAATCGCTTCCTGCACCCCAGGTTGCCAGGCACTGAGAAGGGCAATCGTCATAATCATAAAAGGTTCGGCGTTCGAGGAGAGAACAGCCCCCCGAGCGCTGTAGATATCGCGCACGAGCGAACAAAAAAACATTCGACCCTCCGAACCTTGTATGCCTTTTCGATTGTTCAAACGGCAGCGCTTTCGGTGTCGGAACCTTTCTGAAGGCCGGACACTGTAGTCTGTTCCGTGAAGTTAGAGCCTGGGGACCTGGAAACACCAAGAGATGAAGATGGCGGAAAAGACTAGGCCTGGCGTCATTTCTGACAGCAGCCAATCTCCCCGGGAGGGACGACTTGGAGCCCAGAGCCACCTCCGGCGCATCGAGCGGCGGGAATGGTGGCTTTGGACCACTGCGGTAATCATTACTTTGCTTTTGACAGCAGGGATCTTGTCGTTTTTGCCTCCTATTTTGCGTTCGGGCGAACAGTCTGAGTCCGCATTTACCCTCCAGCGCGCGATGTGGGGCCTTGTCGGCATTGTATTGCTCTTTGATATCTACACCGTTTATCAGCAGCTTCAACTCCACCGGACCCGCCGGCGCCTGTTCGAGCGAGAAGAACTGTTCCAGCTTATCGGCGACAACGTAGCCGACATGATTGCTGTTGTCGACATGGGAGGCAACCGGCTGTACAACAGCCCTTCCTACCACAAAGTGCTGGGCTACACGGACGAGGAACTAAGGGGTTCGTCCTCTTTCGACCAGATCCACCCCGAAGACCGGAATCGCGTTCGTGATGCTGCCATCGAAGCACAGCGCACTGGAGTGGGCAAGCCCCTGGAATATCGCATCCGCCACAAAGATGGCACATGGCGTGTGCTGGAATCGAATGCCAGCGTCATTCGATCGTCCGGAAGGGAACCGGAAAGATTCGTCATTGTGAACCGTGATATCACGGAACGCAAAGAGGCGGCAGAGTCTCTCCGCCTGACAGAGTCCGGCTTTCGCTCAATGATTGAAGACGCTCCGTACGGCATCTTTCGTGCCGCGGTCGACGGAACTCTCTTGCGGGCAAATCCGGCGCTGCAAAGGATTCTGGGGTACGAGGAGATCCATGAACTGCTCAAAGCTAACCTTGAGAGGGACATCTTTCGAACCTCGGCCGATTTTCATGGACTCAGGGAGCTGCTCGACAGCGGAAATGAATTCAAAGATGTCGAGGTGGAATTGAAGCGCAAGGACGGCAAGCCCATCACCGCCCGGTGCACCGGAAGACGAACAACGTCGGAACATCACAGCGTGCCTTGTTTCGATGTATTTGCCGAGGATATCACTGAGAGGAGAATCCTAGAGCGGCAGTTGCGGATGGCCGGGAAGATGGAGGCGATTGGACGCCTCTCGGGGGGGATCGCCCATGACTTTAATAATCTGCTTGGGGTGATAATCGGTTACAGCCAAGTTCTCAAACGAAAACTGGACGCTGGAAGCGCCTTGCTCGAGCATGCGGAGGAAATCGAGAAAGCCGGGCAACGTGCAGCATCCTTGACGCGACAGCTTCTGGCTTTCAGCCGCCAACAGGTCCTAACGCCGGCAACCCTGAATCTTAACGACATGGTGACGGACATGGCCAAGATGCTTCCGCGCCTGATCGGTGAAGACATAGCCGTCAGCACCTCATTGTACGCAGACTTGGGGATGGTGAAGGCAGACCAAAGCCAGATCGAACAAGTGATTATGAATCTTGCGGTCAATGCAAGGGATGCGATGCCGGAAGGCGGCAAGTTAGGGATCGAAACCGCAAACGTGGAGTTGGACCAAGCTTATGTGTGGCAGCATGCCGGCGCGAAACCCGGGCGCTATGTCCGGCTGACAGTCGTTGACTCAGGCGTGGGAATGGACACCGCCACATTGGCCCATATTTTCGAGCCATTCTTCACCACCAAGGAGGTCGGGAAAGGTACGGGATTAGGCCTCGCCACGGTTTATGGTGTGGTCAAACAGAGTGGAGGGTACATCTGGGTGGACAGCGAGCCTGGGCGGGGTGCCTCATTTCAAGTATTCCTGCCCCGGGTCGAAGAATCCGACATTACCGTCGCGTCAGCTGCACCTTTGTCCGAGAAGATCGAAGGATCAGAAACAGTTTTGCTGGTCGAGGACTCTGAGCCCCTCCGGAAGCTCACACAATCTTTCCTTGCTTCTCACGGGTTCCGCGTGCTCGTTGCCCAGAACGGAGAGGAAGCCATGCACGTGGAGGAGCAGCATAAAGGCAAAATCGACCTGTTGCTGACCGATGTCGTCATGCCCGGGATGAATGGGAGAGTTCTCTCGGAGCGATTGCTGCCGAAGCAGCCAGGTATGCAGGTTCTCTATATTTCTGGATATACAGACAGTTTCATTGCTGGCCACGGTGTGCTTGAGCAAGGCGTGGCACTTCTGCATAAACCATTCACCGAAGACGCACTAATCGGGAAAGTCCGCGAAGTATTAGACAAGAGAAGCGCGGAGGGCGGCGGGCCACGAACTTCGGAGCGGATGAGGCAAGGCCAAGTAAATCCGAGATAACCAGGGGCAGAGGAATGAATACGCTTCTTGTTGTGGATGATGATGAAGCCATGCGCCGGATGATTCGCGTGAGTCTCGGCGATAGTTATAAAATCATCGACACCGGAGAGCCAGAGCAAGCCTTGGCTCTGGCGCTGGAGCACAAGCCGGATGCTATTTTACTGGACTTAAGGATGCCTAAGTATTCCGGGTATGAGCTTTGCCAGACCTTCACTTCTTTCAGCTCCACGCAATTGATCCCTGTGCTCGTCATCAGCGGGGAAGCCGGCGACAAGACTAAACAATTTTGCCGGGATCTGGGAGCGGTGGCTTATTTTGAAAAGCCTGTGGATTTTGACGCCCTTCGGACACAGCTCTCCGAATTCTTGCAGATCCGGAGAAAAGAGCGGCGATCCGAGGTTCGGGTTCGCCTGAGGATTCCGCTCAGGATTACCGGAACGGACCAGGATGGACGGCCGTTTGGAGTTTTGACGACAACCGAGAATGTCAGCCGGAGCGCCTTCTTGTGCGCGTGCTCGGCCGCAATGCCGGAGCGGTCCGTCGTAGATGTTTACATGGCACATAACTTCGAAGAGCGTGTCGGAATATGCGAGGTTGTACGTTCCGAGTGGGAGGAGACGCCCTATCCCCGGTATGCCTGCCGATTCACCGAGAAACTCGGACAGTGGGTTCTGGAGTAAGCCGATCAAATGACAAGCTGTTTGATGCGGTGTCCATGGAAGCAAATTTTTTGACTTGGTTCCTCCGGCGTATGACGCCTTCCCATAAAATGCCGTGTTCCGCCTGGAAGACCTGTGGGTGTTGCATTCAAAATTCTGTCCCGCTCTCAATTGAGGTTCGCTGAAAGCGGGACCTGCGAACCTGGCTTCGTTCGGCCCATGCGTGACGGGAAAGTGCCCGGGCTTATTGGTGGATCCTCTGGCGACAAAGATAAGCGGCCGCAGAGCGCAGCGTGGTTCGTGTCGCATCATTCAGATAAGGAGAGACGCGGAGTTGGGTGTCTTAGAGATGAGATACGTGTGCGGAGGAACGGCCGGCGTTCACCGGAAGGAATTCGGCGCCGTAACGAAACAATTTTTCTTCGGGAAGTTCCTGCACGTAGACGATGCGCGCGGAAACGGGAATTTCAGCCAATCCTGGGGAGCAAGGGGCGGCAACTTCGATGCCCGCCGATTCTTGATAACGCCTGCTGCTCTTGAAGCACAGCCCACCGCGGGAGATGTTTTCGCAGACGACGATATCGTCCCCGAAGCCGTCGAGACGCACACAACCGGCGAAGTTCACATCAATTCGCATGTGCCGGCGCCGGTTCTTGGCGGATTTGGAAGGCACAGAAGCTTCCGCAGGTGGAGGCTCAGCCATAACTGGCACAGCTTCGACCGCGGACGGAACGTCGGGATCCTTGCTGGCATTGCTCTTCCAGAGGGTTGATCTCCTGCAGTGCTTGCAGTCGCGGAGAAGGCCGTCGTGGACCGCATAGACGTCCGATTCAAAAGAACTGTAGTCGATCAGTTCATGGAGGCCGCAGCTATTACACCGCAGCGCCATGCTATGGCGGACGTTTTCTGCGTCCTTTGCGGATGTGAAATCAACGTCCCAGAATTTGAGGTCGGTGTTGAGAAACGCCACTCCGTAGGTGTAGTAGCCGTCTGCGGAGCCGATCTGGCCGACGACTCGAACTTCTGCCTCTCGGTTGCAGTCAGGCTGAATGAGGATCAGCTCTTCTTCGACACCCAGCTTATGTGTTGAGACGATGCCTGCGCCACGACGGCTGAGGACGACGGTCTTTGTCTTTTCCACAAAAGCTACACCCAGCGCGTCGGAGCCAATGAGCAGTATGGCAATTTCTTTCTGGATCCGATTGTCGGCCCGCACAGTGATCGCATCGTGTTTTTCGGCAGTTTGCATTCTAAATCTCCTAATGGGTCACCCTCTGCGAACGTTACGGACGACAGGACCGGCCTTCAGGCAGCCGCACCGGCGGCGAGTTCTATCCGGTTGCGCCCAGCGCGTTTTGCCGCGTAAAGCGCTTCATCTGCCAAGGCCTGCAATTTGCTGAAAATGGACGGTTTCTGGTGCCGTTCGAATCCCGCAAGCCCAAAGCTCGCGGTCACTCTCACAGTGCATCCCCCGAAGGTGAACAGCGTCCGGTCGAGTTCCTTGCGGATGCGTTCGATGACCGCGACTGCGTCATCCTTTGCCGCATACGTAAGGACCACCAAGAATTCCTCCCCGCCCAGGCGCCCGCAAATATCGCTGCTCCTGGTATTGGACTTGAGAATCTTCGAGAATTTCTGCAGAACAGCATCGCCGGCGTCATGGCCGAAAGTGTCGTTCACCTGCTTGAAGTGATCCAGGTCACCAACGACGACCCAGCAGGAATACCCGTGCCTGGCGGCGCCGCTCAGCTGGCCCTCCGCCCAGGTTTGTATGGCGTGCCGGTTGGGTAATCCCGTAAGCGCATCCGTGAGCGCAAGCTTTTCCATGAGCCTAGTCTTCGTTCTCAGCTGCCGATGGAGTTCGATGGTCCTGATACCGACAGCCACTCTCGCCAAGAGCTCGCCGCGATGGAACGGCTTCGTCAGGTGGTCGTCGGCTCCCGCGTCCAGTGCTTCGACAAGACAATCTTTGTCGGTGCTGCCAGTCAGTACAATGATGTAACTGTAAGCGTCTCGCGAACTTGATCGAATGCGCCGGCACAATTCCTCTCCCGAAAGGTCAGGCATCACCCAATCCAGAATAACCAGGTCGGGCCGGTGCTCTTCGAACAAGTTGGTGGCTTCTTGGCCAGTTTTTGCGAAGTAAAGCTTGTACTGTTTCTGGGATAATGGCAGCTCGACCAGCTTGCGAGAAACCGGCGAATCATCAACGATCAGCACTTTGTAATCCTTCCCCGTTTCCCTCATGGATCCCTCAGTTCTCGCGGGCACCCTTACGTCCCGAACATTGGTTGCCTGCATATCAAATGGCGTAGAACAGATTTGGTTCGTTGCAGCCGGCTTGCTCCTGGTTCTTGCGCTGGCCTCGCCGGACTCGCCGAATTTGCGGCTCTTCTCAGTTGTGGTCTGGTGTTCCATACCAGAGAGTCAAGCAATCGGTGGCCCAAGCCGTCATGTTAAGCTATCTCCTTTGTTTACAGTTAGATACATACAGACCGCCCGGCTTGATGCATTTCCAGAACAACCGGTGATTGTCTGAAAAACAGACAGCTGTACGCGATTCAAACAAGTTGTCTAGCGGTTACGACGAGGTCATCACACCCAGACCTTTGCTCTCAAGATTGGCCGAATTGCGAAGGAATCCCATCCGGGTTCGCATACCTTTCAGAGCATGGCGCCGCACCCCGTCGGCGCGGGTTCATGAAACGAGACCGCCCCAAACACCTGTTGCTCGATTGGGAAGCGCGAGCCCTAGCAACGGGCACGCCATCAGGAATGGACGAATCCGGGCGAATTCGATTGGTATCGGCTGGCGGAGAATGACCCGGTGCTAATCGACTTCTTGGCCCAAGTCTGCGGGCGGAAGTCCACCGGATTCAGCCGAATCGCTGTCCCCTAAAATTCGATAGAGTTTTGTCCTGCTGATCCCGAGCAGTTCTGAGGCGCGTACTTTGTTTCCGCCAGCGCTTTGGAGTACGCGGAGAGCGTACTTTCTCTCCATCTCTCCTAGCGTGACGAGAGTCTCTCCCAATTGATCGCTGTCTATCTGATTCTCACGGATGTATTCAGGGAGGTCACCAACATCGATGGCCTCGGCCTCCGTCATCATGCAGGCGCTTCCGAGCACGTTTTCAAGTTCTCTGACATTTCCCGGCCAGGAGTACTTTGCGAGCAAAGCCTGTGCACGCCGGGTGATACCGCGGACCGGTTTGCCGTATTGCTCGGCGAATCGTTTTACGAAATAGCGCTCGAGAAGCGGCAAGTCGTCTTCCCTCCGGGCAAGAGAGGGAACATTGATATGCACCATACCAAGCCGGTAGTAAAGGTCTTGACGAAACCGGCCATCCTTCACCATCGCCTGGAGGTCTCGGTGAGTGGCTGCGATTACCCTGACGTCCACCCGCCGGACCGCTGGGGAGCCCACGCGCTGAATCTCCTGGTTCTGCAGAACTCGGAGAAGTTTCGCTTGCGACGCAGGGGAGAGTTCACCGACTTCGTCCAGCAGCAGCGCGCCTCCGTTCGCTGTTTCGAACAGTCCAAGGCGATCCTGAACGGCTCCCGTGAAAGCGCCCTTGACATGGCCGAAGAGCTCGCTCTCTGCGAGTGTTTCGACCAGTGCCGAGCAATTGCATGTTATAAACGGTCCCGCCGCCACCGGGCTCATCCGGTGCAAGGCTTGCGCCGCAAGTTCCTTGCCCACCCCTGTTTCACCAGTCACGAGCACCGTCCGGTAGTGCGGAGCGATACGGCGGATGCGATGGAACACTTCGAGCATCGCCGCGCTGTGTCCCACCATCGCTGCAAACTGAGAGTTATCGAGAAGCTCGTTCTCCAGTTCCAGACAACGCTGCCCCTTGCGCAATTCCAAAAGAAGTGAATCCACCCTCTGCTGGAGCTTCGCCACGTCCACCGGTTTGGTCAAATAGTCGGCGGCCCCTTTCTGTATGGCTTCGACAGCAAACTCGGTACTGTATTCCCCAGTGAGCAAGACGACCTCGGCCGCGGGATCGAACTGCAGGATCTTCTCGAGAACCTCGATGCCGGTGGTCCCAGGCATCACCAAGTCCACGAGGACTAAGTGAGGCCGCTGTTGGTGGACCAGTTCCAGTCCCGCTTGCGGGTCTCCGGTCGTAGAAACGACTACCTGATCACGGGAGAGAACCGTCGAAATGAACTTGAGATGCTGCACGTCATCATCGATCGCGACAACACGGAGCGTGAAGTTGGGGGAGGAAGTCATGTCAAATCCGAATGGCTTTCGCGCAGATGCTTACTTCAACAGTTAATCATTGTAAAGTAGCAAAGAGCGCCTTGCGGATGCCTGTCATCTGAGTGTTCCAAAAGGGCATACTCCCAGACCGGTACCGTGAATGTGGGTTTGAGGCGATTCTTGCCGAGTACAGTTCCGAACCGACGTGGCCGGTTTCACTTGATTGCATAACAGTGTCGGCTCCTCCGGTAACTTTGCGCTTCCGAAGTGCTCTCGCAGCCGATTCCACGCGTTCCGTTTGATCGTAACTTATGCATCGCGCCCATGTGCGCGAGCAAACTGGCCTGATGATCCCGAGAATTCAACAGAGACTTACCAGATCAAAAGCACGGTTATTGAGAATAAATGCGGGTGCAGCTCTTATAGGGGTGCCCGATTCTTTCAAGCAGGTGCCCCAAGCCACTCGGTTTGGGCTGCGAAATTGTTATTTCAGAATCGTGGCGCAAAACGTTCTATCGGCCCCCAATGGGCCTCCGCACAGCGGGGTCTGCGAAAACTGGTCTGCTTGCCCAAAATCCTTTATCGTGTCGGGGAAATCCACGCCATAATGAAATCCGGATTTTCCCAGCGTGTACCACGGATAGATACAGAAAGCTCCTCCATACACGCTGCAGTTCGCGAGAACCTCCGCTTTTCCGCCGAGATCGCTCACCGCTGCCCATTGATTCGCTTGTGATCCGTCGCCAAAAGTCACGGACTTGATTTGAATCGGTGAAGTTCCCGCCCACTGCGAAGCCTCGTAGGAATCGCAACCTGTTTCTCCCGGCACACAAAATGCGCCCTTCGACGTAAATACGGACTCGTGCCCGATCTCCCACACGAATGAATTGGGAGCATCATTCACGTTCCCCCAACCCAGCGCATTGCCAAGTGTTTGCGTATCAAACGCCGGCATCAATGGTCCCGTGTTCGAGGAGTTCAGCACGATCGTTCCCGAAGAATTCATCGTCACATCCGAGACTGTCACATGGAATCCGTATTGGGCGGCTGTCGTGAACCAATGCACCGTCACCGTGTCTCCCGCCTTCATAATCAGCGGATTGTTTGGCCCGGTTCCATCCGTCAACATAGCGTTGAACGCCGCGTTTTCGTGGAATACCCCTTTCTGTCCCGTCGAGGTCAGCCGCCACACCGGTGAACAGACCGAATATGTGTTCGGAGCAAACTTCACATTGAAGCCGCCGTCTGCTCCGCAACTCGTGACGATCGAGTCTGGATAAAATTGCAGCTCCACGAACGATTGCCCGAACAAACTCTTCGGGTCCGTCACCGTTCCCCCAAACCAGAACGTCGGCCCCACGTTTGACACCGGAAACGCACCATCGCTCGGCAGCACCACAGCCCATGTCAATTCGCGTGCCGAACCTGGCGCGGAGGAAAGCGGGTCGAGTTCCGGCTCGTCGTGGCCAGAGCACCCCGCGTCGTATCGCACTTCAAACACCCCCTCGATGTATCGTGGACGGTGCGCGTAACAACCCGAGTTATTCGCATTCGCGGCCGGCGCAGCCAGCAAACTCAGCAGCACCATTCCGGCAACACCGCCCAAACATGAAATCACAATATTTCTCACTTAGATTCTCCTTCGGAGGGGACAGCGAACTCACTTCGCACACCAGTCGCATGCAACTCAATGCGGCCGTGATGGGATAGCACAGGCTGCACGAGCCATCCGACGGCTCTTCCTTACTATTCTGTCCGGCCCTTGTCAAGAACGCTCCCAACGGGGGCCCCGTTATTCCTCCGCTGCCGCATGTCCTAGAGCCGGTCGGCGTCCTCGCAAAAATCGACTCTCACGGCTGCACTCCCGCATAAACCGGAATCGCCCCGCGCGAAACATTCTTGTAAACCACTCCGCCCTTCATCACAAAAACCACTCGCCGCACGGCGGTAATATCTTTCACCGGGTCGCCATCAAGAGCGATCACGTCCGCTTGCAATCCCGGCGCGAGCCTGCCGATCTGCTCGCCCATCCCCAACGCCTCGGCACCAATCACATTCGCGGAGACCATCGCCTGCATCGCGTCTTGCCCGCCATCCCTCACCCGGTCAATGAACTCTTCCGCGTTCCTCCCGTGCGCTCCGGCTACCGCATCCGTGCCAAAGACAATCTTCAGTC
>Ga0137362_10003789_pt1 | contig 10172 bp, 10 predicted proteins | sample MadtaG_2_FD_104801 | JGI IMG/M metagenome (GOLD analysis project Ga0137362, IMG submission 104801) | Vadose zone soil microbial communities from Angelo Coast Range Reserve, California, USA - Mad1_100_16 metaG | ecosystem: Environmental > Terrestrial > Soil > Vadose zone | place: USA: California... | reverse complement strand
ATTCGCCCTGATGATGGCGAACGCGTCGCGGCAGATCGTGTGGCAGCGCGCGGATCTGATTCGCGAGCGAGCGCGCAGTCTGGAGATCGGAGACGACGCACAGCAACTCGGACCGATCACCCTGTCGGTGGGAATTGCAATCTTTCCTGAGCACGGCGCCAGCACCGAGTCGGTTCTGCAGGCCGCCGACCGGGCGTTGGTCATGTCCAAGCGAGCCGGGCGCAATGGCGTCGCGATAGGAGAGGCGATCGGCTCGGAGGCGATAAGCCACTGATTCTATGACGCTCCCTACGGGATGGGCCGGGGCGGTTGCGGGGGAGACATTCTCGGTAAAATGATTTGAAATGACCAGCCGGGCGAAAGCCACGATCCGGACCACCGTGCGGCGAGCCGCGGCGAAAATCCTGAGCGATTACCAACCCCCACGCCTGGCCCACGCGGACGAGCTGTTGCAAGAACTGGACGTCGCGCTGGAGCGGGGCGGCGTGGATGGTGAATGGGCGGCATTCACCGTGGACATAGCCGGGGCACTTCGATCGAGCGGCGCGGATCGGTTCCTGCGGTTGCGACCCATAGCCAAGACACTGCATCCGAGGATCCGCAGTCACACGCGCGGATATCTAACGTACCTGCTTCAGTCCAGGCGGTTTTCTCCGGCGCTGCACCAAGCGCTCACCGAATCTCCGGTCGGCCAGCCGCTCATGAACCCGCAATACCCCTTGAGCAGCCCGCTGCTCGTGCAGCATGGATATCATCTGATCAGGCTTCTAGAAGCCACGAGTCTGGATCTGAGCGTGCTCCGATTGGTCGTTGACTTCGGCGCAGGCTACGGCAGTTTCTTTCGCCTGCTGCGTAATCTGGGCTACGCACGGCGATACATTATTTGCGATCTTCCCGTGATGTGCGCGCTACAGCGTTTCTATTTACGTAACGTATTTCCTACTGAACCAGGCGCGCAGCCGCCGGCGAATCTGCAGTGGGTTTCAAGCGAGACGCCTGAAGCCCTGCGGCGAGAGACGGCGCAACACAGTCCCTCGCTCTTCATCGCCACCTGGTCGCTCAGCGAAACACCGCCCAGTGTGCGAGAGGCGATCGCACCGGCTCTCGGCGGATTTTCCTATATCCTGTGCGCCTACCAGCGCGTTTTCGGCGACTATAACAATGTGCAGTATTTCGAAGCCCTGCAGAAAGGGTTGCCGCAATTCGATTGGCAACATGGCGAATGTCCCGTGTATAGAAACAACTTCTATTTGATCGGACAACGCAGGCTGACAGAACCTCGTGGATGAAAGGCCCACGCGCAGCGGCGCCGCATGCGGAGTCGAATCGCGAGCTCAGGCTCAGGAGTCGTCATCGATGCCCGGGCCGGCCCTGCAGCCGATCGTATTCCTGTTCTGTCGGCTCGGCGATATGGTGATGCTCACCCCATTGCTGAATCTGCTGCACCAGCGGTATCGGCGTCCATGTCGGGTGATCGGTACCGGCTCGTGGACGCCGGCGGTCTACACGGGCAATCCGGACGTCTCTGAGGTCTGGTCATTCCACCGCCACGTTCCGTTTGTCCTGGCAGGCGGCTGGCCGGCGCTGCGGCGCGCTCTACGGGACACTCACCCAGGTCCGATCTATGTCTGCGAGCCCCATTACCGGCAGTTGCCGCGAATACGCCGCATGCTGAAGATGAGTGGCGTCGATCCGCGCCGCTGCGAGTATCTTTTCGACGAGCCCGGTTCGACGCGCGGGAACCTGGTCGATCTGTTCGTGCGATTCGGCACGCGCACGCCGCCGTTGCTGCGCGCCGCGGACTATCCGCCGCCACCCTCGATCGGCGGGCCGCGAGTTTACGTGCTCGACAGCGAGCGTGCCGAACGGGATGCATGGTTGAGGGCCCAGGGCTGGTACGGTCGCGAACTCATCCTCATCCAGCCCGGCAATCATCGCACCATGGGGCCGCGACGGGCACGCTGGCGGCGTCTCAATACCGACGACAAATGGTGGCCTCTGGAGCGCTGGGCGGCGTTGCTGCAGCGGGTGCGCGAGTACCGCGAGCATGCGTTGCTCGTACTGAACGGATCCGTGCAAGAAGTTCCGATGTTGGAAGAACTGCGCGCGGCAGCAAAGCTGCCCGAAGTGACTGTGGTGGCAAACAACCTCCGGCAGCTGTTCGCGCTCTGCGAAGTCGCGCACAGCATGATCTCGGTCGACACCGGTCCGGCGCACGCTGCCGGCGCACTCGGCCTGCCGCTGGTGGTGCTGTTCGGGGCCCAGCCGTCGTTGGATTGGCTGCCGCGCAGCCCGTCCGGATCACCCGTGCTGGGTGTCGGCGGGCCGCCGCACTCGACGCGGGCGGATCAGGTGTCAGTGGATACCGTGTTCGCGGCTTGGCGCGCGGTGGTTCAGAAAGTGTCACCGGTCGTGCAGGACTCCCCAGCTGCGGTGAGTTGAATTTCCCCACGCCCTGGTCACTTGTCGATTTTCAGCCCGAGCTGCAGAGTGTTGGTCCGCTGCTCTGCGGTCAATTCGGAGTCGAGGCTGTTTTCCATTTCAAGCAAAGGCAGCTCTTGCTGAGCGAGCCCCTGAATGTCTCCGGCAACGCCCACGAGCTCGGCGACGCCACTCTGGAGCTGTTTCTCGCGACGGGCCCAGCGCTGTAGAGTCTGGCTCTTTTCCGCTTCGAGCTCTTGGCGCATGTGGTGGAAGGCGCTGTACATCGCTTTGAGCTTGTGAGCGAACTGGGAGGAGGTGAGGTAATCGTACACGGCTTCCATCTTCTCGCCCTTGCCAGCGGAAATGAGGCGTTGCTTGTGCACATCGAGCAGGCTCAAGCGAAGAACGGTCGCAAGCTGCAGGGCTGTGGTCCAAGAGGTGACCCACACCTCTTCGTAGAGGCCGAACAGCTGGCCGGGCTCCCATTCCTTGGGGAACGCGGTGCCGATGCTCACGAGCACGCCCACGTCCGCGCCGCACCTGCCCACGTCTTCCTTCAGCTTCCCGACCCACTGTGCGCTCCAGTCCTTGGCGCGCTTGGCCTCCCAGAGGAGAATCCCGGCGGTCTGGCCACCGCGAGTCATTACTCGTTGGATGACATCGCCGCCGCGGGCGCCCTTGCGTACTTCCTCAATCACATCCAGGGGGAAGGCCTCTTCGAGGTCCTCCTGCAGTGTCAATTCCAGCACCTCGCCCTGCAGCTGCTGCGAGCTCTGGTTGCCTTTTCGCTGAGCCTCGACTAACTGGGCGTTCATGTCGTCCAGGCGCTTCTTGAGTTCCGCTTGTTCAAGCTCCGCGCGCTCGCGCTCCTGGGTACGCACGCGGACTTCGAGCTCGGCGCGCCCGGCGTCGAGCTTTCGGGCCACCTCGATCTCGAAGGCTGCGGCGCGATCATGCAGTACCGATTTTTCCTTGCGCAGTGCGAGCTCCGCCAGGCGTAATTCAGCGACCTGCTGGCCTTTCTGCGCGAGCTCCTGTTCGAGCGCCTGGCGGTCCGCCGCGAACAGGCTTTGGGCCCTGGCTTGGGCCTCGTTAGCGATACGGCTGAGAGCTTCCGCCTGCTTCGCGCCCTGCTCCTTCAATAGCTGCTGCAGCTGGGCGTTCTCAGTGCGGAGAGTCTTGTCCCGCTGCGCAGCGAGCTGCTGGGCGCGCGCGTCGGCCGCAGCTCGCTCGGCTTCGCGCACTGCCACGAGCGCCCCTTCGGTGGATTGCTCGAACTTCTCCAGGGCCTGCCGCGCAAAGCCTTCCTGCAGGCTGAACTTCGCCTCGCACTTTGGGCAGGTGACCGGTGTGCGAGGAGACAGGAGCAGCCGATGAGCGGCTTCCGATTCTGTTGACACGTCAGACCTACCCCAGCTGCTCGCCCCTCAGCGCCGTTGTCGCGACGATCAAGATAACCGACTACCCCCCAAGAAATCAGCCATCATCGATCCCGCTCAACCAGCAGTCATCCAGAATCTAAGTATATGATTCTATGGCGCTCCCTACGGGATTCGAACCCGTCCCTAGTGGATGTCGTTGGTCCGCGCGTGCGCCTGCCCCGCCTTCTCTCCAGGCTTCATGAACTTGACCAGCACGCGCTGACCTATGAGGAAGGGCGCGCCATCGGCCGAAACCACGACCTCCACCACGCGCTCGTCACTGGCCTCGTTGGCGGCATCGGATTTCAGCTTGCGCGCGCCGAACGTGGCAGCAATGCGAATGACGTGTCCGACGGCGAGCCTGGAAGGGTCGGCCTCCGGAACGATCTCGGCCTCCTGGCCGATGCGTACGTCGGGTATGGCGGTCTCGACGATTTCGGCACGGATGATGTGCGGTGCCGCTGGCGCAAGATCAAACATCACGGAGACGTTGAGCGTTGAAGCGCCCGCGCCGGGATTGGCATAGCGGCGGATGATCTTGCCATCCATCGGCGCGCGAATAATGGTCAGGTCCCGGTTGTATGCGGCCTGTGCCAGTTGCGCCTGCGCCGTCTGCACGGCAGAACGCTGGACACTGAGCTGCGCCTCAGCGGTGGCGAGAGAATCAGCGGCTTGGTCGAGCTGCTGCTGGGTGACGAGGCCAGATGGAGTCAGTTTCCTCAGGCGCTCGTACTCGCGTCGCGCCGTCTGAACGCTGATCTGCGTCAGCGACAGCGTGCTCCGAGCCTGCGCCACTGCGGCCTCGGCGCTGTTGACGGCGAGAGTCGCATCATCGTCCTCCTGACGCGCCAGGATCTGCCCTTTCCTGACGGAATCGCCTTCCTGTACCAGAACTTCCTTGATCACACCGGCGCGCCGGGCCGCGACTTCGACCACACCACCTTCGATATCGACCTTGCCGTTGGCGATCGTGGCATAGGGCGACGCCGGCGGCGGAACGGCCCCCGTCTTGCCCGCCGTGCCGTCCGCCCAACCGGCATGGCACGCGCTCAGCGACAGCCCGGCCACTGCGGACAACATCAGGACCGCAGCCCTGTGCGGCACGAATGTGCGGGTCACGTGTACGGTCCGGGCAAAGGCGTGGGCCCTACGATAGCGGAGGCTGCGAGACCATCTGGTCGCTGAGGATCTTCCCGTCTTCCAGGTGAATGATGCGGTCGGCGTGGGCTTCCAGGCGCGGATCGTGCGTCACGACGACGATCGCCGCGCCGCGCTCCCGGGCTGCGTGATGGAGCAATTCGATTACGACCTTGCCGTTTGCGGAATCGAGTGCCGAGGTTGGCTCGTCGGCAAAAATCAGCGCCGGCGACTTGGCAAGGGCACGGGCGATCGCGACGCGCTGCTTTTCGCCGCCGGAGAGCTCCGCGGGCAGTTGCCGCAGACGTTGGCCGAGTCCAACGGCTCTCAGCGCGGCCGTGGCGCGCGTCCATGATTCGTGCTTTCCCATCCTGCAGTACTTGAGTACCTGCACGACCTGCTCAGTTGCGTCGAGTGCGGGGAACAGGTTGAAGCCCTGGAAAATGAATCCGCAGTGATCGAGACGGAATTTGTCGATCCGGCCGTCGCTCTTCTTCCACAGACTCTCGCCGAGGGCTACCACCTCGCCCTCGTCGGGCCGCATCAGGCCCGACAGGGCGGCGATCAGTGTCGACTTTCCCGAGCCCGACGGCCCCATCACCATGGTGACCTGGCCGTGATAGGCGTTGAAGTCGACATTCTTCAGCACAACCTGGCGGATTTTACCGATCCGGTAGGCCTTGCTCAGGCCCCTGGCATCCAGGGCGAGCGGACTCACCGGAGCAAGTCCGCGGGTTGACTTTTTCTCAGGACACCCAACGACAGCGCGCCCGACATCATGGCAATGACCAGCAGTGCGACGGCCACCGGCACATCGATGAACAGCGGGAAATCCAGGGGCACGCCCGAAGCCTTGGATAGGATCCAAACCAGGCTGGTCAGCAGCGCAGTGAGCAAAAGCCCCGCAACGCCGACCCACAGGCTCAGCTCCATGACGATCAGACGCAGACTCCACATCGAGACACCGAGCGCGCGCAGACTGGCGAACTCCTTGATGTTACCCAGAATCGCGCCCTGCAAGGTCTGCCAGGTGATGACCACGCCGATGAAAGCGCCCACGACGACGGCGAAGCCGATCATGATGGCAATGCCGCCTTCCTTGAGCATCGACTTCTGGCTCGCCTTGGACAGCTCCTCGCGCGACCAGGCCTTGTACTGTCCCTTCGACAGCGCATTCAGTTCAGCGGCGACTTGCAATGCACGCGCCGGGTGTTTGATCTTGACCATCAGCGGCCCGACGCGCGGACCGTCGTTGTCGAGATGCAGTAGCTTGGCCGTCTGCGGCGAGACGAAGACCGTGGCATTGAACATCGATGGGTAGCCGCTCGTCGTGTCACGCACCCAGACGGCAGAGCCGTTGATCTTTGCGCTGTCGCCCACCCGGACGCCCAGCTTGCCAAGGCTGGTGCGATCCACGATCACTGCATAGGGCTCCTGCAGGGCCTGGATCAGGTCATCGGTGAAATCGTTGGGCAGCGTCACGGCGCCCCTGATCGGGTTGACGAATACAACCCGCACGCCTTCGCTCTTGGCAGGCCGGCCGTCCTTCGGGAAGTTGGACCAGAAGGCAAAATTGAAATTCAACGCCTGCACCTCGAGTACCTCGGAATGCGCGTAGATTTGTGGGACGATGCGGCGCGGCTGACCGGAATTGTTGGCAAACAGAGTGTTGGCGTCGGGCGGCAGCACCATGACCTCGGCAGGCGAGCGGTCGATGGTCGCGGTGAAACTCTTGCTCATGCCCATAAACATGCCGGTCATCGCCAGCACTAGCAGCCCCGCCACGGACAAGGCGATCACTGCCGCCAGATAACGCCGCCACTCATAGATGAGTGTTGACAGCGCTAACGACACACTGCTACATCCCGAGAAGTTTCGATGTTATTGCGTGTCACTGCCACCCCCTCTTGCGAGGCTGCCTGAGCCCAAAAGTTCCCGTGGGAGTCCCGCCTGCAGGTACGTCGGCTGTTTTGGGTCAAGTGTTAGCAGCGACGCCGCAAGTTTTCCCGGCAGCACGACAGCGAGGCCTCGAGACTGAAGCAGACGGTGTAGTGTCCGTAACGACCTCACCTCTGCCGCGCAAACAAGCGCTGGACTCACACTTGACTTCAGTCTTTCTTGATTTATCATGATGCATCAAGATGTATCATGACGAGGGGTGCTCCATGAGCGCGTTGCGCAAGTTCTCTTCGCAAGCTGAGCCTGAGATTCTGGAGGAGCTGCAGCAAATTGCGGCTCGCGAAGGGCGACAGTTTCAGGCCGTGCTCGGGGACGCGATGCGGGAGTATTTGGCTCGCAAGCGCCATCAGGCTCCGCGACGAAACGTACTCGAGGCTTTTCAGAGCAGCCTCGAGGAGCGAGATGAGCTGTACCGATCGCTGGCCAAATGACGCAATACGTCACGACGGCAGACGCTCTTTTCTTCCACAAAGTACTGATCGCGCGCTACGGCGGCGCTACTGGCATTCGCGACGCCGGAGCGCTCGAATCAGCGCTTCATCGTCCGCAGACCGGTTACTACGACACGATCATCCACGAAGCCGCGGCACTTCTGGAAAGTCTCGTTCAAAACCATCCATCCGTCGACGGCAACAAACGCGTGGCCTTCGCTGTGGTCGATGTCTTCCTGCGAATCAACGGTCACGCGCTCAAGGCGGACTCAAAAGCGATCTACGACTCCCTGCACGAGCTCCTCAACAATGGGACCTTCGACATGGAGCACTTGGTGCCCTGGTTAGCAGACACGGTGTCTGAAGCCTGAGGGCCTGTGTGCATGCGGTCCCTCGATCGAGGTGCGCCTGTCGCAGGATCGACACGACACCACCGTGCAATGTCTCGTCCAGGCGACACGGCGCGTCTCCTTACTCTCCTCATAAACCTTCACACAAGATTCATAGACGTGCGTGAACTTGCGACGCCTGCGCGCCTCAAACCCTAGCCACATGGCAAGGAGGTGACGCCGATGATCCGCAGGATGCAGAAGGTCTTGACGAGCCGCCACGCTTGCATATTTTCCGCCGCCGCGCTGGCGGCGCTTTTGAGCGCATGTTCACCGACCTCGCCGATCTCAGCCGCAAAAACCGCAGCCGGTAAACCCGCACCCGCTAAAGCTGCGACCGCCGCCGATCCGGCCCCCGATCTCCCGGAAATCGTCATCACGGCATCCCGCACCTACGGCGCGTCAGCCCCGCGCGAACCGAAGTCTGTCCGGGTGCGCAGCCGCTCGAAGGACAAGTCCTCCTGAGAGAGCGAAGCGTTCGCCCGCAGGTAAGCCGCTGAATCGGTCAACGGTGCCGCCAGGGCAGGCGCAGGTACTTGCGCGGCAGGATCGCCGGTTCCCCGGGCCAGCGTTGCCCGGCGGTCCGCTGGTGAGTGGACGTACCCTGGACGTGTGGTACGAGGCACGGCGCCTCCACCACAATCACGATGGCGCCGCTGGAGGTTTCGAGCGAATACTCCTGCTCGCTCTCTTCCGGCAGCACGCCCATCCCGGCGTAGACCTCGACGCGTCCATGTCCGATGCAACTCAGACAGCCATGCACTACAAGGAGCGCGCACTCATGTGTGGTCCAGAGCTCCGGAACCTTCGCGCCCGGCGCAAGGTGCAGACAAGAGACGTGCACCTCGCCGTGCCCGGAGGCGAGCGAGACAATCCGCGTTCCGCTTGTTTGCAAGTACTGCAGCGGATCCGTGGCGCCTTGGGTGAAATGGACAACGCGCATGTAGACTGCCCCCTCACGCGCATGGGCTTGTCGCGATAGCGTGCGTGGCGCATCGCGATCGGCTGCATGCTGGTGCCCAGCGGTTGTGTGGTGACCTGCACGAAGGGTCGATGTCCGCTCCCCGGCGGAGGGCTCGACATCGGCCAACATATCGGCCAATCGAGTGCTGCGTATAAAATAAGGTCTCTAAATACAGTGTCTTACATGCCATAAGCATCGGCCAAGTGGTAATCGGCCAGATAATCGGCCAGACTGCACATGGAAGGGCTATTTTTGTAGCGTTCTCCATGGCAATGAAATCGGCCAAACCTGCCGAGCTTGAACCTGTTTCCCGGATCGAGCCCACGCTCCTGGATGAGGTGCCGGGCGAGCTCAACGACGTCGTCGCGGAACTTGCCGCAGCCTCCTCGAGGTTGGGCAGCAGCCTGCATGCGACGACGGCCGCCTCTCTAGCGGACCTCGTGCGCATCATGAACACCTATTACAGCAATCTCATCGAGGGCCACAACACCCGCCCCCGCGACATCGTACGTGCCCTGGCGGGTAAGTTTGCTCGGGACGAAGCGCGGCGCAACCTCCAGCGGGAAGCCGCGGCGCACGTGCGTGTCCAGAGGGAAATCGATCGAAAGGGCGCTGCCGGTGAGCTGGGTGAGCCTGCGGCACTGGATTTCTTGCGCGGACTGCACCGGGAGTTCTATCGCGATGCCTCCGCGGAAATGCTACGCATCAAGTCTGACGAGCATTCATTCCTGATGACGCCCGGGGAATGGCGCTCGAGCCCCGAAGAGGACAACGCTGTCGGACGACACGTCCCCCCGTCCAGCGCCCGGGTGGGTGAGTTCATGGCTCGTTTTGCCGATCGCTATGCGCTCGGCAAACACCGTCAGGGTGCTCGCATCCTCGCGATTCCGGCGGCTCATCACCGCTTCAACTACATCCATCCCTTCCCGGATGGAAACGGCCGTGTCAGTCGGCTCATGAGTCATGCAATGGGCTACTCGGCCGGCATCGATGCACACGGTCTGTGGTCCATCTCGCGCGGGCTCGCCAGGGGCTTGAAAAGCCGCACCGAGTACAAGGCGATGATGGATCGGGCGGATTCGCCACGAGAGGGGGATCTTGATGGACGGGGTAATCTGTCACGCAAGGCGTTGGTGGAGTTCACCAAGTGGTTTCTGGAAGTGTCGCTTGATCAGGTGAAGTTCATGTCAGGTCTCTTCGAGATCCAAACGCTCGCCAGGCGCCTCAAATCCCTTGTTCAGCGCTCCGAGACCCTGAAGCTCGAAAGTGCGGCGCTGCTTGAGGCTGCTCTGATGCGTGGGGAGATCGAACGTGGTGCGGCCCCTGGAATCACGGGACTGCCGGAGCGAACTGCCCGGCGCACACTCAATGATACGGTCGAGGCCGGGTTGCTCGCATCTGCGACCCCGAAAGGGCCGGTGTCGCTGCGCTTTCCGGAGGCCGCTCT
>Ga0137362_10003782_pt1 | contig 10179 bp, 12 predicted proteins | sample MadtaG_2_FD_104801 | JGI IMG/M metagenome (GOLD analysis project Ga0137362, IMG submission 104801) | Vadose zone soil microbial communities from Angelo Coast Range Reserve, California, USA - Mad1_100_16 metaG | ecosystem: Environmental > Terrestrial > Soil > Vadose zone | place: USA: California... | reverse complement strand
TTGTTTTCGCTTGCCATGACGCTCGTTCCCACCCATCGCACACACTACCCATTGGACACTCTTCTCTTCTTTTCCTCTACTTCTCGGCGACGTCGTTCGTTGAGCTGGAGCTGCAGGTTGGCGTGGGCCGAAATAATGGCAAATCAGCGGGCGAGTTCTGCCCGATCTTCTACCGGCGGTGAGTGACGCCAGCCAGTCCTCTCATCCCATTCTCTCCTGAATAACATACGTCCTACCACCACGCGCGCAACTCCAATCTACGGATCGCAAAAACAGCACCGTACTCACCCTCCTCGAAACTGACACCTTTTGGCTCTCCCGAGAGCCTTTCAAACCCGGCTCGTACTTCCCCGGCGCCGGTTGCTCGCGTCTTGCAACTTTTGCGCTCTTCCAACTCAACCCATCCGCAGTTGCAGCTGCTGCTACTGTCGCGGGAAAGCACCACGAGTCCGGGCACGCCCGCTACGTCGTGTTAATGAACACGCATCTAGACCATGTCAGCGATGAGCAACGCAAGTTCGGCGCGGCCATGGTGCTCCATCGAGCGAGATACGAGGCACTCAAAAGGGCTGGTGTAACAGTGCTCGTAACCGGAGATCTAAATAGGTAAGCATATTTTTTCCCGTTCCATTCCAATTCCATTTCTCCCCGGTTCTCTCCCTTCCGTTTCAGTTTCTCGGCTTTTCTGATAATATCCGCGACTCCACGCGCGTCCATCGATGACTCGATTTGATTTTGGTGATAATTTATTTTCTTTATGTTATCATCATTTTTAGTTCGACAAGCGGATCCGACTGCGGCGCTTATGCCGTGCTCACGGGCACCATGACGGCGCCCGCGGTCCCGGACGAGTTCTCTCGGCGCTTCCCTCTCGATTCCAATCCTGCGGGTTCTTCCTCCGAAGAGAAGGAGAGGGTACTCGTAATGCGCGACATGCGACATGCGGCGCCGCGTGCGTCCGTCGGTGGGGAATGGGCGACATTTACGGGATTCAATAATCGCAAGGAGAATGAGATGTGCATCGATTTTGTATTTGGGCGCAGTGACGGTGTGGGATGGTGCGTGTCCCTCCCCCCCACTTTCTTTCTTTATTTAAGTCTTGGACTGGAATCTCATGATGAATACAGGGAGGCGAAGGGTGTGTTTGTTGAGACGGCGCTTTCAGATGATGGAATGCTTGCCAGCGACCATCGTCTAGTTGTCGCGGATGTCGTCATTCGTTGAGTAGGCTCTTCTAGGTAAGGCATTGTATAGCAAGAAGGATAAAGAGAGCCAGGTCAGGTGAGACAAGGCAATTGTACAACGTCCAGTGCATTGTTAGTGTGTATTTACATATACACGACACCACTACAACGTCCGGTCCTTGGAAATAAGTCCCTTTACATACACAAATATCGACTGGAGGACATTTGGAGAAAGCGTACGTATGCGCGCCCAGCAGTTACATCAACACCAACGAACCTACCATGATGCCCAACACCGAAAGTATCACGGGCGCCATCGAAACATGGAGCAGCGCAAGAGTACCCGATTTGGCACGCGGGCTGCCAGAACCAGAAGCAGTAGACGAACTGGAAGTACTACGGCTCGAGGTGGGGGTGGGGGTGAACGTCACGCTCGGGATGAGCGACGAAGCGACGGCCGAGATGGGCCCAGGTGATTGACCGCCCCAGGGAGGACTGCGCAGCACATCATATATGTCAATTGAAATCTGGGGTGCGATGACAGTAAAAAGGTTGAACGTACGGGCAGAAGGTCAGCCTATAGTCGCTTTTCAGCGTCGAGTCGCACGTCCATAGCGCCGTGCCTGAAGTCTCGTCATACGCGTAGACATAGGAATTCGGGCAGTTGTTCTCTACACGGGGATCAGGAACCTCTTCACCCTCAGGGGAGATATAAAAGGGATGGAGGGAGGAGGACGGAAGAAGGGAAGAAGTGGAGGTGTGGTGTGGGTATAGGGCTGGTGGGGTGATAAGCACGTACTGAAATAGGAATAGTACTGTACGCCCGTGTATGGGCAAGTTGGCTGGGTTTTGTGCGAGCCAGTGCAGCAGTTTGACGAGTCGGCTGATTTTCATTTTGTCAAGATTCATGTCAGATTGAGATTAATCTCGATGCAGAGGGGCGGGGGGGAAAGGAAACAGTCATGACGAACATGAATTGTCCAGATTGGCCACGCAAGCGCTCTTGCACCCGATCACGGTCCCGGATGAGTTACGCGGGCCGGTGAGCTGCGCGGGACATCCAGCATTCAGATCGTTCGGGCACGAGGCATTGGTACAGCCGGTTGCGGAAGGTATGATCATCATTGGGAGATTGAACCCATCCACGAGGGACACTACGTACGCGTCCCTCATTCAGTTCGGATGAGGGGAACTATCACGCGTACCATCGTAAAAGTCTTGATTCCCAGTGCCGCTGAGCGTCCATTCCGCCACCGTCGCGGGCGGCACACCCTGCATGGCGCCCAGGGGGGGCCAGGAGGAAGGGGATAGGAAGAGACGGGAGACGGATGTGTGAGTTGGGTGTACGTGAACATTGTAGGGAAATGACGTACGGTGCCGGTATGGGGATCGCATTGCAGCCCACCAGTACAACCGCCGTCGACGCAGCTGTTCACTCCAGGGCTCGTGGTAAAGTTACAATTTTGGCGGCCCTGAAAACCAACCAAAAAGAAGCGCGCGTGAGCGCCCGCAAAAAGCCAGGGTGGGGAATTGCAGCCAGGCACCGGCGGTGGTTTGCGAAGGAGTTTAGTTTGGGGGACGGGAGAAAGAAAAGGAGAAAATATGCGAACGAACCCATATACGGCCAGATTTCCAGTCATCTGGGACTGTGAATTGAGCGGAGGTGTAGGGGGGAGCCTCCCATCTATAGACGGACAGATAGATGGGTTAGAGATAGTGAGGAAAGATGTTGGAAACGCACCCCGTTGGGAATTCCGGCACCTTTTGCCCGGCGGAAAGGTTGGTGTAAATCTGGGAGGAGCATTTAGGAGGGTGGTGGAGTGCGGTGGTAGCAGGAGGACACCACCCACTGCAGGCCTGCATCGCCATCAAAGAAAGGTCAGAACGCCTAGGCACACGACGCAAAGAGACAGAAAAGATGGGGCGGGTACGTGCCAGATGGTAAATGAACATTCATTAACGACCGTGAAGGTGCGCGCGGTCGCAGTCGTAAGTTGAAGCAGCAGAAGGGTCAGAGTGGGGGCGTAAAAGATCATGATGATGGGGTCGTGAAAGGATCGTTGAATTATCAGACGTGCGTGGTAAATAATTGTATTGCTCGTGAAGCCGAGGGGGTTGACAGTGGCTAAAGGGCGCACGCCCCGTTGGACATTTGGCGAGTAAATGACAGCTGGCAGCAGCGCTAGTCCTTGTACGGTCGGACACATTCACAGTGCCAAATTGCCGGGTTCCACGCGCGTTGAACGTGGATAAGGACGGAACACGACGCCGTGATGCCAAGATTCCTCTGTGCGGGGATGCCAGAGCAAGACGCCGACAGGGCCGCTTCCTACTTCCTACATACGGCGTGCGCATGCGTGGAACATTCCGAACAAGTGATTCCAACAGTAAGTGGGTCGGTAGTGCAGTGAGTGCTTGTGGATGGGAGCGATCGAGAGGAATGCTGGTTATGACCCACACGCTAATCACGCATCGTCATCGGTTTGCTGGCCTCTGCTCACTTGCTCGGTAATTGCTAGTCTCATTCGGGATGTGCACCTCGGGATCACACGTGTCACACAAACTGCCCTTTTGTCTCACAACAGAATTATTTCTATAAAAGAGCGTCTGATTGGGGTAGATCTGAGTGGGTTATCTATTCGTATCGATCAAGAGGAGGATCCCGTTCGAGGTGTGGGTCAAAGGATGGTACAGAAACGGGCCAGTGCGTATATCTCGGGGTCAGTGTGGAAATGACGACGATGGTAGAGTAGATAGCAGGAGGCGTGGCACTGGCATGGCATGAGAAGTTGCATGGATGCATACCGCGTGGATAGCACCACTTGTGTCCGACTGCAACCATCTGTCTTGTGCTTTGTCCAACGATGACTTCGGAGAGGGTCTGTGAGGCTTGCCCTTGGGTGGGTAGCGATTCAATAGGAGAAAAAGGATGTGATATAGAGTAGCCGCGGATCAACTGTGATTGTAATGCCTTCAAGAGTGTCGGCCGCAGCCAAAATCGTTGTATGCGTCACTACAAGCAGCAACTCCCGCCCTGGGGCAGCCGTCCCACCCCGCCCCATTGTGACACAGCCCCAGAACAGTCGCCTCCACGTTCCCACACAAATCAAAAACACTTTATTAAGCACCTCAAAGTCCGTCTCCCTTTCCTCACTCTTCTACCAACAATCGTTCCGTCTCTCGCATCATCGGCACTACTCAGATAAGATGGACGCCACCCTCGCGAAACTCTTTGTATCCAACGCTCAGTGGGTCAAGGCGGTCAACTCCACCGAACCCGCCTTCTTCGAGCAATCGGCCAAAGTTCAATCTCCCAAAGTGCGATTACGGCTGCCTCTTCTTCCACCACGTGCGGCGATGGTGGCGCCGTGGGAGGGAGATGATGCTATCCTTTCCTTTGCGTAGTACTTTTTAATGCTCATATGGTTTTATTTCTTTGTATGCGCCCGCGCCATTGACAGATCCTCTGGCTCGGATGCTCGGACTCTCGCGTCCCAGAGAGCGTCGTAACTGCCTCACGTCCAGGCGATATCTTCGTTCACCGCAATATCTCGAACCAAGTCCATCCAGACGACGATAGCGTGCTCTCCGTGATCACATTTGCCGTCGCGTCAGTCGGCATCGAACACAGTACGCCTCCTTTCCATAACCCACACACGCGTATATGCTGAGTCAAAGTCGAACCTCGTCTGAACTCAACTCACTTAGTTCTTGTTGTTGGCCACACGAATTGCGCCGGTGCTGCCACATGCCTCAAAACCGTGACCGCGGGCGCCCCTCCGCCCGAACCGACCACGCCTCTCGCGCGCTGGCTCGCGCCCCTTACAGCACTCGCCGGGTCGCTCGACCTCGAGGGTGTTCCCGATTCCGAAGCGATGACGAAAATCATCGAGGCGAACGTGCGCGTTCAAGTCGAGAATGTGACCCATTCCGCGCCTGTGCGCGAAGCGTGGGCCGGCGGCAGGAAGAACTTGTGGGTGCACGGTCTCGTTTACGAGCTCGAAACTGGCACCTTGAAAGATTTGAACGTCACGAGGGGACCCCCGGCCTAACGAGACGAGATGCGTTCATTGCCATGGTCGCCTCTAAAGAAAATGTACGCTCGTCGGTTGTTAGATTTCGGCTGCTCGCTTTTCGAGTTGCTGGTTTTGTGTATTTGCTATATGCGTTCCTTTTTTTTTCTCTTTCGGACAAACGAAATTTCGTTTGTAAACAGTGATCGAGAATAAAATAGATGTCTTTCATGGGATTACCTTTAACCTTTACTACACGTGTGATGACTGCTAACGGTAGCTGAAGCATGCCTCAAACCGAGTTTATTCGAGGCATTTCGGATCCACCCACATTCTCCGCGATACTTCCAGCGCAAGATGTTCCCTTTGATGGTCGCTACTTCCGTCAACATGACCCTAAAAAGGCTACCCCCATGGGAGTAACAAAACCAAACCACTTCACCCTTTCTCGTTGCAATTTGCTTCACTGCATGCGCGTTGCGCGGTGCGGCATCCTTTCACGTCAATAGATTGCGCACACTGCGAGAGACAGTGAGTGAGGCAACAACCGCGTCATGCAGAGCGCAGATACACTAACCTCCTATCTTTACCGTAAGGACCTGGGAACTTGACGTATACTGCATAGCAAAAAGAATTCGACTTTTTTTTCGTTTTTAGATTTGAACTGTTCAGAGTAGTGCAGGCCAGATCCTCAACAGAACCTATGCCCATGTTATCCTTCACAAATCGCTCTCATTGCCGGTCTCATATGACTATACCACCAAGTTTCGCAGTAGGCTTTTGTTTACCTTGGAAACAGCTCGTATGGACATCTTCCCAGCCATATCACGCGTCGACCGCGATCTTGGTAACGCTACTTTTTAGAACAGTGAAGCATGTGAGCTACAACGAGCAACTGAAAAAAGAGAAGAGCCAAGTATACCTGGGTGTAATAGTACTTCTCGAAAAAGAGCGGTTTACCCGCCGTGGATATATAGCCACGTTGATGCACGTAGCGTCGCCAGGACTTGACTGTGACAACGCGTGGCCTCAAGTTATCATCCGCGCCATCCAGCAGCCGACCGACGCCAAGATATTACTAGCTCCGAATTCTGCATGTGTGGAGAAACGAGACCGCTCTCGGAGCCATCCCGAGGACCAGCTGGGGGTATGGGTGAGCCCTTGGAGTAAAAAGAGGTGAGGGTCGTCGACCGGGTAAAAGGAGTGCAGAGACCACAATACAACGGTGATACCTATAAATTGCCCACAATCCAGAATAATTATCCGGCAACTCATCCTACAGCGCCAAGTGAGTGGCATCTGAGGGCAACCGCATGAGACAATGTAGCTTCTATTTAGCTTCTATTTTTTTGGTCCCCCGTTATTGAGGAGCCAAAGTTCACAGGTCGGGAAAAACCCCATTAGGATCAGTTTTAAGCACCCCAAGACGAAATGGGGGATGTGAAAGCTTTTGCTTCCGTCCAAACGGCATAGACACTGACGTAGGCACCATAGTGATTGTGTCACCGCAGTCCATACAATATACAATACTTACTAGATCCAGTCAAGTCGAGAAACTGATTCTCTCCTTTTAACTTGGTGAATTTGATAATAATCTTCTCCAGGACAGGGTCCGCCGACTCGGGACCTCAGTGCCGTCATCACTAGGGTAGACATTGCCCACCGGCCATTTCACGAAATCCTTTAATTTGTGTCTGAAATGAGATGAGATATTGCATCAGTTCGTAAAGTCCGTCTCGGGTACTTAGAAGGGTTTATAATACCACCAATAACCTGCTAGATCATCAAGGAAATGTCGACATGGTCACGGGTGTATGTGGTCAAGTATTATTTTCATTATCGACGACGGGCCCTTGGTGACAGTTGCGATTCTTACATAATCAGACTTGATTCAATCATGCTCACCACTGTAACCACCGCCCGGCCGCAAGACCACGGATACCTGAAAGTTGTGCATTACCAAAACTGATGGAAAAGGGAAGCTGCGGATGAACACTAGTTCGTACGATGCTTGAGAAGTTTGCCGTTTGAATAGATGGCTTTTGCTTCATATCACTTGTGATCCATGAACAGCACCCGATCCGCGGTTTGTCCTCAGCAGGAGTCGATGGTATGGAAACGGGGTCGCCCTGCCGTGTATCTCGGGCTCGTGACGGTACACCGATCGACGCTCTTGTACCTCCTTTCGTCCGGGGGCTTCAATTGCTCTGCCCATCTCTCATTATCACTTTCTCCTCCCCCCCCCTTACCGCGGCCTGTCCTCGGGTTCTATCATCTTGCAGCGAGTCTGCGGTCCACTCTTTTGTATAACCCTACCCATTTTCGTTCCCTTTCTGCTGGCAGGCCCCAGCCAGGATATGTGCTTTGATTATTTGCGCCATCACGCCATCAACAGTGCTGATCCGCGTAACCCTGTCGGTTTATGGGCACTATTTGCCTCTCACCTGGCCCCAACCTTCGTTGTGTGGGGCTATCGCTTACCGAAGAACTGGTCACTCTCATTCCTGCGGCTCTCGAAGTGATCTTTTCCTTGGGGCTCGTTCTTACGGGGCGTGAGGCAGGCCGGTGCGTGTGTGGGGTCTTTGGGAACTTGTCAGATGTCTTGTCTGATCCATTTCTTTGCCCAGCATGCGTTTCATCCTCGTCGCAGAGAGCCCAATCCATCTTCTGCTGATCATTCTGAGCTTACTCAATCGTGTCGTCCCCTTATTTCAATCGTCCTTGTTAGCCCATAAGATTTTGGATATAATAATCGGTGCGCACGCTATCCGTCTCTTTCTTGTGTCTCACTCAACGTGCCGGTGTTACGATCAGGCGCTGCATCCTCCATACCCTTATTCCTCTTCATGATCTACCTCTACCTCTTCAAGCAGCGTAAATTCTTTCCCCGCCTTCCCAAGCGCTTTTCCCTTGTCGCAAACTCCGCGGCCGTGTTAGTGATACCAGTCATCGTTGTCATCAATGAGATTGTATCATTCTTGGGAATTCATTATCGTTAGCGCCCGCCCCTCGAGTCGTCTTACACAAGCTAATGTTCCTTTGAAAGGCCAGGTCCCTGTGCCCGAAAATAAGGTGGTGGGGGACCAGATTGCAGTTGGGCCTGATATGTCCTCTTTCCAATTCGGGCGCGAATTCTTGAGGAGCATATCTCTGGCACTCCTCGTTATATATCAGGTTATAACTTTCTTGGTGTTCTTCATTCGACTTGCTTCCTGCATGCTGGCGCAGTACAACATTGAGGATCGCGCTGCCGCCGAGTGGGAGGGCATTCTATATCGTGGCCTTGGTTGGCTGGCGGTTGGAGCCAAGATTTCAGCTGTCGAGACCGCCGTCGGATTCGCCACAACGAGCTTCGGTGTTATACTCACGCGACGAGTATTGCGGATGATTGGGCGCGCCTGTATTATCATTGGTGTAATAAAAGGGTTCGCGTTTCCTCACCGAATTTTCTCTTTGTATGACAATGTATTTTCAGGCCTGACCGCAAAGAAGAATTTCTCATTCTTGATACCGATAAGGCCAATGAGTTCCTGGGTACGCGCAAACTTAATCTTGCCGGTGGGCGGATCAATATTTCAAGACCACAACTTGTTCAGAGCTCAATGACAAGGCGTTTCTCGAATATGCTCTCCCTGGGCCAGTCTCATGCAACCGTCTCACTGCCCCGTCCCAGCTCAGCAACTGCATTTGCACTCGAGCAGACGCCCCTTTCCTCCCGGAGGTCGAGTATTGTCATGCTTGACCAGCCCATTCACGTGTCCTCCACAGTAAAATTTCGTCCTGCGCCACTCCAACTTGGCCGTGTTTCGTCCACGTCCTTCGAGAGCTACGTTTCCGTCGTTCGTGGCCATGGTCGTGCACCAACCCTCGTTCTACGCCTCTCTCCAACAACCCTGCCCAGCGGCGATATGCTTGCGGCGATGAGCACGAATAGGATCAACACGGAGACGATTGACTATATATCACCAGAGTCGATACCCGGCTCTGTTCCTGGGCCGCACAGTGCGCCCCTTCTACGGTTCACCGGTGAGCCGTCGGGGTCTCGTTCCGGTTCTCCCGAGAACGAGGGATCGCGATCAAATTGGAACCGTGAACGCTCCCGCCCATCGCGGCGTACATCCTTGCCCCCCGCGGTGCCCCCTCTCCCCCCCAATATTTCCCTTACCTCCAAGCCCACGCGTTCGCCCACGCCCCCTCCCCTGCGACAGTCCCCACCTCAAGAATCCTTCATATGGCCCTCGAAACAGGCAGACCCAGTGCTGGAGCCAGACCCGGAGACGAGCACGGTGACCGAACTTCGACCGGATTCGGATGTGTTGGGGCGGCAACGGAGCGGGAGGAGCGGGAGGAGCCGTCGCGGTGTTAGCACCAGCACCGTCGGCGACATGTCGATCGACTGGATCGTGCCGGAGAATAGTACCACCGTGGGGCGTTTCAAAGGTATCGGCATTGTGCCGATCCGAACGACGCAAGCATCGATGAGTGCGGCCGTTGTGCGTGGTAGCATCACAGTAGAGCGTCAGGAGTCAACCACGGGAACGCTCAGAGAAAGTGCAAGTGGCAATGGTGGCGGTGGCTCACGACGGGAACGGGCGCGGAGGGACTCAGGCGTGCTAGGCGCGGATGACTTGGCACGGGTACGACGGTCGGTACAGACCATCATTTGATTTGGGGATGGGTTCTTCGTTTTTCGACTTCTGTGTGTCCCTGGATGGCCCGTCGTCCGTCATCCACCGTCCATATTCCAGTGCACTCCCTCCTTTCCCCTCCATTCGCTCTACTTCGCTACTGTAATACCCTTTTAGGTTCAGCTCGCACGGTGATGGTTAACTAACGTGGCCAGCCAACGGCTGTGGTGCAGGAATCCGGACAGACATCTTCTTCGTAGGTGGTTCGATCGCTGCTTGGGGAAATGAATGTATTCTTATTTGTCAACTCAAACTCATACGAAGCCAATTTATATGTTTTTAATCAATTTTCTT
>Ga0137362_10003780_pt1 | contig 10180 bp, 8 predicted proteins | sample MadtaG_2_FD_104801 | JGI IMG/M metagenome (GOLD analysis project Ga0137362, IMG submission 104801) | Vadose zone soil microbial communities from Angelo Coast Range Reserve, California, USA - Mad1_100_16 metaG | ecosystem: Environmental > Terrestrial > Soil > Vadose zone | place: USA: California... | reverse complement strand
GCAACGTTTTCCGACTGGTGGGGCTACAAGCAGGAGGCCTGGGACGCGATCCCGTGGAACGCGGTTCTCTCCATGCGCAAGGGCGTCCGGGTTGCGATCAAGAGTGATTCGGAAGATCTGGCCCGCCGTCTGAACCAGGAGGCCGCCAAGACCATGCGTTATGGTGGCGCGACTGAGGAAGAGGCGCTCAAGATGATAACCATCAATCCGGCGTGGATCATCGGCGTCGACGATCGCGTGGGATCAATCGAAGTGGGAAAGGACGCTGACCTGGTGATCTGGGATGGCTATCCGCTCTCCAGCTTTGGCGTGCCGGACAAAGTTTTGATTGACGGCGACGTTTATTTTGACCGCTCGCTGCCGGGCTTCGGCATGCCGCATTACAGGGAGGGGGAGTGATGGGGACTCAGCCGTCGGTTGTCATTCGTCAGGCGTCAACGGCGGTCGTTGGTCGTTGGGCCGTAAGCTCGGTCGTTGGCCCTTGGCCGTTGGTCGTTGGCCAAATTCTCATCGTTTTGGCTGTTTGCCTGATGTCAGAGGCTGCGGTCGCTCAGCAGAGAACTTTTGTCCTTAAGGGCGGCAAGTTACTTACCGTTTCGCATGGGGTGATTGAGAACGGCGTTCTGGTGATGTCTTCCGGCAAGATCACCGCACTGGGGGCGGCAGGTGCGGTTGCCATTCCAAAGGATGCCGCGGTCATCGACGTGACGGGCATGACGGTGTATCCCGGGCTGATCGATTCCGAGAGCTACCTCGGGTTGATCGAGATTTCAGCCGAGCGCAGCACCAATGACCTGATCGAGAGCAGCGATGAGATCATGCCGCACATGCATGTGTACGACGCTTTCCATGCCGAGTCGGAGCTGATTCCAGTGGCGCGTTTGAATGGGATCACCAACGCCATCGTGGCGCCGCAGAGCCAGGACACGCTGCCTGGCCAGGATTCGTTTGTTCAGTTGGACGGCAAATCGTCGACTGACATGCTGCTGGTGCGCGACATCGCCTTGCCCTTGAACTTTACCGGCGATCAGCGGCGCAACGAGACGTGGGACAAGAGGAAGTTTCCTTCAACTCGCATGGGGTTGGCGGCACAACTGCGGCAGGCGTTTCTTGATGCCCAGGACTATGCCGATCGCTGGGCCGACTATGAAAGGAAAAAGGCTGATGCGGCCGCGAAGCCCAACGAGAACGGGAAGGACAAGGACAAGGACAAGAAGGGTCCGCCCTCGCCCTTGAAGCACGACCTGAAACTGGAGGCCTTGCTGCCTTATCTGCAAGGCAAGAAGCCGATCGTGCTGGCTGCGCAGGAACCCAGCGATCTGGAAACGGCGGTGGGCCTGGCGCGGGAATTTCACTTGAAGTTCGTGCTCAATCACATCAGCCACTCGCAGCCAGTGCTCGACTACGTGGCCAGCTTGAAAGTTCCGGTGATCGTGGGCCCGATCTATCAGGATCCCAAGAATCATGAACGTTATGACGCCGTGTACAGCTTGCCGGGCGAACTATACAAGCGCGGAGTGAAGATCGCGTTTGCTTCCTACGACGCGCACAATATGCGCAACCTGCCTTATGCTGCGGGGTATGCGACTGCGTTCGGTCTGCCCCATGATGAGGCGCTGAAGGCCATCACCCTGAATCCGGCGGAGATCTGGGGGGTGGAGGATCAGGTCGGGTCGCTTGATGTTGGCAAGACGGCGAATGTTGTGGTGGCCGACGGGGATCCGCTTGATGTTAAGACGGATGTGAAGCGGGTTTTTATTGAAGGCCGGGAAGTGCCGATGAGCAGCCGGCAGACGGAGTTGCGGGACCGGTATTCTGGGCGGTAGCGGTTGTGTGGGGCGGGCGCTCTCGCCCGCCGCTTTTGACTTGGACGTGGCGGCATCCAAAGCCCATTCGGCAGAGCAAAAAATTCAAAGGCGGTACTAAGAACTTAGAGTCAAAAAACCAGAGTCACAAGAGTCAAAAACGAGGTCAACGTCAAAGGCGGCGGGCGAGGGCTCCTTCGACTTCGCTCAGGACGGGTCCGCCCCACACTTGCAAACGGCGTTTGACCCTGTGCACTGCTGGCAGTACGATTTCTCTGGGGCATAGCACTCTTCCTTTACAGCGATTCGTGCGGGCCAGTACACTACTCATTCCCTTTCAAATTCAGGAGGCTGGATTCTTATGGCTGGTGAAGAAAAGAAAGAAATTGTGGAGAAAGTGAAACAGATCATTTCCGAGCAGTTGGGTGTGGACGAGAACGAAGTCACCCCCAGCGCGTCGTTTGTGGATGATTTGGGCGCGGATTCACTGGACCAGGTGGAACTGGTGATGGCCCTGGAGGAACATTTCGGAGTCGAAATCCCGGACGAGGATGCGGAGAAGCTGCGCACCGTGCAGGATGCCATCGGCTACATCGACAAGCATGCGAAGGTAAGCAAGTAGACGTTTCCGCCGAGACTTTTTCCGCCAGGCCGCCGGACTGTTTCCGCGCCAGTCGGTCGAGTTGAAAGCGATGGGTGCATATTCCCGTACCGACAAGGGAGCGTACCCGAGGAGATCTCATGGCCGCCGTTGACGACAAAGTGAAACAGATCATCGTGGAACAGCTGGGTGTGGATGAAGGCGAAGTCACGTCGAACGCCTCGTTCGTGGACGACCTGGGGGCTGACTCGCTGGACACCGTGGAGCTGGTGATGGCATTCGAGGAGGCCTTCGAGATCGAGATTCCCGATGAGGACGCCGAAAAAATCCGCACCGTTCAGGACGCGGTCGATTACATCGGCAAGCACGCGAAAGGCGGGAAGTAGTTGGGGCGTAGGGTCGTAGTCACTGGAATCGGCCTGATTTGCGGGGTGGGCAACACCGCGGAAGAGGTGTGGAAGAAACTGCTTGCCGGCCAGAGCGGGGTGGCCCGCATCACCCAGTTCGACGCTTCCCAGTTTGCCTGCCAGATTGCCGCCGAAGTCAAGAATTTCGATCCCCTGAATTTCATCGAAAAGAAAGAACTGAAGAAGATGGGGCGCTTCATCCACCTGGCCCTGGCCGCGGCGGATGAGGCGATGAAGGCGTCGGGTTTGCAGGTTACGCCCGAGATTTCCGAGCGAGTTGGAGTGCATATCGGATCCGGGATCGGCGGATTCGACGTGATCGAGCGCGAGCACATCAGTCTGCTGAAGGGTGGGCCGCGCAAAATCTCTCCGTTTTTTATCCCAGCCGCGATCGTCAACCTGGCAGCCGGACATGTCAGCATCCGCTACAAGGCCAGGGGACCGAACGAAGCCACGTGCACGGCGTGCACCTCGAGCGCACACTCCATCGGAGACGCCTACAAGATCATCTCCCGCTGTGACGCGGACGCGATGATTGCGGGCGGCACCGAAGCCGCCATCACTCCCATGGGAGTCGGCGGGTTTGCCGCTATGCGCGCGCTATCCACCAGAAACGACGATCCTGAGAAGGCCAGCCGTCCGTGGGACTCGGGACGCGACGGATTTGTGATTGGCGAAGGTGCCGGCATCGTGGTTTTGGAAGAGTTGGAGTTTGCCCGGCGGCGTGGAGCAAACCTCATGGCCGAAGTCGTCGGCTACGGCATGAGCGGGGATGCTTACCACATCACGCAACCCGCGGAAAATGGCGATGGCGCGTACCGCGTCATGCTGAACACGATGAACGACGCCAAGGTGCAGCCGCACCAGGTCCAGTACATCAACGCCCACGGGACTTCCACCGACATTGGCGACAAGCTGGAAACTATCGCCATCAAGCGCGCTTTCGGCGACCACGCTTACAAGCTGGCCGTGAGTTCAACCAAGTCCATGACCGGCCACCTTCTGGGTGGAGCCGGAGGACTGGAAGCGGGAATTACCTTGCTGGCGCTGCGCGACCAGATTCTGCCCCCCACCATCAACCTGGAGAATCCCGAACCCGACTGCGATCTGGACTACGTACCCAACCAGGCGCGCAAAGCCGAGGTGGAGTACGCCATGTCGAATTCCTTTGGTTTTGGTGGAACCAACGGCGCGCTGCTGTTCCGTCGCTGGGACGAGTAGGCCATCGTACCGACTCTGAGACCTGCAATCGGCGCGCGAGTGAGAAATGTGACAGCGAAACCGGGCAAACCCATGATGATCTTGGTTGCCGGCCCCTACCGCTCCGGTACCAACGACGATCCGGCGTTGATCAAGAAGAACGTTCAAGAGATGGAGTCCTACGCACTGCCCATCTTCCGCGCCGGGCACATCCCGATTCTGGGCGAGTGGCTGGCGCTCCCCTTAGTTGAGCTGGCCGGGTCCAAGGAAATCGGTGACCAGGCCTTCAATGAGATCTTCCATCCCATCGCTACTCGACTGCTAGAGAAGTGCGATGCTGTCCTTCGAGTTGGAGGACCCTCGGCCGGGGCTGATGAGATGGTCCGTGTCGGCCGGAGCCTTGGCTTGAAGATCTACACCACTCCGGCGGATATTCCGAAGGCGGACTGACCGCTCGTCGAGCAGAGACGGTGTAAACTCTCCTCGCCTGCGAAGTCGAACTAGAAATGCCAACCCGAGTGAAGAGCGCCATTTTTCTTTTTGCAGGATTCCTGGTCCTGCCGGGATCTCTTGTTGCCGCCCAGGGCCCCCCGGAGCGGCCGCGTCCGCCCGACGGGGGAACGCGCGAGGTTCTGGTCAGCATTTTTATCCCCTCTCTGCCAGACGCACCATTCAGGGCCACCGTGTCCACCGAATCGATTCGGCAATTGGCAGATGGTTCCAGAATCACTCTGGTGAACCGCCGAGCCATCGCGCGGGACAATGCCGGACGCATCTTCCAGGAGCGCCGGTTGTTGGTGCCGGAGGACGGCAAGCACGAGTCGGTGGTCACACAGATCGAGATCAGTGACCCGGTTTCGCACCAGCTATACATTTGCGTGCCCAGAGAGCACGTGTGCCAGCTCGAGTTCTTCTCTGCCCCTCAATTCGTGCCCCCAACCTCAGCCACCCCTTCTGCAGCGAAGCAGCCGGGCTCTCCGAGTCGCGAAGATCTTGGCAAGCAGTTCATCGGAGGCCTGGAAACGTTGGGCACTCGGGAGACGACGGTGATCGAGGCAGGTGTGATCGGCAACGACAGTCCGATTCTGACCAGCCGCGAGTACTGGTATTCGCCCCAACTCGGCGTCAATCTCATCAGCAAGCTGCAGGATCCACGAATCGGCACGCAAAACTTCGAAGTGTCGGACATTACCGTCGGCCAGCCCGACAAGAAGCTGTTCGCTCCGCCCTCCGGCGCTGAAGTTATCGACCTGCGAAAGACCTCCAGGCCTTCTTCCCCCTCCGACCCGTCAAACTGACCAGTCGGAAGTCTGGGGCTTAGACTTCTACCAAAATACCGGTTACCCCCGTGCGACCTAACTCCCATCGGACTTGAGCTTTACAAGCCAAAATGGGACATCGGCAGTGCATTCCGGTAATGAGACCTTGGTACCCGGACATTGGCCTTTTACGCCTTTGCCAAGCTCTGGAATGCAGGCAAGAATATAGAGTGTCAAGGCAATTCCCCACGGTCATGCAAAAATCTTCAGGAACTGTGCTCGCGGCTCCTCGCAGTCGAAAAGCCACTGCCAGGGTCGCCCTGGTAGATGTCAGGGAACCCACCCGCTCGCTTTTGTCGGATTGTTTCAAGCAGTTTGGGATCGAAGCCGTGACCATGACCGGCAACGTGATCCAGCGCATGCAGCGTGAGAAGTTTGAAGCCTGTGTATTGCAGTTGATACCGGAGGCCGCAGCGGTGATGGAGGCAGTGCGTACTTCGGCCTCCAACAACCGGATGGTGGTCTACGGGCTGGGGGGCAGCGCGCAAGAGGCTATGAAATTCTCCCGGTACGGCGTCAACGCTGTCTTCCAGGAGCCGCTGGAACGTCCAGCCGCCCTGAAACTGGTGCGGGCCACGCAGATGCTGGTTCTGCACGAGTTTCGCCGCTACGTGCGCATTCCGATTATCACCGAAATCTCGATGGTCTCGGCGGACAGTCGCCGCTTCACCGCTACCAGCCAGGAGATCAGCACGGGAGGTATGTCCGTGAGGAGCGGTGAAGAGGTCTCGCTCGGCATGGCGCTCGAGGTCTCCTTCGCATTGTTAACCCTGCCCCGTATATGGCTTCGGGCGCAGGTAAGCTGGATCAAGCCCGACAAGACCTTTGGGGTTCGCTTCGACGTCAAGGACGACCGCCGGATGCGAATCAAAGAGTGGATCGAAGCCTACCTGGAAGGCTAGACTACTCACGAAACCACGTAGTTTCGTAAGATGTTCGGGAAGGGCACGACTTCCAGTCGTGCCGTGATCGCTGAAAATCTTGCGGTTTTAACCGCCGGGTTAGCCGCTTTCATTTCCCCGTGACTACTTCCGCTGGACGCCTTTTCGCGGGCGAGGGCGCCCGCGCCACACTTCCCCCCGGTTTAGCCACTTGCGACGGTTGCATGTAAAATCACATTGGATATGGCTGCCGCTTCCGAATTAGTTCAGATCGCCCTCGGGCCGCCGGTCCGGCAACTCAAGCCGGAGTGGCTCCGAGCCAAAGCTCCTGCGGGCGAGAACTTCCACAATCTCAAGAAACTTGCCCGTGGCCTGGGACTGCACACGGTGTGTGAGTCGGCGCAGTGCCCCAACATCGGGGAGTGCTGGAACCAGCGCACGGCTACGTTCATGCTGCTGGGCGATATTTGTACCCGGCGTTGCGGTTTTTGCGCTGTGCCCAAAGGCCGGCCGAACCCGATCGACTGGGACGAACCGCGCCGAGTTGCCGAAGCGGTCGCGACGCTCGGCCTGAAACATACCGTGGTGACCAGCGTGAATCGCGATGACGATAACCTGGGCGGGGCGCGGATTTTCGCCGAAACCATCCGCCAAATCCGCGAGTTGTCTCCGGATTGCCGGGTTGAAGTTCTGATCCCCGACTTCCAGGGCATCGACGAAGCGCTGAAGATTGTTGTCGACGCGCAGCCTGATGTCCTGAACCACAATACCGAGAGCGTGCCCCGGTTGTATCGCGTGGTGCGCTCCGGCGCCCGTTACGAACGCACTCTGCGTTTGCTGGAAAATGCCAAGGTCATGGCCCCGGCGATGGTGACCAAGTCCGGCGTTATGGTTGGCCTGGGTGAAACCATGACCGAGCTGGTCGAAGTTTTCCGCGATCTGGGGTCACGCGGCGTCGACATTCTTACGGTTGGGCAGTATTTGCGGCCCTCGCGCGACCATCTGCCCATTTACCGTTTTTATACGCCCGACGAATTCCAGTACTTGAAAGAGGAAGCGTTGCGCTTCGGCTTTCGCCACGTGGAATCGGGGCCGATGGTGCGTTCCAGCTATCATGCGCACGAGCAGGCGGAGTCGACGGCGGCACGGCGGGTGGCTGTCTGAGATAACAAGAACCGCCGAGCTCCGCTCGGCCTAGACGGGCGGGACGCCCGTCTCACCATTGACCTTTAGAACACTTTGAAGTGGATGGTCAGATACTTCTTGGGATTTTCCCGGATGGATTTGACCAGCGACCGGGTTTCGATCAGCATCTGGTCGGCATCGGTGAACAGGGCGGGATCGCGAAGCAGTTTACCCGCCGTGCCTTCCCCCGCCTCCAGGCGCGTGGTGATGTCGGAGAGCTTGTTCATAGTGTCCTGCAGCTTGCGGGCGAACTCCTCATCTTTGGTTAGTTTTCCGATGGCGCCCTTGCCGGCGTTGATGTCATCCGTGAGCTTCTTCACGTTGGCGATGGTGTCGTTGGCGGTGTTATAGAGTGCGGGGTCCTTGAGGAATTTCCCCGCGCTTCCCTTGCCAGCATTCAGGTCATCGATCACGGCGTTCAACTTGTCCACGGTGCCGTTGACCTTCTGATACAACTCCTCGTCAGAAAACAGCTTGCCCAGCGTGCCCTTGCCCTGTGCGACCTCATTCACCAAACCCTGAAATTCATTCACCGTCGAATTCAACCGGTTGTACAACGTGGGATCGTAAATCAACATGCCGACCGAGCCCTGGCCGCTCTCGACGAAAGCGACTATGCGATCCAGCCGCTTTAACAGCGCGTCCATGTTCTGCAGCGTGCTCTGGCCGGAGCGCACCATGTCGGAAAAATCGGGGACATCGCGGCTGGGCAGCACGTCGCCATCCCGGACTTGCGGCGCCTTGGATTGCGAACTGTCTATGTCGATATAGGTCTCACCCAGCACGCCGGCGGTGGAGAGCAGGGTCAGGGAATCCTTGCGCAGGTTAAACAGGAAAGCAGTGTTCACCTTCATGGTCACTTCGACCGGAGTGAGCCGCTTGCCAACATCCTGCACCACCCGGATATTGGTAACGTTGCCGATGTCGACTCCCGCCAGACGCACCGGCGCGCCGACCCGCAGGCCGTTGGCGTTGTCGAAATAGGATTTCAGCACGATCTTCCGTGAAAACAGGCCGCCGGTGCCGCTCATGAGGAATATCAGAATGCCAAGGGTGATGCTGGCGACCAGCACCGTGAGCCCGACCTTCAGTTGAGACCACTTCAACTGCTTCTGGCTAGGCACGCATTCTCCCGAGCAAGCTCATTCTCCGTGACACAGCCGTCCAGGTTGGAGTTGAAGAATCATAGCAGACCGCGCAGCCCGCATCACGCTGTTACGGGGTTCCCGTTATGGTGCAGTCGCTTTTCTTTGCGGCCTTTGCGGTCAAAATCTTTAAAGCGTTTAACCGCAAAGGTCGCAGGCTGCTAAGAAATGGGTTTCGGACTTGGACGCAGCGTTGCCACTAACCCTAGCGCCAGCAGATAGGCTGCGGCCCCGGTTGCCAACGTCGCATTCAATCCGAACTGTATGGCGATAATGATGGCGACTACCGAGCCCAGGACGCTAGAGGCCGCATTCATCGCCCACGCCCACTCCACCAGGTTTCCAGATTCGGCGGGACCGGGGAATTCCGGCACCGGACTGCCGGCCAGGGCGCGCAAGCCGGTAGGGAAGGGCATGCCCATGGCGAGGCCCAGCGGGACCAGCACCGCGGCGCTCACCAGCAGCTTGACCGTGAAGGGCAAGCCCACCAGCCGGTTCAGAAGGCCAGGCAGGATGGCGACATACAAAAGAATGGCGGCCGTGATCAGCGCAAGAGGCAGCCAGATGCGGCCGGTTTCCACCAGCCACCGCCGGGAAACCATGCTGCCCGCTCCACTCGAAAGCAAAAGCAGAAACACAACCACGGTGAGCGCATACGTGGGATGGCCAAGGAACAGGACAAAGCGCTGGATGAAGGCGATCTCCACCAGAATGTAGCCCAGTCCGACAGCGATGAAGTAAAGCAGCCGGAGGGGGCGCTGTTGCTGGCCCCCGGCACCCATCATCAGGGGAACAACCAGAAACCCCAGCACGGCCAGGAGCGAGATGATCAGAACCATCCCCAGCACGGCCACGCCCAGATTATTTTTCCAGTCGATTCCCCGCTGCAGAGCTTCAGGGTGCAGGATCTGGCCGGGCTTCAGGGTGAAGAAGAAAAACGGAGCGTTGTCGGTAACTGGCGATACGTCATACGGGTAGTGCGCCGCAAATCGTTGTGGGTCGTTCAGTTGAATCAGCTCGGTAAAAGAATTCGCGTTGGCGGAATAGTGCTCCTCCCGGCCGCTTGCGACTGAATGCGTATCGGAAGGCACATAAAATGAAAACAGCCTGGGATGCGCCGCGATATCTTCCCGCACCAGGCTCTGCTCCTCCATGGTGAAAGGGGTCTTCTTGGCCAGCACCACCACCGGGATTCCATCGGCGTCGAGACGTCCTTCGGCCACCACAATAAAATTATTGCGAGTGTCCGCGACCCCCAGCTCGTGCAGTGCTTGCATCGCGACCGAAACCACGCGCAAAGCTTCGCGAGGTTGCTGAAACTCCCAGCGCGTGATGGCGATCATCCCATCCGGCTTGAGGTGCTCGAAATATTCCCGGAAAGCCTCGACCGTGTAGAGGCTGTTTTCGCTGAGGGCAAACGCACCGGCGGAGGTGGAGGCCCAGGTATCCACCAGTGTCATTTGCAGCACATCAAATTGTTGGCTGGCGTTGCGCACAAACGACCGGCCGTCGGTGACGTGGATGTGCACCTCGGGCTGCTCATAGAGGTGATAGGTGTAGTCCGCGTAGCGGCCGCGCATGATGGTATTGGCAATGATGGGATTGATTTCGATTCCGGTGACGTTGGGGCTGCCGGT
>Ga0137362_10003773_pt1 | contig 10185 bp, 10 predicted proteins | sample MadtaG_2_FD_104801 | JGI IMG/M metagenome (GOLD analysis project Ga0137362, IMG submission 104801) | Vadose zone soil microbial communities from Angelo Coast Range Reserve, California, USA - Mad1_100_16 metaG | ecosystem: Environmental > Terrestrial > Soil > Vadose zone | place: USA: California... | reverse complement strand
TCAGGATCGCCGGCGTTGGGATCGAAACAGAATTGCAGAAGGTATTCGCCTAATCGAGACGGTACTTCCAATGGGGCGCGTCGGCAATTACCAACTTCAAGCTGCGATCGCCGCGGTCCATGCTGAGGGCAAGACCGCAGACGAAACCGATTGGCCGCAGATTGTGGCGCTTTACCAGGAGTTGATGCGCATCAATTCATCGCCAATCGTTGCTCTGAATTATGCTGCGGCGGTCGCGATGAGCGCAGGATGGGCTGCAGGCCTGGCTCTAATGGACGAAGCGAACGCGGGGAAGAAGCTTGAGCACTATTACCTGTATCACGCCGCGCGCGCTGATTTGTTGCGCCGGCTCAACCGCTTGCAAGAAGCAACGGCAGCCTACAAACAAGCACTTGCCCTCACGACAAATCGTGTCGAGCAGCAATACTTAAAGCGCCGGTTGGATGAAGTAACACGAACTAACAGGGGCTCTGGAGTTTGATTACAGGGCCACTGTCGATTAGGGAGACTTGGGCTCGTCAACTCTTTCAGTTCGCTTTTTCTCAACTTGATGTTCGAGTTTTTGCAGCGCCAGAATTACCAGGGCGAGGATCGTAATCATCAAGCCTATTCCCAAGTTTCCAAGTCCGACGGTGACACCTATAGCTGCCGTCATCCAGACGCTGGCCGCCGTGGTTAGTCCCCTAATCTCGTGTTGTTCGCCCAGCTTTAGGATCGAGCCGGCGCCGATAAAACCTATTCCCGTTACGATTCCCTGAATCACCCGGGACAATCCATCCAAAGACATCCCGACACCCGAGCAAGAAATGACGAACGCCGCGGTGGCCAGGCTAACCAGGATGTGCGTTCGCAGGCCCGCGGGTTTCCGGGTGCTCTCTCGTTGGATTCCCACAATTGCACCGAACAAGGTGGCGGCGACCAGTCGAATAATTACATGGGCCAACTGTTTCGAATCATGCAGCCCAGAGGTTAGTTCCTGCCAGAGAACGTCCAACATTTGCTCTTAACCTCTTAATGCCGAGTCAATTCCTGAGTTACATGAGCGATGAATACGAGCTCGATCACCTCGGACTTTTCATTTCGAGTGAACATTCATCGTTCCGGCGCACACCATCTCTGCCAGTCCTTAGTCGTTGTGCGGACCATCGCCTTCGCCGCGGCGTGCAACCAACCGCCAGTTCTTTTGCTCAAATCGCGATTGACTCTTTGAATCGCGCGCTTACTGCCCAGATGAACATTTGCTGTCTCTCGGCCCATTGCTTCCAGCAATTTGTATTCGTCGTGACCCTTTGGCAGCATTTCTAGTTCAACCCGGCTGCAATCCGGCGCCAGTCGGCGCACGATCCAGCCTTTTCGCAAGTCTAGAAAGGGATCAGGACATCTGATCGCCTGGTTAACTATTCTGTCGTATTGAGAGCGATCATCTTTCTCTCCGCTAACCCACACGTACGCGGACGGAACCAATGCCTTTGCCTCGCGCGCGATCTGGCCACCGTGCCATTCCGCCAACGCAACAAAGCGCTGCCGGCCCAGACTCCCCAAACCCGCAATGCGATGGACCACACGGTAAGGTAACTTGTTAACGGGCAGCGCGCTAGCCAGAGCTTTCGCCGCTTTGCCCTGAAATCGCGCCTTGATCGTCGAAAGCTTATTTCGCTTCTCCCAGAACTTGACCGGATCGCGGAGCCCCCTCGTAACGGTCGTCCGCAGCCACTCGTGCCGTTCCGCCAATACAAACGGGCTGCCGCCCTCTTTCAACCCTTTAGCGTAACCTTTCAGGATCGCATCGCACGCGTCGGCGGGCCGAAGAGTAAGATGGTTCGCAGAGATCGCCAGATGGGCGCTCAATGCCAACCGTACCAGGTCATTCGTATAAGGCAGATCGAAGGCTTCATCGAAATCATTGACGCCCCAAACCAATCGTCCTTCCTGGTCGCGCCAGGTGCCGAAGTTTTCCACATGGAGATCACCAACTGCTAGGATGACGGGAGCATTCGCAAGATCTGCGCAGGTTTCCTTCCATAGTTCGAGCCAACGATAAAAAGTTGCCCGCATGAACGAGAAGATGTCGGTGGACATCTGCTGATGTTTGAGCAGCAGGTCAGCTTTAATAGTCCGTGTACGCTGGGCCAACCAAGTCTCGTAAGATTCTGTAGCTTTTATACAACTCATTATGCTTCAACCTCAGTCAAGAATTCCGGCGTTGGCACAGAAAACAGGAGAGGCGCGAAGAATATCATGCTCCGCGCCTCCTGTTCATCACTCGAACCGCCAAAGCTAGAACGTAAACTTTACGGCTAACTGGACCTGCCGGGGATCGCCTACGCCCTGCCGGAGAAAACCGTCAAAGTTGAAAAGTCCGGGCGTGCTGAGCGGATTGATGTTGTTCGCGTTGTTGAAGGTATTGAACATTTCAATAGTTGGGATCAACTCGTAACGCTCACCAAACTTGAATGGACGCGCTAATCGCCAATCGAACGAAAAGTACTTATTGTCTTTGCGCAGAGTGTTGCGGTTGGTCGCGGTGCGAACGGCCGGTGTTATTGGCTGTGCCGAACGCGCCTGAACGCGCGGAACGAATTGAAATCCCCAGGGCAGCTCTGAGTACATGTAAAAGTTAAACTTGTGACGGATGTCGCGGTCAGAGAGAGCGTAGTCGAGGCTGAGGTTGTTGATATCAAACGATCTGTCGGTAAACGGATCGCGCTCATTGGAGTCGTCGTCCTTGTCCTTCGAGAGGACATAGTTCACTTCGAATTGATAATGCCTGCTCATGCGCTTGCGCGCGCCCGCGGTGAAGCCGTTGTAGAGCGATTTGCCTACAGCGCTGGTAACGAAGACGTCGCCGAGCGTTGGAAACAATCCGGTGCGCGCAAAGTTCAGGAAGCGCGTAAGATGGACTCCCTTCGAATGGGTAAAATCGAAGTAGACAGAAAAGTCAGTCGCAACCTCGTGCTCGAAACCAAAGTTCGCCGTGTAAATTCTCGGATTAGCATAGTTCTTACTGAACACGCGCACGCTGGCGCCGAATGGAATGCCGCCGCCCGCGGCCACCGGGACAATGTTGGGCCAAGTCGGCGGCTGGGTGGAAGCTCCGAAACAAGTGAAGGCGAAGGAGCTGGCGCAAACGATTCCAAACTGCTGCGCGCCATTGTCGGTGATTGAACCAACCTGCGACAACATATTTTGCCGCCCATAGAAAATGCCATAGCTTGCCCGCAATACCGATTTGCCCTTATTCGAGATATCCCAAGCGAAGCCAACCCGCGGCTGAAATTCTTTCTTGGGACTGTGGAGCGTGCCATCAGATGGAAAACGTGGATTGCTCAAGAGCGATGCGTAGGCCGTTTGCGACGGCGGAATCACAGGCTTGGGAAATATTTGGGCTTCCCATCGCAGTCCATAGTTCAGAGTAAAGTTCGGTCTTACCTGCCACTTGTCCTGAGCAAACAGTCCGTAGTCCTGATTCGTTATCGTTGACTTGCCCGGCGGAGGAACGCCTGAAATCCCCGTCGAGATGCCATTCTGCAAATAGAGAAGCAAAGGACCCACGAGGTTCGGGTTTGAAGCCGGGCAGGACGTCGGCGAAGTGACCCAGACAACTGCTCCGGCTGCGTTGGCGCACTCTAATGTTTTCGGCCCAAAACCACCGGGAGCGGCCGGCGAAGCATAGCGAAGGAATCCGGTAACACCATCGAAAATATATCGGCCAGTGAAGAAACCGCGAAAGACCTGGTCGTTCAGAGTGTGCAGCCATTCACCGCCGAATTTGATCGTATGACTGCCGTGAATAATTGAAACATTATCCTTGGCGTCGGTGCGCCAGATGAGTTCATCAATCGTCGGTTCCAGGAAGAACGGATTGCCAAACCGGAAGGTTGTTGCGAAACCCATCGCCGTGTCTGCCGGCACGTTCGAGGTAACGGCCGAACGCGGACGCAGCTCACGTGTGTACGAGAAGTGCGCTTCGTTCAGCATCGTCGGAGAGAGCGTCGAAAAGAGGTTAACGTTAAAGTTGTTGATTTTCGACGGGCCCTCGATGCCGTTTGCCGAGTTGCCGTAGGTGGCTACATCGAACGTCTGGTTGGTGTTCTTCGAATAATCGAAGTTGTAAGAGATACCCAACTGATTGGACTTGGTTATGTTGAAATCAGTCTTCAGCAGAAAAGCATAGTTTCGGATCGGATGCTTTACCGGCAGACCTTCGTCCTGATTCCTCGTAGCCTTAATAAAATTAATCAACGCCAGTCGTTGGCAATCGGCGCTGGAATTGATTAGCGCTTCATTGGCGTTGATGGTCGGCGTTGTGACTGAGCAAGGCGTGCCGATCGGATCGCTGAGGTTTGCGCGCGTCAGATTCTCGCGAATGCCTTCGAATGAAGTGAAAAAGAAAGCTTTGTCTCTGCGAATTGGACCGCCGACTGAGCCGCCAAACTGCTCGCGGCGAAAATCCTTGAGCGGCTTGCCGTCCGAAGTATTGGAAGACAGGCCTTCGAGGCGTTGGAAGTAAAAGACGCTCCCGTGGACTTCATTGGTGCCGGACTTAGGTATAACGTTGATGATGCCGGCGGCGGTCCGGCCAAATTCCGCCGTGGCGCCGGTTGCTACTACCTGGAACTCTTTGACCGCATCGAGAGGAATGTCGATGGCAGCTCGTTGTCCGCCCAGTTGCTCGCCGAAAAATCCGTTGTTGTAATCACCGCCGTCCAGGCTGACGTTGTTGAAGACGCCGCGCTGTCCGGCAAACGTGATTTCATCTCCATCCGGACCCTGGACGATGCTGACGCCGGGGGTTAGGGTCAGCAAGTCCTCAAACTTTCTTCCCAGAATCGGTGTTGCATTTACCGTAGTCTCGTTCAGAGTCGTGCTGGCCTCGGTCTTCACAGTATCGACAGTGGGCGTGGCAGTGATCGTGACCCGCTCCTGAACCTGGGATATTTTCATCGCCACAGGAAGATTGAGAGCTTGGCCGACGGTTAGATCAAGTCTTTCCGCCACCGCGGTAGCAAAACCCTGTTTCGAAACCGTAACCGAATACGGCCCAGGCGGCAGTGCCAAAGCGACAAAGCGACCGCCTTCGTCCGTCGTCAGAGTCCGCGAAAGATTCGTGTCGAGATTCCTGATCTCTACGCTGGCTCCGGGAACGATTGCGCCATTGGCATCAGTGACGGTGCCTTGAATTGTTCCGGTGGTTATTTGGGTTTGGGAAAGAGCCGGTAACGCCATGGCCAGAATAACGAGTAAACCAATCCCAAGAGACTTCAGCCATTCGGAGCGGAAACTAAACGTGACGCTATCCATTATTTTTCTCCTGTTCTTCTGCTTCACGGTCTTACAACTTCTCGGTCGAGCTTTCGGTTTGTGATTTAGGCGACGGCAGCGCGCACCGTGCCGCGTTGAGTGCCAGCATTGGGTTGCTGGTCTGTGGATCCATGGATTACACATCACCGCAGATGACAGCACTAAATCGTCCCCAAACTGCAACGCATATTAGTTATCGCGCCTTGCGGCTGTCAATTATTTTGGCGATGAAACAGACCCGCTGGTTTCTGGACACCTCCAATACTCGATCCAGAGCCTCAAAATTCTATTCCTTCAAGAAACACTCAGGCTCCGCCAGTGCATCTTCCAGCCGGCTCAAGTACCGCCCGACGTGCAGGCCGTCCATGAGAGCGTGATGGACCTCAACCGAAATGGGCAGCATTATGCGTTCGTTCTCTTTGGTGAACTTGCCGAAAACAATTCTCGGAATCGAATCTCCGCGGCCCTTAGTCCGTGCGTGCGCGAAGCTGGTGAAAGAAATCCACGGCAGCGTCGTGTGGTAAATCACGTCATCACGCATAGTCGGCTTCAAAGGTCCGCTTCCGGTTCGCACGTCATCCACCGCCTTGCCCATATCAGAGAGGAACTTTTCGAAGTCGCGCTGGTAATTAAAATACGCGTAGGCGAAGCTCTCATTGGGCAGCAACACCGTGGTGCCACCGTTTACGACGTCATAGACAAATACCTTTTCATCCTTTAGCCGGTAGCGAAACGGCTCGATTTCGTTTGCGACCCGAAGCGCAAAATAATGGAGGGCCAACGAAATCCTAACGCCAGGCCGATCGTGTACGAGAGCTACGAGTTTCGTAACATCGACTCGCGTGCATACATTGAAATAGGGATTTGTATAACCGATGAAGAATTCAAACAAATCCCGCCGTGCCCAGTTTGTTAAATCCAGATATTCATCCATGAGCGAGATTTTAACTCATTCGCGGACTAAGTAGTTTCTTTGTTGGCGAGATCCAGTTTCTTTGTTGTTGGTTCAGCGATGCTGAGCGAAGTTTGCGCCGCTGGTCTTTAAGTTCGATCCTACGGACAGATCTGATACTCTAACTGTCATCGAAGGCTCGTCTTTCTGGTGGTAACATCGTGAAGTTCCGCATGAATGGTTTTTTCTTCATCCTGATAGTTACAGTTTTGTGTGTGGTCGCCTCGACCGGTTTTGCTCAGTCTCCCGATCAAAGCTTGCCCACTCCAGTTCTGGCCAACGAAGTCAACGGCACGATCGCAGCGTTGGACCTCGGCGATGCTCGCGTGACGCGTCACTTCTACGCGTTCGAAGCTAATCCCGGCGATCTGATCGTCACGATGGACAGCGAGAACCTGAACGGCGATATCGATGTGTTCACGGCCGTAACGTTACGTCCCTTGATGAAGACGACCATGTACGCGAACACGAAGATGCCGGAAGTTACCAAGAGCATCTTTCTACGCGTCCACCAAATATTGATTATGCGAGTCGAAGCGCGGACGCCAAACGACGAAGCGGGCTCATATCACATTCGCTTTAGGGGAAGCTTCGAACCATTTAGCGGCGGTATTCCGGTTGCCGAGGCCACTGAATCGACCGCAGAAAGTCCGCGTTCGAGTCGGGGAACAAAACGAGTTTCTTCGGTCGGCGCTACGATGGCTGAGCCTCCGGCGGAAAAGATCACGAAGGCCGAATCCACCCTGACGCCCGTTTCAGAACCGCGAGCGGTAGCGACCGGATCAGAGACTGCGGAAAAGCCTTCGACTGCATCGGAAACTGCCAAGAAACCAGAAGCTTCGAAGTCCACTACCGCCAAGACAACCGCTAAATCAACTCCGCGCAATACGCGTCGTCGCGCACCCGCACGATCGAAGCCTGCGGCCCAACCGAAGGAGTCGGCAGAGACCTCTCCCAATAAGAGTGAAGCAAAGCCGACGACGAAAGAATCCGACGCGGTGAAGAAAGAAGCGCCAGGAGGAGGGAAGTCTCGCGCTGGAGTTTCTAAGACGACTACAACTCCCGAAAAGCCGCCTCAGGAAATCACGCCGCCTCCAAGTGTGCGCTTAGTCATCGAACAGAAGGATGGAACCAAAATCGATCGTCCCATGTCCACGGTGCGCCGCGTCGTGGTGGAAGGTAACGTCATCGTGATCGTTCTGAAGACTGGCCACATCGAGCGCGTACCGATGTCAGTGGTGACCAGGATGGCGATTGAACCTTAGCGAGTGCGTCTATGATATCGGCTCTTTGACCTTAATCTGAGGGCGAAATGTTACGAGAAATGTTTCGGCTGCAAGAGATGGCACATGATTGGGATCGCCATAAAGTTTGAGCCTAAGAATTGTTGCGGCTGATGCCGTAGATGAAAACTTCTCTGCCAAGAAACTCGGTTTTTCCTTCAACCTTTTCACCCAGACGTTCGGCCACTTTGATCGAAGCGTAGTTATCGGTAGCGATCAGGCTAATCACATGATGGCGGCCCATCTCAGTGAACGCATATTCCAATGCGCGGCGCGCGCCTTCAGTTGCGTAGCCCTTTCCCCAACTTTCACGGCCCAGCACCCAACCTAGCTCAAATCCCGGCCATCCAGCCGGATTCATGAATCCAATCCTTCCGACGGGCTTGCCAGTTTGCTTTTCTTCGACGGCCCAGATGCCATAACCGCGAAAATACCAGTGACCCATGAACGTAGCCATCTGGCGCCAGACATACATCGGTGTCATCGTTTTGCCGTCGCCGAGAAAATGCATTACCTCTGGGTCCGAACAAATCTTACAGAATTGATCGAAATCTTCGCGGAACCAGCGCAGGCGAAGACGTTCGGTCTCTAAAATGATTTCGTTCATCTGCATGAAGCGGCTCGATGCTTACTTCGCGTACCTCCGCGTGACCAGCGCAATCGGCAACCCAATGCCGAACATATGGATGAGCAAGCCGGGAATCAAGACGCGAAGTGGATATGACGGTTTCACCGGCAAGGCTGAGAGCGGGATGACGACGAAGTTCATGAAGAGATAAATCGCAACGCCGTAAATCACACCCCAAATGAAAGGCTGGCGTACAAGAAACCGCAGGGTACGACTCGCTACGTAGTAGACGGCCGCCGCGGTAGTGGCAATGAGGAAGTGAAAGAAGGCCCCGAGCGCGGCCGTCTTTGCTCCACCGGCAAACGCCTTGGCGCCCAGTGCACCACTGGCGACGGATTGCAGAATTCTAATGGGCGTGCTTCCGCGCAGGGCGTAGTAGAAGATGAAGGCGAAGGTTATATCCAAGATTCCGGCGATTAAACCGCCGAGAAGAATTGCTTTATACGCGCCTGGCCTTTTCACTATTAGTCGTGTCTATTTCGTTTTCGATGATTTCAATTCCGCGAGTTTGTTGCGAAACTGCGGCAAGTCCTGGTTCGTTGGATCGATCTTCGCGAGTTTGTTGATGGCTTCTTCGGCGCCCTTGACGTCGCCTTTGCTCAGTAGCGCGGCGCAAAGACCGTCGAGGCTCGGCATATCGTCAGGCTTCTTTTGCAGCGCTGCGCGATACCACTTTTCGGCGGCGTCAAAATGGCCGCCATCCAGGTTGGCCACGCCCAACATTGCCAGCACGTCGAAGTCAGTGGGTTTAAGTTTATTGGCAGCCAAAAGATACTCGACCGCTTGATCGAATCGTTGGATTTGATATTCGAGTTTGGCGGCGGTGAGCTGGGCCTCGAAATTATTAGGCTGCTCGTGGGCCTGCTTCATTGCGGCTTGGACTTGACTAAAGACCTGCTGGGGATCCGTACCCTGATCTCCTCCGACAGGTGGGTGGTTGGGTGGAAGATTCTGACTCTGTGGTCCCGTGGCAGAACCAAGACGAGCCGCGAAGTCGCGTTGATTAATTGAATTCGCCAGCAGGAAACCGACGATAAAGCCCAGCAGGATGCCGATAATAGCAAAAAGCAGATTTTCTCTGGTCATCTATTTCTGGCGAATAAAGTTTGGAATGCGCCGGCAGAGCGCCGCGGCGACGGCGCTTTAGGATTCTTATGTCCGACAAACTTTAGTTTGTCGTTGCCGACGGTCACTTAACTGAACCACAGACTGAAGTTTATCGAACAACCAGAGCACGGTCGCCACTGCGCTCTGCCGGGGCACTCCACATTATTCAGCCGGCTTCAGCAAGGTGCGAATCTGTTCGCGCAACTCGGGCGTGTCCGTGTGGCCATGGCGAGTGATCGCGTGATTAACTGCCTCGTCCAGCACTTCATCTTCCGCGCCTTCGAGTTTCAGCGTGCAGCCACTTTCGCTCGGGTATTCACGGCAATCGATTGATTTTCTGTCCGGCATAATTTGCACCTCGCGTTTTGTCCGACAAACTTCAGTTTGTCGTTTCTTCCAAAGCATTAGCCATTTGAAGTTAGCGACAAATTAAAGTTTGTCGGACACCGAGTTTAGCGCGAACCCTTGCCGCCAGCCAACTCTTTGGCCTTGGCAATCTGATCCGAGATCGTTCGTAGCTCTTCGGAACCGGCCGGCAATTGTTTGAGTAATTGCTGCCAGTAGCTGATAGCTTTTTGATAATCGCCTGCTTGAAAGGCTGCGCTGCCCGCGAGGTCAAGAGCTTTTTGATTCACCGGATCTATTTGCAGCGCGCGATTGAGGGCTTCGGTGGGCTGGCCCCCGAGATTCTGACCGTTAGCCATCGCCAGAGCTTCCGCATAGTCAGCCCACAGGCCCGCGTCGTTCGCTTTGAGCGTGGTCGCCCGCTGATAGGCCTTGGCAGCTTCCGAGTAGCGTTCAAGCATCAGGTAGCTCCGCGCCAACATGAGCCATCCTTGCGAATCGTTTGGATTCTGCTTTAGTCGCTCAGCGAGCTTATCGACGTTCGCAGCAATTTGCTGTGGCGACATTGA
>Ga0137362_10003770_pt1 | contig 10186 bp, 10 predicted proteins | sample MadtaG_2_FD_104801 | JGI IMG/M metagenome (GOLD analysis project Ga0137362, IMG submission 104801) | Vadose zone soil microbial communities from Angelo Coast Range Reserve, California, USA - Mad1_100_16 metaG | ecosystem: Environmental > Terrestrial > Soil > Vadose zone | place: USA: California... | reverse complement strand
ACTTTCGAAAGGAGAACAGAAGTGAGGATCGCGATCGGAAAGTCACTCCGGGAGCGACGGCGGGGCTAAGATTACGAATTGACAAGAACGTACGAAAAAGTAAGGTATAGACCGAAAGGTAAGCCCTACACACCGACTACCGCCGCTCAAGGTGTAGAGGATTCAAAGTGTTTATCCTGAAGAGGTCTGGTCCTATCTAAACTCGGCACCACCCTCCCAATCAAACGTGGAGGCCAGGAGAGAACAACTTGTCGCGAAGTGGCGCAGCGAAGGCAGAATCGACCAAGGGGCCTCACCAAGGGGCGAAGCCCGGATTGAATCGATCACCAGGAATATTTCGCAGATCCGTAGACTGGATATCAACGAGTTGAACGATCGGGTCGCGATGCTTCTTGACGTCCGAGCAACCGTATCGCTTATGAAGCTCGGGCTGAGCGAGATCTTGCGTGGGCTAAGGATGGAACGATGAAGAAGAATTTACCATCCTGACGAAACCGTCAGTGACTCATACGAATTAGAACTCGAAGATGGCTGATAAAGATGCGCCGATCGAATTGTCGCCTGTATCGCCCGCCGAACCCTGGCGCCCTCAGGTCAACCCCTGGCTGATCGCAGTGGTGGTGGCGATGGCAGCCTTCATGGAGGTGCTCGACACAAGTATCGCCAACGTCGCGCTGCCTTACATGGCGGGCAGCCTGGGTGCGAGCAACGACGAGAGTACCTGGGTGCTGACTTCCTACCTGGTTTCGAACGCCATTGTGCTTCCCATCAGCGGATGGTTCGCCAGCGTGCTCGGCCGGAAAAGATTCTTCATGACGTGTCTCGCAATCTTCACGCTGAGTTCGCTGCTGTGCGGGATTGCGCCTAGTCTTGGGGCGATTATCGTGTTTCGGATTCTGCAGGGAGTCGGCGGCGGCGGATTGCAACCTATGGCTCAGGCGATTCTGGCGGACAATTTTCGGCCACGGCAGCGCGGGCTGGCATTCGCGCTCTATGGCATCACTTCGATCATAGCGCCGACTGTCGGACCCACCCTCGGAGGCTGGATTACGGACCAGTACACATGGCGCTGGATCTTTTTCATCAACCTTCCGGTTGGTATTCTGGCATTGTTCCTCATTTTTCGCCTGGTCGAAGATCCGCCCTGGGCGAAGCGCGCCGCCCGCGCGGGAGTAAAATTCGACTATATCGGCGTGAGTCTTCTCGTTATCGGCGTGGGCGCGCTGCAAGTGATGCTCGATAAGGGACAGGAGGAGGATTGGTTCGGGTCGACCTTCATTGTGACGCTGGCCGTCATCGCAGGCCTTGGACTCATTGCGCTGGTCATTTGGGAATGGTTTTACAAAAACCCTATTATCGAAATTCGCCTGTTCAAGAATTTAAACTTCCTTGGCGCCAACGCCATGATGTTCATACTGGGAATCATGCTGTTCTCCAGCCTCGTGATGATGCCTCAGTTTCTTCAGACGCTGGTGGGCTACACCGCTGAGTCAGCGGGCCTCGTCCTTTCAGGCGGCGGCTTGCTCTTGCTGTTTCTGATGCCGATTGCAGGGACTCTTGCGTCGAAGGTTCAGGCGAGATACATCATCGCGTTTGGTTGGCTGACGCTTTCCGTGGCGATGTACTACTCCACACAGTATCTGAATCTTGGAATCAGTTTCGGATCCGCCAGCCTGATGCGCATAATGCAGGTGTTCGGCCTGGGTTTCCTGTTTGTTCCCATCAACCTGGTTTCGTACGTCGGAATGCCGGCTCAGAAGAGCAACAGCGTTGCAGGACTCGTGAACTTTATGCGCAACATCGGGGCAAGCATCGGAACATCGATGGTAACGACGCTGATTGCGCGTCGCGCCCAATTTCATCAAGTGAATCTGGTGGCCCATTTTACGCAGGGGCAGCCGGCCTTTACCCGGGCGGCCAGGGCTCTGGCGGCTCGTTTGTCTATTTCCGGTTTGGATGCTTCGCGGGCCGCGAGTCAAGCATACGGCAGGCTCTATCGAGCGTTGATTGGTCAAGCGACGACGCTGGCCTACATCGATACATATTGGGTTCTAGCTGTCGGAGCCGCGATTATGTTCCTGCTGTCGTTCGCTCTCAAAAAGAATGAGCCTGGCGCCGGAGGAGAAGTGGCGGCCGGTTAAGAGGCATTTATGACGATTCGAATCATTACTCTTGATCGCGAATACGGCAGCGGAGGCGGCGTGATTGCAGAGAGGCTCGCGTCCCGCCTGGGTTGGAAGCTGTGGGATCAGTTGCTGACGGATGAAATCGCTCGGCGGATGGACTGCGATTGCCGTGACGTCGAGAAGCATGAAGAGAAAAGAGACCCGGCCTATTATCGGCTCCTCAAGTCGTTCATGCGGGGCAGTTTCGAGGGTGGCTTGAACGCCCGGCGGCTAAAAATGGTGGATACGGACTGCGTCCGCGAGGTCATACAGCAAATTCTTCCAAACATTGCAGATGCGGGCAACTGCGTGATTGTAGGACGAGGGTCAGCTTATTATCTCGGTACCCGCGCCGACGCGTTTCACGTCTTCATCTACGCCCCATTTGACGAAAGAGTTCGCCGGTTGCGCTCAACCGGCAAAAGCGAGAAGGAAGCGATCGAACTTGCGGAGACGGTAGATCGTGACCGCGCAGACTTCGTCAAGCAATACTTCGACATCGACTGGCCTGAGCGGCATCGCTTTCACTTGATGGTCAATTCCGGAATCGGGGAGGAAGCAGCGGTCGAGACTATTCTCGATGCGCTTGCCTTATATACGAAGCAGCGGAGTTGATCGGTCATCGGCGCTTCGGTGAGGAGTCTTAATGATTGATAATAAACAGGCCCGGTTTTGCGCATTTTACCTCTGTGCCTTCGTGATCCTGCCCATCGTAGCTCCAGGAGCACGCGCGGCGCAGGCGCAAAGTCCCTTCCTCGGGAGCGTGCCTGCCGGTCAGGCTACGGCGACCACGCTGGAGCTTTCTCTTAAGGATGCGTTAGAGCGGGCTCTCAAATACAACCTCGGCGTCATCGAAAGCAGCCAGAACAATCGCGCAGCGCAAGCTGCGCGGCTTCGCAGTTTGAACGCGCTGCTGCCGAACTTCTCGGCCCGTCTCGACGGAGCGCTCGAACAGATCAATCTGAGGGCCGCAGGGGTCAAGTTCAACATCCCCGGCGTGCACGTCCCGACGGTTGTGGGACCTTTTGTCGTTGCGGACGCGCGAGCCTATCTCTCGCAGCAAGTCTTTAACTGGTCGGACATCAAGAACTGGAAGTCCGCATCGGAATTCGAAAAGGCATCGCAATACACGTATAAGAGGGATCGCGACCTGGTGGTGCTCACTGCGGGCAACGCTTATCTTTTGGTGATTTCGGATATCGCCACTACCGATTCGATCCGTGCCAGGGTCGAGACGGCCCAGACGCTCTATCGAAATGATATCGATCAGAACCGGCAAGGCGTCATCGCGAGGATCGATGTGCTGCGCGCGCAGGTAGAACTGCAGACCGAGCAGCAGCGGCTCATTTCCGCCGAGAACCAACTGTCCATCGACAAGCTTACGCTACGCCGGGTAATTGGCCTGCCGAGCGGCCAGGAGTTCCGTCTTGCGGACTCTGTTCCCTACACTCCGTTGACCGGTATCAGCCTTGATGAGTCGCTAAAGCAGGCCCGCCTCACACGAGCAGATTATCTGAGCGCCGAGGCCCAGGTGCGGGCGGCCGAGTTGGCTCGCCGAGCCGCCGCTGCCGAAAACTATCCCTCATTGTCAACGGACGCGAACTATGGAGACATCGGCAGCCCGAATTTTGGTACTTCACATGGAACGTTCTCAATTGCGGTCGGACTGAACATTCCGGTTTTTCAAGGCAGCCGCGTGCGTGCAGACAAACTGCAAGCCGATTCGGCACTGGAGCAACGCAAAGCGGAACTCGCGGATCTGGGAGCCAGGATCGACGACGAAGTGCGCATCGCTTTCTTCAATTTTCAATCATCATCCGAGCTCGTGACAGTCGCCAACAGTAACATCAACCTCGCCACTGAAACGCTGACGCAAGCTCAGGATCGCTTCCGGGCGGGTGTCGCCGATAACCTGGAAGTCGTTCAGGCGCAGGAATCCCTCGCCTCGGCAAATCAATCCTACATCGCAAGTCTCTATTCCTTTAACGTGTCGAAGCTTTCGCTCGCATTGGCGCTCGGCGTGGCGGAGCAATCGGCGCTGCAGTACCTGGGAGTGAAGTAACCATGGATAATACGGAACCCAATATTCCGGAAACAGTGAAGTCGTCCGATTCGCGATCAAGTGGGACAGGAGTGGGGCCGGGCCTTCCGCCAAGGCGCCGGCGCGCGAAACTACTGAGACGAATCCTGTTCATGGTGCTCGTGCTGATTATTCTCGTCGCTATTTCCGTTCGGCTGTATCGCGACTATGCCCCCTGGGAGTCCACGGACGATGCCCAGATCGATGGGTATATCTATCCTCTGAATTCCCGAATACCAGGTTACGTGATCCGCGTCACGGTTGACGATAACCAGTACGTCGAAGCCGGCACAGTCCTGGTCCAACTCGACCCCAGGGATTATGAGGTTGCTGTGGCGAACGCCAAGGCCGTGCTGGCCAGCGACGAGGCCAGTGCCGCCGCCCTGTCGACCAATGTTCCTCTTACTTCGGTGAATACGTCGACTCAACTGTCCAGCGCACAGGCCGATGTAGAAAACGGCAATGCGGCAGTGGCTGGCGCGCAACAAACATTTGACGCCGCACAAGCCTCGCTGCGACAGGCCGAGGCCAACGATCTCAAGGCTCAAGACGATGTCAACAGATACAAGCCGCTTGCAGATAAGGATGAGATCCCGCAGCAACGTTACACTCAAGCGGTGAATTCCGAAAAAGCGACTGCCGCCGCGGTCGAAGCTGCCCGGGCGTCCGCTTCCGCCGCTGAACAAGGTGTTGCACAAGCCCGCGCCAAGCTCGGGCAAATTCAAGCGCAACTACGATACGCGCAAACCGCGCCTGACCAAATATCGGTACAACGGTCTCGTGCTCAAGCAGCTGTGGCGGAAACCCAACGGGCTGCCGCGATTCTTCAGCAGGCCCAATTGAACCTGCAGTACGCAACCATTGTCGCTCCGGTCAGCGGGATCGTCGGCCAGCGATCGGTTCAGCCAGGCCAGAACGTCTCTCCAGGCCAACAATTGATGACCATCGTTCCTTTGGACAGCCCAAATATCTGGGTCACAGCTAATTTCAAAGAAACCCAATTGACATACATGCGGCCCGGCCAACCCGTCAAGATCTCCGTTGATGCCTACGGCCGCTTCTACGACGGTCACGTTCTGAATCTTGCCGGCGCGAGCGGAGCCCGCTACAGCCTGCTGCCGCCCGAAAATGCCACAGGCAATTACGTAAAAGTAGTACAGCGAGTCCCGGTGAAGATCGTCTTCGAAAAAGGTCAGGATCCGGAGCATTTGCTACGACCAGGGATGTCGGTCGAACCCAGCGTGAGAGTCAAATAGTGCAGCGATAAAGCCACTTACAAAGAGTACCGCACACCTGTACGGTACATCCTTATTATATATGGATCGTTCAGGTTCAAGCGAGTTCGCCTACCAGCCCGTGGTAATTCGGGGACAGACGTATAAATCACCTAAATTCTTCTAATGTTTTCAATGAGAATTTAGGTGATTTATACGTCTGTCCCCGAATTACCACGGCTCGTTTCATACTTACACCGCTCTAAAAATGAGCGAGGCGTTGGTTCCACCGAAACCGAAAGAATTCGTCATGGCGTAGCGCATAGGAATCGACACTGCTTCATTGCGGATTACACGGAAACGCTGCGCTTCTTCGTCGAGGTTGTCCACGTTGGTCGTCGGCGGGGCAACCTGGTCTCGCAAAGCAAGGACGGCGATTCCCGCTTCGAGGCTGCCGGCGCCGCCGAGCAGATGACCCGTCATGGATTTCGTGGAACTGACGAACAGGTTTTTCGCGTGATCGCCGAAAGCGGCGGCAATTGCCAGGGCTTCTGCACGGTCGCCAAGGGGCGTCGAGGTGGCATGGGCATTCAGATACTGCACATCGGATGGCGCGAGTCCAGCATCCTGCAGAGCGAGTTGCATGACCCGGCGGACACCGCGTCCATCTTCGGGCGGGGCGTTCGTATGGAAGGCGTCGGAGTTCGCGCCGTAGCCGACGAGTTCTGCAAGAATCACGGCGCCACGGCGAATTGCGTGCTCGCGCTCTTCGAGAATCACGATGCCGGCGCCTTCACCGACGACAAAGCCGTCGCGTGCGGCATCCCACGGGCGGGAAGCGCCGGCAGGATCGTCATTGCGTGTCGAGAGAGCTTGCTTGGAAGCAACGCCGGCCACCGAGAGAGGCGTGACGGCAGCCTCGCTACCGCCGCATATCATGACGTCGGCATCGCCCCGTTGGAGGATACGGAAAGCTTCGCCAATAGCGTGCGCCCCAGTGGTGCATGCAGTGGCTACTGTAAGATTCGGCCCGGCTGCTCCATACCGGATCGATATTTGCCCCGCGGCAAGGTTTGCAACTGTGGCCGTAATGAAGAAGGGTGAGACACGGTGCGGACCCGCAGTCATGAGCTTTGTGTGTTCCCGCTCCATGACCTCGAACGCTCCGATGCCGCTGCCAACGTAGACACCGATGCGTTCGGCGATTTCCGGGGTTACAGTGAGCGCGGCCTGACGCATTGCGAAGTCTGTGGCGGCGAGGGCGAACTGGATGAATCGGCCCATCTTCTTGACGTCCTTGCGATCGACGAAATCTTCGGGAACAAATCCTTTCACCTCGCCTGCGATTGTCGTCGGATAGCCAGTGGCGTCAAAGAGAGTAATGGGGGCAATGCCGGATTGTCCCCGCAACAATGCTTGCCAAGTGGCTTCGGTGCCAATGCCCACCGGACTGACCAGACCAATTCCGGTAACTACGATATGGCGTTTGCTAACCATGGCTTGTGTTCGATGCGGGAGACCTTAGATGCTGCGGCGGTGTTATGAGGGCCATCGAAACCCTTCAGTAGGCTCTTCGAACCTTCCGCTGATGTCGGCCTTGACGATCGCCGCATTCAGGACGCGATCCCTGGTCCGCGATTTGGTGTATAGAACATCATCAAACCGACCGGCGTAAACGAATCTATGTTGATCGATCATTGAAGTTCCTCGAATTTGAGAGTCTGGGGGCACTCAGCTCGCCTCATCCTGGCCGAACGTTGCCGTCGCGGCCTCCAGGATTTCATCGGACAACGTGGGATCGTCGACTGCCCGCGATAAAATAAGGGCTCCGATAAGTCCCGCCATTGTCGCCAGCGCCTGTTTCCGCCGCGCGGCGGGCGATCGTCCCGGCATGTAACTGCGTAGTGAGTCGATCAAGGATTGGAAGCCGTTCGTAACGGCACGTCGTACTGCTCGTGGCTGACGCACGATATCCGATCCGACTGCAGCGAAAAGACACCCGCGTGCGCGGTCACTGCGATGTCGCGGTGAAAGGTAGGCCCTTATGATGGCCTCAAGCCCACCTGCTTCTGAAGATTCAGCCGCCGACTTCAACCACTCGCGGCTGAGCGCGCGCGTGCATGCTTCCGCTGCGAGATCGTCTTTCGAATCGAAGTGGCCATAAAAGCCTCCATGAGTCAGCCCCGCGCCTTTCATGATGTCGGCTACCCCGATTCCGTCGAAGCCATGCTTGCGAAACAGCGTGCTGGCAACGTCAACGATTTTGTCTCGGTTCGCCGCCGCTTGCTCCCGCGTCACTTTCATCGATGTGATCCTCCCACTCAAAAATACTTTCCTTGACACTATACATGATGTGCGTCATATATATATGATGGTCGTAATTAATATATGGATGGAAACGAGTGGACCCGTTTCGAGTCTGCGCGCCGCGCCATCTCGAACCAGTTCGGCAATTCCGTGCCGGCACCTCGATACGGGATTGGCATACGCCAATCCGCGTAGGAGTAAACATGACTGAACTTCTGGATCCCGTTTTAGAAGCGCACGGCGGTCTAGAACACTGCTGACAAGGAGAATTTAAATGCCACTTGCAAAAATTCATGTCCACGAAGGTCGATACGACGAGGCTCGGCTCAGCAACGTGTCCAAGGCGGTCCAGGATGCATTAATCAGCATCCTGAAGGTTCCATCGGATGACTTTTTCCAGATCATCCATGTGCTTCCGCGCAACCGCTTCTTGCACACGCCGTCGTTTCTCGGGATGAAATACTCCGACGACTTCATCCTGATTGAACTCGCGTTCATCTCGGGCCGGCCGAAAGAAATCCGCCTCGCCTTGCTCAAGGAACTGAACGAACGGATCGTCGCTGGCGCCGGAATATCGCCAGATGACCTCATGATCCAGCTGTCCGAGTTCCCAGGAGAAAACTTTTCCTTTGGTCAGGGATTAGCCCAACGGGCATTCATCTCACAGGCAACCTGAAAGGAGGGCTGCCGTGACGACCGGCACCTTATTGTCGGGGCACCTATGTCTAGAGATGTCACTGCCCCACTTCGATTTGGAGACAATCCATGACAACGACCACCTATTGGCGTTGCGATTGCCCTCCAGGGTTGCAGTGAGATCGAGGAGGCAGACATGGTCCGGATCAGAGTCGAGTACGATGCGTACAATCGGACGTTCAAACTTGTGGATCGCGAATTTGGATCCATCCTTGAGGATGGTGCGGTTTATGAATTGTTGGCGACGCCAGAGATTCTTTGCGACGTCGCCATCAGCCCTCAAAGCAAATCAGGCAAGGATACCGTAGTATTGACATCTATCGAGACGCTAATCTCTCGCCAGCGTTCTGTATCGGCCGCACGCGCTGCCTCGGCTTGACCAGCATAGTGAATGGCATCACTGCCCAACAAGAGATGCGGAGGTAGACGATCGCTTCCAGCGAGACGAAGGATGACCTGAGCCACCTTGGCCGGATCGCCATTCTCCTGGCCCCAGTGAGACTTCAATGTCGTGACTACCGCGCCTACGGACGGTTCATAATCCGGGAGTAGTTCAGGTAAGTCCTGGTGCGCACGAGTGCCCCAGTTCGTCCGCATTCCGCCGGGTTCGAGGGCGCACACCTTGACGCCAAACGGCGCCACTTCCTGGGCGAGGGATTCCGTAAATCCTCCCACGGCCCACTTGGCAGCGTGGTAAGCGCTGCTGCCGGGAAGAGCCAGGCGACCTCCTACAGACGATATCTGAAGGATGCAGCCGCTCTTTTGCTTTCGCATGATCGGTAGCGCAGCACGGGTAACGTTGACGACGCCATAGAAGTTGGTGTCGATTACCGCTTTGAATCTCTCCGAGCTCAACTGCTCGAACGGCGCAACATCGCCGTATCCCGCGTTATTCACGACAACATCGAGACGCCCGAACGCGTCCATCGCCACCTGCAAAGCTGCATGGGCCGCATCCTCATCTGCCACGTCGAGGGAGGCGGTGCGAATCTGATCGCCATACTTCTTCACCAAATCTTCAAGGCGGCGAGGATCGCGGGCGGTTGCGACAAGGCGATCGCCCGCTGCGAGTACAGCTTCAGCGATGCTGCGACCCAAGCCGCTTGCGCTGCCAGTTACAAACCAGACCTTCGACATGAAAAACCCTCCATTCGTTCCTGGTTAAGAACCTTGGAGCCTATCGGGGATACTGGTCTCCGATTGCCCCTGATGAAAATTTCGGCGTCGCGATTGTCGACGTGCGATCGACCTTTGAGACTCACGACGGAGCTTTGATCCGAGCCCACACTATATACACCCCGCGAAAGCGGAAACGGACAATCGAAAATCAGCCTGGATTGATACACGAAGACAGGGGATCAGCCGCGGATTACGCGAATTACACGGATGTAGAGTGGAGGCTGAGTGGACAGTTTGTAAAATCGGCATCCGCGTAATTCGCGTAATCCGCGGCTGGTTCCCATTTGCCTTTGGTCTCAGTTGTCATCGGATTCTGCTGCTTCGCCATCGAAGCGGGGACAGGTAATGTCCGATACGGAACCTTCCCGCATTTCTGACTACCACAATGGTGTTATGTCCTCCATCCTTTCCAAGTGGTACTGAAAAATCATTCGTTCTCGTGATGTGCTCAGGGCGACTGATTACTTACGATCCCAGCAGCGATGGCCGGCCGCAGCCACGGCCGCTCGCGTAAACTCAAAAAGAGGTGCTCTATGAGTACGATT
>Ga0137362_10003768_pt1 | contig 10188 bp, 15 predicted proteins | sample MadtaG_2_FD_104801 | JGI IMG/M metagenome (GOLD analysis project Ga0137362, IMG submission 104801) | Vadose zone soil microbial communities from Angelo Coast Range Reserve, California, USA - Mad1_100_16 metaG | ecosystem: Environmental > Terrestrial > Soil > Vadose zone | place: USA: California... | reverse complement strand
CGCCACATTTTCCGGTACAACCACCAGGAGGGGGGAGACGGTCGCTCAGTGCCACATAATATCCATACTGTCAATGAGCGTATGTTTGGAAACCTCTTCAGAATTTGAATTCAGGTGCTCATAAGCTTGACAGACATGGCAGCTAATAACTTTGTGGAGATGATTAGGGTTTTCTCTACGCTGATCCTCAACGCAGACGAGAGCAGGACGATATAATAGTACCCTCGTGGTTCTGTCCGTAGAACTGTGCGGTTGGGGATTTCGAGGTATAGATTGAGAGGATTTTGCTCGACAACTAATACGTCATAGCTCGTCGAAGTTTATTCCCTTCCAATTCCCATAAGATCATTCCGAGACAAGGAGAGTCACTGTATCGTCCGCGTCAGGCGCCAAACTGAGCTTTAGTGTTCGTACTGAACGATCATGGTGGTGATTTAGAAATACAACCTGGCTTATATGTCAAGGATCTTCTGATAGGTTATGAAGATGTTGTACTGTATGGGGGTCGTTGAAAGTGCTGCCTGAGCCAGTACATATTGGTGCACCCCAGGTCCCCAGCGCTATCACTGCGCGTGATGCGTGACGCGTGACGAGGCGTGTCTGAGCGCGTCGTCGTAGTGTCATGCCTCTCAGTTCTGCGTCTGAAAATGACCACGGTTCGCCTCTATCCCCCTTTGTTCGAAGAAGGGAAAAGTGCCGAGTTTTTGCGCTCTGGCCGCACTTTGTCTGTCGCCCAATCCCCGAGAGACAACTCCGTCGCCGTCTATGCTACAAACACAGCCGTAGGCAGAATATCAATACCAGTTTTCGTGCATCGCCTAACTGTATTGCAAGATCGATTCAAAAGCCCTTAAATCACTCAAGGAGAATTATTCCGAACCACAGGATATATATACTGCAAGTATAGATAACATACCGTCCTCTGAACGGCGACTGGTACGAGACATAGGCTGGTCGGCTACGAGAGCTGGTCTTAGTCGGCGTCGAGTTTGTTACAGAGACATCCGTTATTTTTGCTTCGCTCCAAGACTACAAAAACGGCCATAGGGAACAAGATACCCAATTGTCCGTGGTCTGTCTCTCATTTGATGTGAACGACTCGGCTAATGCTTTTCAGAGGGCGTAACGAACAGGCCTCACAGGTGTTGATCAAGCATTCTGTAAATTATGTCAAGCTCGTTATGGACAGCTGGGCACAAGCATCTGTGGGTGTCTCCTCCGGCTCCGGCGCCACTGGAACGCGCTGACCGTCTTGGCAGAAACCGGTGAACAGACCACAGCCCGTTCATCACGATGCCAATCATTACCGGATATTGTATACCTGTCTTTCTCTCTTTGTTGTCCTTTACCTGCCTGAGGCTGGATTTGATGATGCCCCCGTGGGCGAAGAGTTGATGGAGTGGCTCAATACGCATTTTATCGAACCTTCATCCGAAGAAGGTGATCATCTGAGTTCACAAGATAGGCCATGGGAGGACGAGTTGTTTTGGCCTTATCTTACAAGGTATTTCCACTATTTCAGAGACAGAGGAATGCCTGACCTTTCTTTGCATGCAGATCAGTTCTCCGGGGATTTTCAAAGGCTTCCGTTTTTCTGCTAGAGACACTATCTCGCCATCCTTCCGAGCACCTCCAAAGTGCAGCACAACATCTGGCACCTTTACTCAGCTCACACCCCCGTATCGTCCAATTTACCACCGAGCGTGACTTTGTAGTTGCCCTTAGGCGATGGAAAGAGAAAGTTAAAACTCTCCGCCTGGAGCTCGATCGTATACCGGAAGATGCACGAGAGGACGACTTTGAGGACTGGTGGAAGTCATTCAGCAACATTGTGGGCATACTGGAGGGCCGTCCAGAGGTCGTTCAGAGCATTTGTCTTGATCTCAATGCAGACTGGAAGGAGGTCTGCGCCGTTTGGAGTATCTTTGTAAACCATCGTCTTCGAAGACAAGATCTTCCGTACGTATTCCCTACCTACCTCACGAGATTGCTTCTCATGTTACTCTCAGAGATGTGATAAATCAAATTTTAGAGAGCATGCCTCCTGATCCAACCGATCCGGAAGATATGATCCACGTCGCTTTATTCCGCGGTGAGACAATGGAGGCATTATCCCACGCGGCCAAGTTGGACGTTTGGCTAGCTGCTCACTGGGTTGATCTTATGGAAGCCGTCGACCTCTTAAACCCACGTGTTGGCGATGAGTAAGAAGTCCCACCTCGTGTGTGTCCCTCGCTAAGTTTGGCAAGTAGATCAGATATCTCTGTCCGCGACCAATATATCTTATCGTACGCGGATTACTTGCACACTGACCCGGCTCTATGGCGTGTTGCTGTTGCCTACATGTGCTCCTGTGGGCACATTGGGCGAGAACGGGCAGATCAGGTATTACTCCGCGTACCCATCAACTTCAAGACTAGCCCGGGTGACTCGGGTGCCGTGAATGCCGCAGCTCGTTCGGGTGAAGTTCCGGCCGCATTAAAAGCAGTTGTCGAAACTTGTCATGAGTATGGGAGGGAGTCAGTGCGGCGCATGGTTTGCACGGTATCTGCTCTTCCTGCGACATCCATTCCTTGTCTTTTTTCTCAAGCTAAGTTGTGTAGATCGCTGCACGAAATTTCCTTCAACATCAGGAATACGGACTAGCTGTTTCATACGCAACCTCGGCAGAAAACTGGACATGGCTCGGTCGAATAGTCGACGCGGTCCTGGCGCAGTATATCAAGCATGGTTTGTACATATCTCTCGCATGACACTCCCTTCTCACGATAATTGTAGGACCGGAAGTCTTTGCTCGATCAGTAGCAGCAGTTGCGCCCACACTGCAAGAGCTTCGGGCGCACCCAGGTGCCGATGGCGTATTCACCCACCGGCTAATGTTCGCCGTCCGCTATGCCGAGTTTCATCAACGAAGAATAAGGGGTGATCTGCAGGAAGCAGCCTTGGATCTTCTGACCATGTTCAACGAGGATCTTGCACCAAAATCGTGGTGGGGTGTTCTCCTATGTGACGCGGTGGAACTCATCCGGAATGGTAAACGATCTCAAGTTTTCGTCTGTACCTTTATCTAACCCTGTATCTTTTTAAAAAAAATTATAGATAATCTGATGTTATACTCTTCATCCGGGGCCGTCGAGTTAATCAAACGGCTAGAGGAAGTGCATCTCAGGGCGTCACAAGGTTCCGGGGATGCTTACTTGTCCATTCTCATGGTCACGATGGGGGGATCGAACGAAGCTGAGGCCCTTCGGCGTCTCAAATCCGCTCGCCTCACGCTAGCAAAGTATTATGCAAAATGCACCATGATGGCTGGTGGGCATGACATTAAAGGCTCACGTGTAGGGATTATTGCAGTATAGCTGAGCAGGATGTACTTTTTTCGGGTGTGTGCTGGTCAGGCACATGGTGTTAAGCTCCGACGACCACATCTCCCATCCTTGATGAAACGGTGATATCCGTAGATGTCAGTGAGCCTGACTGATGTCGCCGAGGGCCAGGGTTTGAGCCACCAAGGTGGTGGAGGGATATGCCTTGATTTGGGAGCCCCATTCAAGTTCTTCCCTGAATGCGATTGTGTTTTGCAACACCATATTTGCGTGCCAGTCTTTGTTACTCCCAGGCGTCTTGACCTGTTGCCGTGATTCAATCATTCATTTTAACTTGAAGTCTTTTGAGTACTGCCAAGCAACCAATCGAACAGTCGTCTCCTTCGACTAACAACTTAAAACCCCGGTTCCAGAGGGCAGTGAAAGCGTATGGCCCCCCATTTTCATGTCTCGAGTGGCGGGTCCCTTAAAGACGCCGATCACAACCGCAGTTGCTCTTCGGCAATTATACAACTTTGATCCCTCCCACGACGTCTCCGGTTCATCTTCATTAGCGACAATTAAGGGGTCTTTCCGACCTATTTCCGATGCTTAACGAAACAATGTCACAGTATACCCTCTTTGTCTCACTCAACATTGCACCTTCCCTTCCGCTAATGGGTCGTCAGCTAGGTCACACGCGCCTACTATGAATTTTACCCGCCACCCTAAGCGGCCTCTCACGGACTTTCAGTAAATGGATCGAAGGTTTTGCCTTCTCCTTGGCGCTTCAGGAGGCGGAGGCGGAGGCGGCTGTGTTTACAGCTCATACGATCGAGACAGAGACCCGGTGAATTTCTGAGCCATTATCTCGCTCTCGCCACTGGCAAGGGTTTTACGAGCAGCCCAGAGATTGGTTGACCTGATTCCAGGGCACGATTACCCAGCACCAGCGCTATTTTCGGGGTTATATCACCGGTCAAACAAGTATGGATATTTCTAACGAAGTCCTCAAGAAAGGCTCAAAAGTCGTCGATGGGCTATCAGCGTAGCGTAGGAGCAGTCTATCTGTTGTCTACACTATACCAAACGGAGAAGTCTCGCGTCCGAGTCTGGGCTGGGCTAGCGGAAGGGTTGGACGGGAGACGTACACGAACCACGGACGCGCCCGGGCGAGCTTGAGCCTAATGGCAAGGGTCATCAATACCGTAACTCGAACGAGCAGAGATAAACTCGTTCAATTGATGGAGCACCGCATTGTCTCTGTCTACATTGTGCCAAACGGGGAACGTCGCGTAGGAGCGTGGATCGTAATTGTCGAGGCACGCACGGCTGCTGTTGAGTCAGTAGGCGTTCATTGTGATCAACCTCAGGCGGCGTCGGGACATGATCACACCGTTTCTACGTTCTTTGGAGCGCTTAGATTTGCCATACGCTACACCGCTAACCTTCCGAGTCACCCAGCACCTTCCAACTGTCGACACTGTGCATCGCTAACCCGCCCCTCCCTCCCATTCCAACGAAAGGCACTGCTGGATTGTGGCGTTTCCTTTCGCCGTTGGACATCGTACCCCCACTCGGCCTTCCATTTCCCCGTCCATGCGCGGGCTTTGTCAAGCTTACTCGTACGCCACGAGATACGCATACCGTGACGTCTTCTGCTACCGCCACGATGAGGTGCTAACGGATAAGGAAGTCGGAGGATGATGATGGGAGACGAGAGTTCAAGAAACATACCTTGGCGCGCTCATACAGATCAATCAATCCCGAATTTGCCGGGACCAATTAGCAGAAACTACGTTCATAAGGGTATAAATGAATCGCTGGAACGATGTCACCTCCACTATTCCTCGGTTTCTCGACCCTTTCTGTTCTTTCGACCTTTGCAAACTTCGCCATGTGCACCGTTGTGACGACATATCTCGAGCATCCATGTGGTGCGACCGTGTTCTCTGGTCGTGCGCATGTAGGTGTCATGAATTATCGTTGTCTTCTGCACAACTCGATCTTGATACCTTTTGCAGACAGACTGCGGCCAAAACATTTGCGCGGGCAGTCAACGACACATAGGACAGCATCCTGGACAGCCTTGCACAACGGCGTGCCAGCAGTCGTAAGCATTGGTCTCTTCTTACAGCTCTATGCGCAGAGTTCATGAGATGGTACACTGGCAGCATGAAGCAGATAACCAATAACGTCAAGACTGCCAAGCCGTGTCCACGTGGTTGTTGATAGGGCGGTGGATCCGTCCTTTTGTTATTCTAAATAAAGCATAATCAGTCTTGGACGGACCTGTAGGATGTTGTATCAGTTGATCTTCGATGCAGTCCACGGATGCTCCAACGACCGAAATTTCCCTATCTCGTAACTAGACTAGAATTAGAATATCTTACGCACGCAATTAATCGTAGATCCCACCCCCAGTGTGAATCGGACTGTGCAACGGAGCGGTGACATCTGCGACGTTAAATCTGAGTTTGTGCCTAGACTTATTACCACACTCACAGCATAATAGATCGGGAACCTGGCTACGTTGCCCGTGCCACAAACCTGTGACTCGCGTGCGGGCGGCATCACCGGGCCGGAGCCGTGCTGTGCTGAGTCGCTTCAGCCTCGACTCTCCCGCCCTCTCCTCCTCCGCACCTCATCCCATCCATCCTCCCCCCACTCCCTTCACACCCCCCTCTCTTCCACAACCAGACCATGAGTATCAGGATCACAGACGAGGCTGGTTCAACAGACGGTCACGGCACCGTCGGCTCGCCCACTTCCACCAATGGCCCTCATGCCTTTCAATCTCATCCCGCGCAGCCCCTCATTTCCGCCTCCACCAGTAACCCACCAAACGTCACCATCCCATCTCGGCCCTCTCTTTCCTCCAAATCGTCCTCTTCCCCGCCTAGATCAAGCACAGACGTCGACTTTGTGGGAAAATCGTCCCCCTCGACGACGGCCCGTTGGCGCAACAGTGTCCCCGCCACGCCACGGACAGACGTAACATCCGGCGCTCAAAGTGACTCAACCACGGTCGTAGAGCCCGGCTTTGATGAGAGTGTGCTCCGAGCGTTGTGTGACCTCGATGTGAGTGTCATGCCGACAGGTTATAACCACACTCAACTAGTCCCTCCCTCATCAAGTGTGGGGTGCCTTTATTGCTTGACAGAATCAAACAGAGTATGATATCATGCAGGGTATGTTGTCGCCGGCATGCATCTGCGGCATTTAGCTGAGAATCCTCCTCTCTGCAGGAAGCATCCGTCTTCTTCAAGAAGCGCGCCATAATCGAGGAGGAGTTCGGGAGGGGCATGCAAAAACTTGCTAAGAACACTGCTGATATGTACGCCATGAATGACGGCAAAGCTGGGTGCGTCGATCCCATCGTGTCCTTGATACTTCCAGTCCTGACATGGCAATCTCCATATATGCAGCTCTTTCGTCAACGCATGGCAAACAACCATGAAAATTCATGAGGTCCTTGCCGAGAATAAGCTGCGATTCGCGTCACGGTTGAACGAGATGAGCGAGGAGCTAGCGAATTTGGCGAAGGAAGTGGATAAAAATAGAAAAGCGGTATATCCACGTCTTATTTACAACTCGTTTTTGAAATTCACAAGAACGTCCCGTCCAGACCAAAGAACTTGCAACCCGGTACGAACGTAACTTGCAGGATTCAGAAATCACTACCGAAAAGTGCAAAGCGCGCCTCGATACTACGATGGACGAACTTGCTCGCATTCTGCTTCAGAAGGAGGGAGAACCAACTAAGGACTCTGTCGTCCTAACCCGTCCGCAGGCCGGCGGGAAGCGCGCGATCGGCAAAGCTGTGGCGAAGGGAGGACTATTACTAAAGGGAAAGAATCCTGGAAATGTAACCCCTTTCACATCTCTTCATAGTTTTAGAATGACAACGATCCACCCGCACTTGCAGATTCAACGTCAGGAAGATGATATCCGTGCCCGTGTACAAGTGTCTTCCCAAGCCTACCACAAGTCGGTGCAAGAAACACAAGCGCTGAGACAGGAATATTTTAACCTCCGGCTTCCTCAAATTCTTCGTGTCTGTGCTTCTAAGCTGCTTGATCCCGCGGCTTCTCTCACTTCCATTTTTTTAGGCTTTAAAAGAGTGCGCGGACGAAATAGACCTCGGAACACAATACCATCTCACGCGTTATGCTTTCTTATTTGAGAGCGTTATCTTGAGTGATGGGTCGACCTTGGCACCAGCTGGCATCGAAGATGGTAAGTGTCTGAAGGACGATCCCCAGAGGAATTACTCCTCTTAACCAGGAACCCAGGACCCGGAATCAAGGCCACTATTGAGTCTATAGACAACCGATCAGACTTTAAAGTCTATATGCAGAATTACGCATACGCCCACGGCGGAGTACAGCGGGGTCCTCGCCGCACAGGACCCGAGCACGAAGGTTTCGTGAGTCTGTGCGCGTACTGTGGAGGCCTCGTTCAATCTGATCTGACACTGGTCAAGCTGCCTCCCCTACCACAACACATTGACCGCACAAACCCGGCACCCCACAGCACCAACACCCCTAGCAGTAGCCATTCACAACTGCCAGATCGAGCCCGGCCCACATTTGGCGTCGACCTCGCAGATCAGATGATCCGTGACGGTGTGGAAGTGCCGCCCATCATGGTTAAATGCTGTGAGGCCATTGAGAAACACGGCATTACAACAGTGGGCGTCTATCGGATCGGTGGGACGATGAGTAAAGTTACTCGGTTGAAAGAAAAACTCGATAAAGGCGCGTGATCGGCCCTTGTAGATTTTGCAATTCAACGCTTATACCCTACAGATTTAGAGACGACAAATTTAGATGCCGACGAGTGGTCAAGCGACATTAGCAATGTGACGAGCGTCCTGAAACTCTGGCTTAGGGAGTTACCGGAACCACTTCTGACGATGCAGCTGCACCAAGGTTTTTTAGACGCAGCTAGTGAGTACTTTTCGCCCCTGTGACCTGCAACAACGGTTTGTGTGACTGGTTCGATTAAACAGAAATTGAAAATGATCGTTTGAGACACATCCGGCTTCACGAACGAGTCAATGACCTGCCAGATGCCAACTACGCAACCCTGAAATATTTCATGGGCCATTTACATAAGTATGACTCTAAAGTGATTTTGGTGACTGGTCCCGCTGATGTTGCTTGCAGAATTGTACAACTTGAAGCGCAGAATTCAATGTCCATAGGTAATCTGGCAATTGTCTTTGGGCCCACATTGTTCCCACCCACTGCACCTCATGGTGCCAACGGGCAGGATGGTCTTGTTGGTGCAACAATCCAGAACAAGGTATGTCAAACCCCTCCCACCCAGAACGGTTTCTCAAAGTTGGTCATATTTTCTAGGCTATTGAGACCATTCTCGAACATTACACCGACATCTTCGTCGACGAGTCTGAAGACTCATGAGCCTCGATCTCTTCGCCGTTATTTATAAGGACTAGTACCTACATCACTATTTTGTCTCATATAACCTCTGTATACCCTTCCCCACTGTGTCGTCGTGCAGCCGCGGGCGTTGGAGTAGCCGTATCATGTAATCTCTCTCTAGCAAGCATTGGTCTGGCCATGGCGATCAGGATATGCGATATATTATGAAGCGAGACGGTTACTTACGTGCTGATAGCTGCCGCCTGCCGCCATTCGAAGGGGGTCGGACAAAGTTCGATGCAGACTCGGAGATGCAGGGTAAGGGACTGGTAAGGGACGATTCTCAGCCATGTATCGGGTCAAACCGGTCGGGTGGGCGCTGGACGCCACGTTAGTAATTCCGAAGGGGTGGCAGGCTAGGCGGTGTCAAAATACAATTGTGACGTACCGAGGTAGCAACGAGGAAGAGAGCCGGGAGACCTGGACCTAGACCCAGAAATCCACGTGCCGGCTTCGGAGAGCAACCACTCCGTCTGAGACGGGAACACGACGCGTCGCAACGATGGGCACGCGCCCATCCAGGCGATACACAGGTGCTGTTCGTCCGCGGCGTTCTGCTGCTGCCCATTGGACACGCCTGATGCTGACGCGGCGACCGATGCGGTAGGCTGCACTACGACATTTGTTGGCGAGAGATCTAGGCCACGTAGGTTGTAGAAAGCCTCGAGGACGGTTGTGAGCGCCGTTAAAAGCCGCTTTTTTTTCAGAGACAGAAAAAAAAAAAGGATGCTCGGTCAGTCAACAGAGAGAGAAACAAAAGGGTCATGACGTACTATGCCGGAAAGTGCGTAGTGGAGCGTGTGCCGGAGCGCGAGGCGGACTTTGAGCCATTCGACGTGGGACAGGTGTCGCGATACGCTCCGGAGGAGCGTGGGCGTTACGCTCATACTTGAGAGATCGAGCGCGCGAACGGGAATGCTCCCCGTGGCGATACGCGCGAGATCGTCCTCCGTTGCCAACTCGCACCCTACGAGGCCGAGTGCCTGGACGGGACGCCCCGGGAGGACAGACGCGGCGGTGGCGGGGTATCCGCGGAAGGAACGCAGATGGGGTACGTCGGCTGGCGAGAGATGTAGCGCGCGGTGGTAGTCGCTTAGTCGGAGGTGAAGCAGCGTCGGGTGGTTGCGCAGGATGCGCTCGAGCTCGAGAGAGGGCGGCGTGCCGATCCCGTGGAGTGCGAGGGTGCGTAGGGAGGGGAGACAGATGGGGGGGAGAAGGATGTGCAGTTGGTGCTGCAGTTGTTGTTGTTGTTCCGTGCCGTTGCCGTGCTGCTTTTGGATGTGGGGCGGCGGGGATGGGGATGGGGACGGAGGTGGGTTCGCCAAGCTTGGGGGGAACTGGGGTGGCGCGTTGTTGGAGGTGTCGGGAAAGCACGCGGCGAGGCCGAAGGAGAGTTCGAGCGAGTCAAGGTGGACGAGCGTGGGGACGAGCGT
>Ga0137362_10003765_pt1 | contig 10190 bp, 11 predicted proteins | sample MadtaG_2_FD_104801 | JGI IMG/M metagenome (GOLD analysis project Ga0137362, IMG submission 104801) | Vadose zone soil microbial communities from Angelo Coast Range Reserve, California, USA - Mad1_100_16 metaG | ecosystem: Environmental > Terrestrial > Soil > Vadose zone | place: USA: California... | reverse complement strand
TTCTCCGGAAAAATAAAGGGGGAAAAGGGGAATGTGCGCGGGGGAAAAACGGGCGCGGGGGGGGGGGTTTGGGGGGGGGGTCGGGGACTGCCCCGGAGAATCCTCACCCTCCCACTTCGTGGGCCCCTCCCTCTCCTCTCACGCGGAGAGGGAAGAAGCAGTGTTGTTACGAACGTGATGGGGCGTGCGTGGCTCTCGCGGGCACTGCGCCTCTCCCGGCCCGGAGGACTGCCGTCCCGGACCGGAATGGCTGCGCGCGCCGAACGCGGGCACGCATGTCGAACCTCACCCTCGCTCCGCTCGACCTCTCCAATACGTTGGAGAGGTTCCTCACCCGTCCTGCGCTGCGCGCGGACACCCTCTCCCTGTCGAGGGAGAGGGGTCAGGCGACACTCGAAGACGAGAGTCGCGTTAGAAAGGTGAGTGAAGCGCTGCGCGCCACCCTCGATTGTTTGACGAGCGGACACTCGCGAAGCGCGAGAGTCCGGTTCGTGCGGAGAGAGAAAGGCTCGCCAAGGCGCTTCGCCTTACTCTCGCCCCGACAACTCTCGCCCACCCCCTCCGCCCCTCTCCCCCTCGCGGGGCGAGGGGGAGAGGCAGGCTCGTAAGCGGGCTCAGGGCTGCGATTCGGCACCAATGCGCGAATCGGGTGACGCGGTTCACGGAGGTCGCTGGCGCGGGTGCCCCCGCGGCGGCCACGGGTGGTAGGATTCGCCCCCAAGTGGGGCGACGGTAAGGAGTCGGTCGCGGCCATGGACTGCGACTATCCTGTTTCCGGCAGTGCACCAGAACTTCGGCCTGCAGCCGAGCACTTTCCTTCTCGGGTTCGTTTCCATTCCGCTCGCCGCGTGCTTCCGCGCGCGCGCGCCTGCCCGGACGGTTCGGAATCCAGGAATGGATAAGAAGAAGCTCTCCGAGGCGGACATTTGCCTGAAGTTCATCACGCCGGCTTTGCAGCGCGCCGGCTGGGACATCCATGACCAGGTGTTCATGAACTTCACGCTGAAGCCCGGGCGAATGGTCGTGCACGGTCCGCAGGCCGAGCGGGACAAGAAATCGGCGCTCTTCGCGGATTACATTCTCTGTTACAGAGCAGGCCTTCCCATTGCTGCTATCGAGGCGAAGGACAATAACCACGCGATCGGCGCGGGGATGATGCAAGCCATCAAGTACGCCGAACTTCTGGAGGCTCCCTTTGCAATCGCCAGCAACGGCGATGGCTTCATACTGCGCGATTCGACGGGGAATGCCGCAGAACTCGAACGGGCACTCTCGCTCGAGGAGTTCCCGTCCCCGAACGCTCTTTGGGAGCGGTATTGCGACTGGAAGGGGTGGAGCCCGGATACGCGCGAGATAACCGCGACGCCCTATCAGCCCGGCAAGCCGCTGCGCTACTACCAGCTCAATGCGATCAATCGGACCGTCGAAGCGATTGCTCAAGGCCGAGATCGCATCTTGCTCGTCATGGCCACGGGCACCGGCAAGACCTACACGGCGTTTCAGATCATTTGGCGCCTGTGGAAGTCGGGCGCCAAGAAGCGGATCCTCTTTCTCGCGGACCGCAACATCCTCGTCGACCAAACGATGGTCAATGACTTCAAGCCTTTCAAGGGCGCGATGGCCAAACTGAGCCCTAACCAAAAGGGAATCGAGCGCGTGGATGCCGAGACTGGCCGTCGCTATATCGAAGACATCGATGTCGCGCTGAACCGATCCACCAAGCTTGTAGACAAGTCCTACGAGATTTACTTGTCACTCTACCAAGCCGTGTCCGGCCGCGAAGAAGAGAGCAACGTCTATCGACAGTTCTCCCGCGATTTCTTTGACCTCGTCATCGTCGATGAATGTCATCGCGGCAGTGCGAACGAGGACTCTGCTTGGCGCGAAATTCTCGAATATTTCAGCTCGGCCACTCAGATCGGCATGACCGCCACCCCGAAGGAGACGCGTGACACCTCAAACACCGAATATTTCGGCGATCCCCTGTATACCTACTCCCTGAAACAGGGAATCGAAGATGGGTTCCTGGCGCCCTACAAGGTCATCCGCGTCGACATCGACAAGGATGTACTCGGCTGGCGTCCGAGCGCCGGCATGGCCGACAAGCATGGGGAGGTCATCGAAGATCGCATCTACAGTTCGACCGACATCAACCGGATCCTCGTGCTCGAAGAGCGCGATCGGCTGGTCGCCAAGAAGATCACCGAATACTTGAAGACCATCGATCGCTACGCGAAAACGATCGTCTTTTGCGAGGATATCGACCACGCCAACAGGATGCGGCAGGTGCTCGCTAACGAAAACGCCGATCTATGCATTCAAAACTCGAAGTACGTCGTTCAGATTACCGGCGACAACAACGAAGGTAAGCTTGAGCTCGATAATTTTATCGATCCGGAGAAGCCTTTCCCTGTCATCGCGGTGACATCCAAGCTCATGAGCACTGGCGTCGATGCACAAACGTGCAAGCTCATCGTGCTCGATCAGACCATCAAATCGATGACGCTCTTTAAACAGATCATCGGGCGTGGCACGCGCATCAATGAGGAATACGGCAAGCGCTGGTTCACCATCATGGACTTCAAGCGCGCCACGGATAATTTCGCCGACCCTGAATTCGACGGCGAGCCCGTCGTAGTGTACGAGCCCAAGGGGGACGAGCCCATCGTACCGCCCAGCGACATCATCGAACCGAACGTACCCACCGCCGGCGGCCCCGTCAAAGCCTATGACGACATCTGGACTGATTCGGGCGGCGCAAGGCCCAGGAAGTACGTCATCGGCAACCAGGTCCAGGTGACCGTGCTGCGCGAACAGGTCCAATACATGGGTCCGGACGGCAAGCTCATCACCCAAAGCCTGCGCGACTACACGCGCCTCAACGTTCGCAAGCAATACGAGTCGCTGGACCAGTTCCTCGCGGCTTGGAAGCAAGCGGACCGGAAGGCCGCCATTATCCAGGAGCTCGAATCCAGGGGAGTACTGATCGAGGCGCTCAAGGATGACGTCGGCAAGGACTTAGATCCCTTCGATTTGATTCTGCACGTCGCATTCGGCCAGCCCCCGCTCACTCGACGCGAGCGAGCCAATAACGTCAAAAAGCGCAACGTGTTCACAAAGTATGGCACCGTAGCGCGCCAAGTTATCGATGCGCTGATCGACAAGTACGCCGACGAGGGGATCGAAACGATCGAAAATATCGAGGTGCTGCGCGTGCCGCCCATCGCACACTTAGGCAGCCCGGCTGAATTGGTCAAGAGCTTCGGGGGCCGCCCAAAATATTTGGCCGCACTTCGAACCTTGCAAACCGCACTTTATAGCTAGGCTGAAGACGAAATGTCGAATCTGACGAGTGTAGTTAAGTCGATCCAAGACATCATGCGCCAGGACAGCGGCGTCGACGGCGACGCACAGCGGATCTCGCAGCTGACGTGGCTTCTCTTTCTCAAGATCTTTGACGCCCAGGAGGAGGAACTTGAGCTCACGCGTGATGAGTACCGCTCACCGATTCCCGAGAAGCTTCGATGGAGAAATTGGGCCGCGGACTCTGAAGGTCTCACTGGCGAGAAGCTGCTCGACTTTGTCAACGGCCAGCTATTTCCCAAACTGAAGGGGCTGAGCGCCGATATCGACCGAAACCCTCGTGGCTTTGTGGTGAGGAGTGTCTTTGAAGACGCTTTCAACTACATGAAGTCAGGTCAACTGCTGCGCCAGGTCGTGAACAAGATCAATGGCATTGAATTTAACCGCAAGGCCGAACGCCATCAGTTCAACGAGATATACGAGACGATACTCAAGGATCTGCAATCAGCCGGTAACGCCGGCGAGTTTTACACCCCGCGCGCGGTCACCCGGTTCATGGTGGACATGGTCAACCCCCGCTTGGGCGAGACGTTCTTTGATCCAGCGTGCGGCACCGGTGGCTTCTTGGTAGGCGCGCTCGAGCATCTGCGTAAGCAGGTGAAGACGCCTAAGCACGAGCTCGCTGTTCAGCGAGCGGTCCGGGGAGTCGAGAAGAAGCAGTTACCCCATCTGCTCTGCGTGACCAACATGCTGCTGCATGGGGTCGAAATCCCCAGCACAATTCTTCATGACAACACCCTGACGCGGCCGCTGCGCGACTATGGTCCGAAGGATCGCGTCGATCTAATCGTCACCAATCCGCCTTTCGGCGGTACTGAAGAACCGGGAATTGAGAGCAATTTCCCGGCGGATGTCCGCACGAAGGAAACTGCCGACCTCTTTTTGGTCCTGATGAAGCATCTGTTGAAGCCGGGCGGACGGGGAGCCATCGTCCTGCCAGACGGAACGCTGTTCGGTGAGGGCGTCAAGACTCGCATCAAGGAACAGCTACTCACTGAATGCAGTCTTCATACGATCGTCCGGCTGCCAAACGGCGTGTTTAACCCCTACACTGGAATCAAAACCAACCTATTGTTCTTTACCAAGGGCGGACCCACTAAGGAGACTTGGTATTACGAGCACCAATATCCGGCCGGTTACAAGAGCTACAGCAAGACGAAACCAATTCGCATCGAAGAGTTCGAAGTCGAGAAGGCATGGTGGGGGAGGGAATCGGACGGCTTCAAGTCGCGAGTCGAAAATGAATTCGCCTGGAAGGTAAGTGTCGACACTTTCAAAGCGAACAACTACAACCTCGATCAAAAGAACCCTCACGCGCCTGACGCGGTCAGTCACGACCCCGAACTGCTACTGAAAGAGTATCAGCGTCTCCAGTCCGAGGCCCAACAGATCCGCGACCAACTCAAGACTATGCTCGGCGACGCGATGAAGGCCGCTGCAGTAAGCCGTCCATGAACGCGGAGCTAAAGCCGAATGAGGTGATAGCCACGCACGATCGAAGGGAGGCGCCGGCCACTCTTCCGAGCCTATTCGACCTCATTGTGACGGCTCCAGAAGGCCTAAACAGGCTGCGGAGACTGATTTTGGAGTTTGCCGTTCGTGGGAGGCTCGTTGAACAGGACCCTTGCGACGAACATGCGAGCAAATTGCTTGAACGAGTCAGACGCGAACGAGAGCTGATGGTCGCCCGGGGTGAAATCAAACGCTCTGAAGAGCCGCAAGGCGGCGACGGACTCCCGAGCTCTTTACCGACGGGGTGGGCGCAGGTCCGACTCGGCACCGTAATTTGCCTAATCTCCGGCCAGCATCTGAAACCAGGCGAATATCAACATACTCCGGAAGCCGCTATACCGTATCTGACTGGCCCTGCGGAGTTCGGCGCAAGATACCCGCAGCCGAAGCGATGGACTAGGCTGCGTAGAGCAGTTGCCCGTGCGGGCGACATCCTGGTTACGGTCAAAGGAGCTGGGGTCGGAAAGCTGAACATTGTCCAATCCGCGGAATTGGCAATAAGTCGACAGCTTATGGCCGTACGAGTTATCGGAGTGAATCAACACTTCATTGAGATCGCTCTCCGAGCGCTTGCTGAATCCTTGCGGTCGAAGTCGATCGGCATAGCAATCCCAGGTATCTCGCGCGAAGACATTAACGACGCCATTATTCAACTGCCGCCGCTCACCGAGCAGCGCCGCATAGCTGTGCGCTTCGCGGAACTCATGAACGTCTGCGACTTCCTCGAGGAGAACGGGCGACTCGAATCCGAGCAGCACCTGCGCCTAACGTCCGTGCTCTTTGACTCACTCGTGGTGAGCGAGTCGCCAAAGGGTCTCATCGAAACTTGGCAGCGAGTTGCTAGCCATTTCGATCTTCTCCTCGACCGACCCGAGAGTGTGGATGCACTGGAGAAAAGGATTCTAGACTTGGCCCTAAGGGGTCTGTTGGTCGACCACAATCCGAGCGATCAACCTGCCGAGCAGCTCTTGGTTGAGCTCCTTCGCGCCCGCAATGCGTTGACACCGAATCGTCGTGGCAAGCAAGCAAACGTTGTCGTACCGGCTCCGGCGGGAGACCATCCATTTGCGTTACCGGAGAGTTGGATTTGGACGAGTTTCGCGAATATCGCGATCATCTCGTCAATGTTGGTTAGCCCAAAAGACCACCCTACTGCACGGCAGGTAGCTCCCGACTGCATAGAAAAGGCAACAGGTCGTTTAGTCTTATCGCGCACGGTTCGTCAGTCGGGAGTGAAGAGCCCAAATCATAAGTTTCGATCCGGTCAAATCCTGTACTCCAAGATTCGCCCATCTCTATCAAAAGTCGTTCTCGTGGATTGTTCTGGGTTGTGTAGCGCAGACATGTATCCGATAGACGCGCGGATAAATCCAGAGTACTTGCATCTATTCATGCTGAGCAGTTGCTTTTTGACGCAGGTCCAGCGCGCCGAGAACCGTGTGAAGATGCCGAAACTGAATCAGGACTCTCTGAATTCGCTTCTCGTCGCCGTGCCGCCTAACCCTGAACAAGAGCGTATTGTTGCTGTTGTTCATCGACTGCGGCGATTGTGCACCCAGCTGCGAGAAAGTCTGACGGCGCAATCGAGCGCTCGAACTCGCTTCGCGGAGGCCATTGTCACTCGCGACTGCAGTGGAACGAGATAGGGATCTTGTTTGATGAACAGTGCAATCGGAAAACTAGAACGAGTTGCCCTCAGGGAAGTGTGGAAACACGAGGCGTACGACTTCACCCAGTGGCTGCAGGAGAACATCGATGTCCTGAATGCAGCGCTCGGCCTCAACCTCGTGAACGTTGATCGGGAGCAAGCTGCCGGCACATTTAGCATCGACCTTGTCGCCGAAGACGAGGGCGGTGGAACCGTAATCATTGAAAACCAGCTTGAGAAGAGCAATCACGATCACCTGGGGAAGCTTGTCACATACTTGACGGCGATGGCTGCGAAGGCGGCGATATGGATTGTGTCCGACCCCCGGCCGGAGCATGTGGCCGCCATCGCTTGGCTTAACGAATCCGGCAACGCATCATTTTACATGGTGAAAGTCGAGGCGGTTAAGATAGGCGAGTCCCCCGCCGCACCGTTGTTCACATTGATCGTCGGCCCGTCTGAGGAAGCCGAGACAGTAGGGCAAACAAAAAAAGAGATCGCCGAGCGTTTTGGCATTCGGAAGCGATGGTGGACCCAGCTCATCGAAAGAGCCTCAAAAGTCTCGAAGCTGCACACACACATCTCGCCCGGGGAGTATTCGTGGCTCGGCACAAGTTCTGGGACTCGCGGACTCAATTGGAACTACTCAGTTACAAAAGATGAATCGGCCGCAGAGCTCTATATCGACCGCGGCAAAGACTCCGAAGCGGAAAACGCAGCCATATTCGACCAGCTGTTTGCGAACAAAAAAGCGATCGAAGCAGCCTTCGGCGGACCACTGAGCTGGGAAAGAGTCAGCGGGCGACGAGCATGTAGGATCCGCCATACCGAACAAACAGGAGGCTACCGGTCCAGCGAAGAAGACTGGCCCCGGATACAGGACGCCACAATTTCTGCCATGTCACGACTTGAGAAGGCCTTAAGCCCTTATCTTCCGAAGCTCAAGATCACAAGTTAATAGCGCCTGAGATTGCGCGATGTGGAATCCTCACCCTCCCTCTCCTCTAACGCGGAGAGGGGAAGGGACAGTCCCCAAACCCCAACTCCCGCACTTCAACCGTTCAACTGCAACTGAGAGGAGGGGGACGCTGGGACGCTCGCGCCCGACGCTCGGCTTGCTCAGTTTGGTCTGCGGTCCGCGGAAGGACATCCGCTGTGGGACGCCCGTTGCATCCGCGGGCCGCAGATCACTGCTCCGCTGGGGAAGTCCCTCACCCCAGCCCTCTCCTCTAACGCGGAGAGGGGGTGACGGCGTTGAATCAGCTTGATGTGAATTTGAACCTAGGCCGAGTGAGGGATGTCGCGGCCTTAAACGTCTACATACAGAAGAGCCTCTGCAAGAGGCGTCAACGCATTTGTCCTAAAACCGTCGCCGCTGGGGGTCAGGGGTGGCGGGCAGTATGTGAGCTCTGCTGGGGAGGAGAAGAGTCAGGCTCTCCAAGAGCTCAGGGGTCATGCGTGACGCTCGAGGAATACCGTATTCAGGTCATTGAGAAGCTCAAGGTCTGTGGGAGCGCGGCGAGCGCGCGCAGCCTGCTCGCAGAAGTTGACCTCCTGCTGACGAACAGCCGAATCAGCGATCGCGGTCTACGGACCTTCTGGGAAGCTTTAAACAACGACCTCGATATGGTCGCACAGGATTCAACCGTGCTCCTAAACAACAAGGCCGCAACCGAACTCAGCGCCGTCATAGCTGCTGCTCGAGCCGCAATCTTCGAATACGAAGTCCTCATCGGGAGCGATGAGCCCAGATCCGGCTCATGATCCGCCGGGACAGTCCCCTCTCCTCCCTCTCCACGTTAGGGGAGAGGGCGGGGCCCGCGGAGCAGGAGGGTGAGGCGGCCCCTTCGATCAGTACGGACACCGCAATTCTAGACCCCGCCGACATCGATCACATCGACAGCTATCCACTCCTTTCTCCAGGTTACGGAAGGGCCGGGGATGAGGTTCTTCGCCAGAGAGTCCGCAGACAGATGCGCGCCGAATTCGAAATCGATTGGTGCTCCCATGACTAACCGCGAGTCGCCAGGGAACGGCTTTCATTCAGTAGATGCTTACCGATCGGCTGCCGCGAACGACACCCATTTCACTGCAAACGACACGTTCGCCCGACACGCCCGTCAAACTCCGACTGGGTATAGCGTCCTCGTTGTAATTGTCATCGCACTGGTAGTCGTCTACCTGGCAAGCGCCTGCGCACCAAGGAGCGACGCGGGGGATACCGTCACCCCCGACCCCTCTCCTGTGACCCAGACAGGGGAGACAAGCTGGCTAACTTCGGGGCAACACGCCTGTCCGTTTCCTCTGGGATGGAACGTGCAACGCAACCCAGACCAAATTGCAAACCTGTGCGCCAAATGAAGATGACGCTCGACGAATATCACACCCAGGTCCTCGCGAATCTGCAATCGTGCCGTGACCCGGCCCAGGCACGGACTCTCATGCATGAAGTTGATGCGGCGCTCACGCGGGATCGAATCAGCCAGTCCACTCAGAGGGTGTTCTGGGGAAGTCTCGGCAACGCTCTCGAGGAGCTCGCGCAGGAGACTACACGGATGCCCGATCGGCGCGCGGCGACCGCACTTATCGCAGTTGTGGTGGCGGCCCAAAGCCTTATTGAGCAATACCAACTCCGGAATGCGAGCGGCAGTCCGGGCTCATAGGTGGCGGACGTTTTCATTGGTTTCACGTCCCATGACGAAACCCTGGCGAGGTTTGTTCTGAAGCACCTGATCGCGAGCAACATCGGTGTCTTTTTGGCTCCGGCCCATGTACAGCCCGGTTACCAGTGGTCCGAGAAAATCCTGAACACACTCAGCGGTGCCAAATGGGCGATCTTTCTGGCGAGCCGCGCCGCGTGCGCGTCTCCCTGGATTCAGCAGGATCTGGGAATGAGTATCGGGGGAGCAAACAAACTCATCCCTGTAGTATGGGACATGTCGCCGACCGAGCTACCTGCTTGGACGGCTCCCTATCCGGCGATTAACCTGGCCGGAGCAACCATCGAACAGGCGCGTGCCCAACTCGTCTCAATCGCCGATCGCAACCAAACCGACAAGAAGGTGGGCCATTTACTCTTGGGCCTCCTAATGGCCGGCTTGGTCATCGGCCAGCCATCCTAGGGGCTGTTACACCGATGGATCTGCAGGCCACGTTCGACCAGCTCCCAGTCGGCGTCGCGGACTCCGACCAAGCAGGGCGCAAATGAACAAGAGCAATCGATGAGTCCGCGAAAGCGGCGCCGAGCCGTGGAGTTTAGGATTGATCCAGAATCAGAAGCCTGGCTGAAGCAAAGACTCGCGAGCCCGGAAGGTAAGAAGGCATTGGACGGATTGCTAAACATCCTCGTTGAAGCAGTCGTCGACGACCTGCTTAAAGAAGCCGACGCTCAATGCGTCACTGCGGCGGAAGACCCTCACGTTGACCCCGCAGCACTGCGCTCGAACCGTTGATGCGAAACTTGATCGGTTTGTCGGGACAGTCCCGAAACCCCCGAGCCCGGCACAGCGATGCGCGGGCACCGTCAACGCACATCCAACAAGACATGATCCATCGGTTGAAGCTCAACCCAGGCACGCGAACATTGGGTGAACTCTTGCAGGAGCGCGAATGGGCTGCACATGAGATCGACCGCTTGCGAACAGAGGCGCGACGCGCCGAGTGCAAG
>Ga0137362_10003748_pt1 | contig 10207 bp, 8 predicted proteins | sample MadtaG_2_FD_104801 | JGI IMG/M metagenome (GOLD analysis project Ga0137362, IMG submission 104801) | Vadose zone soil microbial communities from Angelo Coast Range Reserve, California, USA - Mad1_100_16 metaG | ecosystem: Environmental > Terrestrial > Soil > Vadose zone | place: USA: California... | reverse complement strand
TGCCGAAAGCCGACTTCTTCTTAGACACAAACAGTTCCACGCCAAAACTCGTGGCCGGCGATTGCGTACGAGCGGGCCTCAAGACAGTCGCGAGCCGGCCGTTCCGCGTGGTGCCCTACTTCGACCCCGGCCCGTGGGGCGGGCATTGGATGGAAGAGATATGTAACCTGCCGAAAGACGCGCCCAATCATGCGTGGTGTTTCGATTGCGTTCCCGAAGAAAACAGCTTGCTTCTTGGGTTCGGCGATTCGCAAATTGAGTTGCCGGCGATTGACCTGACCTTCCTTCACGCCCGTGAATTACTGGGAAACCACATTTACAGCCGGTTCGGTGCGGAGTTTCCGATCCGTTTTGATTTCCTCGACACGATGGGCGGCGGGAACCTTTCGCTGCAGGTCCATCCGCGCACAGAATACATTCGCCAGCAGTTTGGCATGGACTATACGCAAGATGAAAGTTACTACTTGCTCGACGCTGGCGAGGACGGCTCAGCCTATCTTGGCCTGAAGGAGGAAATCGATCGCGAGGCAATGGCCCGCGAACTGCGGCTCGCACAGGAGGGTGGACCGCCGTTTTGTGCAGAAACCTACGTAAACAAGTTTCCTGCCAAGAAGCACGATCACTTCCTGATTCCAGCCGGAACGATTCACTGCTCGGGAAGAAACACCATGGTGCTCGAAATCAGCGCGACTCCGTACATCTTCACGTTCAAGCTCTGGGATTGGGGGCGGCTCGGCCTAAACGGCTTGCCGCGGCCGATCCATCTTGATCATGGAATCGCAAACATCGCCTGGGACCGGCAAACGGACTGGGTAAAAAAGAACCTGATCAACCGAGTCGAGTTTGTGGGCAAAGGCGCAGGTTGGACCGAGGAGCGGACGGGGCTGCACGAGCTGGAATTTATTGAGACACGTCGGAATTGGTCCACGGATAAAACTCCACACGATACTAAGGGCACCGTAAATGTCCTGAATCTTGTGGAGGGCAGGGAAGCAATCGTGGAAAGTCCGAGCGGCGCATTTGATCCGTTTGCGGTTCACTATGCGGAAACTTTCATCGTGCCTGCGGCAGTGGGCGCGTACACGATTCGTCCCGGCGGAGAATCCGCGGGATCAAAGTGCGGCACGATTAAAGCCTTCGTACGATCGGGACAGATGTGATCTCGTAAATGCAACTTCACAATTGTCGAAACGACTTCAGCGTGATCTCAAGTACAAAGGTTTGTAGGAGAATGCATGCATGTCCCGGCCGCAACTGTGAACGCTGAGGTTGGGCAAGCAAAAGCCCAGTCGCTGAGTTATGTCGTGCTCCTGGCTGCGACCACTGCAATTTCCGGATTTCTTTTCGGCTTCGACACTGCCGTCATTAACGGAGTCCTCCTTCTACTTCGTCGCCAATTTGCGCTTTCGAACCTGCAGACTGAGATCGCGGCAAGTTCGCTCCTGCTAGGTTGTCTGCTCGGTGCTGCCGGCGCAAGTATGATCGGCGACCGCTACGGTCGGCGGAAATCGCTGATTGCTTCGGCGTTGTTGTTTGCATTTTCCTCCATCAGCGCGGCGCTGGCCAGCACAGTCATGATCTTTTCCGCAGCCCGACTCTCTGGGGGGCTGGCAATCGGCCTTGCCTCTGTACTCACGCCGGTCTATATTGCGGAAATTTCGCCTTCAAATAATCGAGGAACGCTCGTCTCGTTGAATCAATTGGCGATCGTCGTTGGAATTCTCACGGCATATCTGGTCAATTGGCAGGTCGCTCGCCTCGGAGAGAGCAGCTGGCGGTGGATGTTAGCCGTCGCAGCAATTCCATCAATCGCGTTTCTGTTTGGGCTGCTTCTGATTCCCGAGAGTCCACGCTGGCTGATCAGCATAGGCCGCCTCGACCAAGGTGAACGCGTTCTGGCCCGAATCTTCGGCGAGCAGACCGCAAAGCAACAGGTCGAGGCGGTTGAACAAGCGGCAGCGGGCGAGGAGGGTTCATGGCATGAGGTACTTTCTCCGAACATGCGCAAGCGTCTTGCAGTTGGAATGTTGCTCGCGCTTTTCTCGCAGATTACCGGAATCAACACCGTGCTTTACTACGGCTCAATCATCGTTAGCGAGCGCTTCCCAGGACAATCGACGAGCATGGCGCTGGTCGCAAACGTGATTGTCGGAGCGGTGAATTTATTATTGACCATTGTCGCCATGATCTTTCTCGACCGTTGGGGCAGGCGCGCGATTTTGATGATCTCGAGCGGAGGAATGGGAGTCGCGCTCACATTTCTGGTGATCGGTTTGATTTACGGCGTGTCGCCACTACTGATGCTGGCCAGCATTCTGCTTTATGTCGCCTTTTTCGCTCTTGGCATGGGCCCGGGCCCTTGGCTGATCATTTCCGAGATCTTTCCCACAAAGGTGCGAAGTCGCGCCGCCTCGCTCGCGACGTCGACTCTTTGGTCGGGCACACTTCTGGTCACGTTCACATTTCTCAGCTTGGTGAAGATTCTGAACCTTTGGGGAACACTTGCGATCTACGGCGCGCTTTCCGGTCTGTGCTGTATTTTCGTCTGGAAGATGGTTCCTGAAACGAAAGGCCGCACGCTCGAACAGATTCAACAGGCGTGGAGCAAGTAGAACTGAATATTGGTCGAACTGAATTATTCAATCTATTAACAGTATGCGCTGTTCAGTCCACCTCATAACTGAGATGAAAGTCTTGGAAAGTGTACTGCCATTCAACTGCGGCCGTTTGTTCGCCGCAACCGGATCGTATAAGTGCGCAAGGTTCAAGCAGCGAACGATAGCGCGAGGAGTCATTTTTAGGTGAAAGTCTTGGCTATTGATTTTGGCGGAACACATGTAACGTGTGGCTTGGTCGAGGATCGTGTCCTCCTTGCGCATGAAACGATTGATACAGATTGCGCGAAGAGTCTCCAGGCAGTGCTGCCACGGATTCGGGATGTATGCCTTGAACTCATGCAAGCACCTTCATCCCGTGACGTTGCGGGCGTAGCAATCGGATTTGCCGCGCTTGTTGATTCTCGGGTGAACCGAATCCTTTCAACTGACGGCAAGTACGAGGACGTCAAAGACATCGATCTCGCGAAATGGGTCCGCGAAAATATTGGCTTGCCGACACGAATTGAGAACGATGCGCGCATGGCGCTGTTGGGAGAATCGTACGCTGGCGCGGCGCTTGGTTTTACTGATGTCGTGATGATGACGTTAGGCACTGGCATTGGCGGCGTGGCAATGATCGAAGGCAAGTTGCTTCGCGGCAAGCATGCGCAAGCAGGTTGTTTGGGGGGGCACATTCCGGCAGTATTCAATGGCCGGCCATGCACCCGGAGGAGACCCCCTCAAGAAGTCCCCAAAGTGAAATCGAGGCCACAAGCCGCAGGAAAACGGCATGACTCACATCAACGCGTCACAACTAGGGCGGGATCGGCATCTGGCCCTGACAAATTCAACGAAGCCACGATCCTGCAACTGCAGGCACGCATGGCCGCAGGAACTTTGAGCTCGGTAGCGACGTTGCTGGCCCCCCAAGCGCCGGACAGCTTGCCTTCGACGCACTCCCGCGTCCGGCAAGTCTGTCGCATCCTGTCGCATCCGGCAAGTCTTGACAACCAAGCTGGGTTGGGGGTAACGTCCGCTCCGACTCGGCGCCAAGTGGACCCGCTCCGCGGATAGCGGAGCGGCAACAGGCCCCGTACCTTCGACCCGACGCCAGCACTTCCGAGCACGGCAAAGCCACTTTCTAACTTGGCGCCTAACCTCTCAGCGGGGGAGCCCCGCCCCCCTGTTGAGCTACTGAGGAGACAATCGCATGTCATCAGAACCCAAAGACGCTCGCCCAACACAGGAGTCCACCGAGGACGCCCCTTCAACCTCTGCGGACGTCAGCCGTAGAGATTTCGTCAAGCTGGGAACGCTGGCTGGAGCGAGTGCTTCGCTGGCCCCGTTTCTCACCGTACCCTCGGCTCACGCGGCCACCTCCGGGTCGGCATCTGGCCCCGACCAATTCAACGAAGCCACGATCCTGCAACTGCAGGCGGTAAGCGCGGTAGAACTCGTCAACTTTTATCTCACACGTATCCAGGTATTGGACAAGGGCGGTCCCAACGTCAACTCGATCATCGAAGTCAATCCTGATGCCTTTGCCATCGCGCGCCAGCTCGACGCCGAGCGGAGAGCAGGCATCGTCCGCAGCGCATTGGATGGCATTCCAGTTGTGCTTAAGGACAACATCGATACCCACGACAAGATGCAGACGGCGGCAGGCTCGCTCGGCCTGGTCGGAACTCCGGCGCTCCAGGACTCCACGGTGGCTGCGAAACTGCGGGCGGCTGGGGCTGTGATCCTGGGCAAGACCACTCTGAGCGAATGGGCGAACTTTCGGTCGTTCTTTTCTTCGAGCGGCTGGTCGGGTCGCGGCGGGCAATGCAACAACCCGTACGCCATCGATCGTAACCCCTGTGGCTCCAGTTCGGGTTCGGGCGCCGCGGCTTCGGCCAACTTCACTGCAGTTTCCATCGGCACCGAGACCGACGGCAGCATCGTGTGCCCGGCCAATCACAACGGCGTGGTTGGAATCAAGCCCACAGTGGGACTAGTCAGCCGCGCCGGTGTCGTGCCCATCTCGCACACCCAGGACACGGTGGGCCCTCACGCACGTTCTGTGGCCGACGCAGCGGCGGTCCTCAATGTAATCGTCAGCCGAGTGCCGGATCCGCGTGATCCTGCAACCGGCGTTAGCCCGCTGGGCAAGCTTGGAGAACCGCGGCCGAACCTCCTGAACATTGATTACACAAGCTTCCTCAATCCGGCCGGCCTCAGCGGTGCCGGAATTGGGGTGGCTCGCCAGTTTGAAGGCTTCAGCCCCAAGTTAGACGCCGTATTCGAAGAAGCACTTGCAGCGATGCAGAGCGCTGGAGCAACCCTGGTGGACGTAACGTTTCCGCACTTCGACGAGATCTTCGCCGGCATCCCCGAGTTCACCGTGCTCCTGTTCGACTTCAAGGTCGACCTGCAGAACTACCTGGCAACCCGGGCTGGCGTTCCCCTGGCGGGCAAGACCCTGGCCGACGCGATTGCCTTCAACAACGCAAATGCCGCTCAGGAACTGCAGTTCTTCGGCCAGGAGATCTTCGAACTGGCGGAGACCTTCGACGTCACCAGCACCACCGTGGTCCAGCCGCTGGGGATCTCCTACGCCGACGCGCTCGCTGCAGATCGCCTCTTCGGAGCCACCGAGGGTATCGACAAGATACTCAGCGACAATAACCTCGACGCGATCGTCGCCCCCACAGACAATCCACCGTGGCCAACCGACTTGATCAACGGTGACCACTTTGTCATCGGAACCTCGTCGCCCGCGGCCATCGTGGGCTACCCCATTATCAACGTGCCGATGGGGTTTGTATTCGGAGTGCCTGTAGGCATCAGCTTCATGGGTACGGCCTTCAGCGAAGGCAAGCTGATCACGCTGGCGTCGGGATTTGAGCACGTGACGCAAGCGCGGAAACCACCGCAGTTCCTGCCCACGCTGCCGTTCAATACCGCCGGCCTATCCCCTGTGCGTGGACGGCGATCAGTCAGATCAAGTATGCCCAGGAATCTCTGACTTTCGGGAAGAGCGATTGCGGGGCGGCCAAGCGCCGCCCCTTTTCTTTGGATCAATGCCGGAGGCGCACACCGGTGAATACCCTCGCCCGCCACTCGATCCACTCGATCCACGCGATCGGACGCGATTTCACGCTGTGCGGTGCGAGAACTGCTCGCGCGGAATGCGGCTCTCCTTGTTGGCATTGGCCTCGATGAAACTGCCATCCACCGACAGGTTGTCCCCTTGCACTGTCAATGCATAGGAGAGAAACGCGGGGAACACATGGCAGATCCTTTTGGATCTTCCAGGTTTGGAGATTTTCGGGAGGAAACTATAGCCTTGCCTGGAGGCGCATACTCGATGGTTTGCGGTTCGATTTCCTCCCGGGCGGGGAAATCCGAATAGGATGACGGGGCTGTCCGCGACGAGCCCCACACAGAACGCCATGATCCTGTGACATCTTTGTTGAGACCCTTCCGCGCCGCGGCTATCGTTTCATCGGACCAGTGGACAAGCGGAGAAGGCAACATTTGGGCGCGCAGATGGTGCCTATTGTTCCGAAATCAGCGCCCGACCCGATTCCAGCTAAAGAACCGAAAGATGCGTGGAAGGTTGTGGCAGGAATTGGCGCGTGCCTGCTCGCGGTCGGGCTAGGAGTGCTCGCGGCTTTGGGCGGAGCGAGTGCGTCCTTGGATTCTGGTCCTGGTAGGCCATCCGCATGATTCTGATGATTAAGTAATTTTTATAATTCGTTCTGTCCCGACCCGTAGAAGAGTGCCGCGACAAATTGGGTCGGTAGCCACGCGGGGCTTTGCCGGATGCTGCTGGAAATCGTTTGCCAGCTTCGCCACCGGCAAGCGGCCCAGCGGCGATCGCCGGCAGTCACTAATTTCTCGCTTGGCTTTGGGGTAAGCCGATCCGCCTCAGCAGGGAAACAAAACGTGGGTCGGATCGCAGCTCATCAAACATCGGGTTAACCGCCAGGTAAGTTATTCCATAGCATCTCTGGAGAGCGCAGTCTCCGCCAGTAAGGGTTCTGGTTGGACCGGCACAGGAGTCTTCGCAACAGCCACGCTGAGGGTTGGACCCATCAGCTGGCGGAATCACAGAGTTGTGGTCATGGACACGCACGACCTTTCAAAGAGCCTCGGGCAAACAATAGACGGTCTGCTGGGCATGGATTTTTTCAAAGAGTTCGAAGTTGTGGTTGTTAACCTGAAGAATCACAAATTGATCCTCGAACCCTGAAAGCGGTCGTCCTCAACACCGCACCGGCCCGCCCGTGCGCACACGCCCGCCGATTTTGTGCTCTTGTGGTGCTCGAATCGGCGAACACTATAGTAGTGGGGCATCGTCGCCCGACTTGCAGGAAATCCGCTACTTGCACCCCGGGCTGCTAGTCTAGGTAGGTAGCATTGTCGCTCCAGCTTCCAAATGCAGGGTTGACCCAGCTCGTTTTCCGGAGTTGAAAAAGGGTAACCCTTCCATTACACAGCATGTTCGCTTTCGCCGTAAGTCTCGGTTGCGCCCTGTGGCTTTTTCCCAGTGCGCTCACGGACCTTGTCGCTGAAGTCCGAAACCTTGTCCGCGAGATTGGCTCGCGTTTTGTCACCACTGGCCGGTGCGACCAGCAGGCCGACTCCCGCGCCGATGCCCAGTCCGGTCAGCAGAGCACCGATTTTCCCGAATGTTTGCGAATCTTCTTTGCCGCGAAGAACGTTAGTGGCGCGACTGACGCGGCCGGACGCGATGTCATACGTATCCCTGAGTCTGCTTTTAATGCTGTCCATGTTGTCTGGCAGACGCTCACGCAGCTTATAAAGCAGATAAATGCCGGTGCCGAGCAGGATGTTAAAAAGTGGTTCTCGCTTTTTGAATCTCATGTGTGTGTCTCCCCGACGATAGTTTCGCTGATATGGAGATGCAGAAACAGAGTGAGATGTTGGAAGTGCTGGTCACCCAGGGCTAGAATTCCGTAGGTCGGGACTCGGAGGGGTGGGTCGAATGTCCTGATATAACTTCGGGATCCCGAAGGGCCGGCCGTTCAGACGGATCGCTAGTTGCCGAAGCGATTCTTTTGCACGGATCACTAAAATAAAAGGATCAGCAAGAGCATCGTATCGCCAACCGCCAACTGAAATTTCTAGTGAACTAGATGCCGGACGGTGGCGTCTGGCAATTATACGGAGAGAACGGATGCAGGAACTGGCCCTGATCCGGCCCGGTCGCACGGCGGATACCGAGTTGGTCCTTGAACTGGATAAGACCGCTCTGAAACGGGAGTTCGAAGAGCGTTTGGCAGAGTGTGGGACATTGGCCTTTCGGGTGGCGCGTGGTGTTTTGCGCAACGGCGCCGATGCCGAAGACGTGGCGCAAGAGGCCATGCTGCAAGCCTACCGGCGCTTCGAACGTCTTCGTGATCGGTCCCGGTTCCGGGCATGGCTGGTTAGGATTACGTTTCGCCTCGCATTGGACCAAGCGCGTCGCCGGTGCGGAGCACGTACCGGGCGCGCCGCACCCTCTTGATGCGACCTTGGCCATGGCGTATCCCCACTAAGCGCATCTACCAAGATCTGCTGCCCGCCTGACGATCTTTGCTGAGCGTCCCCACCTCCTTAATCGGAGCCGGAAAATTCTGTCGCTACGGGCTGCAACAAGTTGCAATAATTTGCATATTGACACTCGTACAGGTTGGGAGCACACTTGCCGCCTCGTTTCCGGCAAAACCCGCGTCTGGTAAGGCTTGCACTTCGCATGATTTAGTGGTGATTTTTCTCACAGGGGCTGATGCGGTCAGCCTCCAAACAGGGAGGTTTCACAATGAAGAGCCAGTTTCGTTTTTTACCCGTGCTTGTAGTTCTGGTGGGGCTCAGTCTGTTGTTCGTGTTGGTGCCCACTCAGACACGCCGACAGGTTCGTGGGATTGCGGCGAACTCAGAGGTCGCTGCAAACTCGCAGTTCACGACGAACCTAGAGTTTGCCCCCCTGATCGTCCTCGCGCCGGACGATAATCAAACACCGACGGCGGGACCGTTCGCTTGCGTTGACCCCGATGGGCATCCACGGTCGACTGTTTTCCACTGCTATACGCCCGCCGACATTTACGCGGCTTATGGGGTGGACGCGCTGCACGCTGAAGGCACGACCGGCAAGGGGCAGACGATTGTGATTGTGGATTCGTACGGCAGCCCTACGGTTCAAGCAGACCTCGACCGTTTCAGCGATACCTTTGGCTTGCCCCGGACGACCATCCAGATTATCCATCCGAATGGCACGCCACCGTTTAACAACAGTGTGCACGGGTCGCCGGTGGGCTGGGCATTTGAGACCAGTCTCGACGTGCAGTGGGCGCATGCCATCGCACCCGATGCGCACATCGTACTTGTGGCAGCCAATCCCGCCGAGACCGAGGGTGTGCAGGGTTTCCCAGGCATCTTCTTGGGCGAGCAGATGGCGATTAATCAATTCCCCGGCGCCGTGCTGAGCCAGAGCTTTGCCGTCACCGAGCAGTCGTTCCACTCTGCCGCGAATGTGCAGGTCGCCTTGTTCGACAACATCTATAAACAGGCCAAGGCGAACCACGTTACCGTGCTGGGCTCTAGCGGCGATTCGGGCACAGCCAACGTTGACAAGCAAGGCAGGGTCTATCCGTTCCCGACCGTCACCTGGCCCTCGTCGGACCCGCTGGTCACGTCGGCGGGCGGCACCTGGTTGCAGTACGGCTGGACGTGGAATCCCTCTTCGCCAACTGATGTGAGTTATTTGACCACGCCCGGCTCGCGGACCGAGCCGGTGTGGAATGAGCCATTCATTCAAGCTGCCACCGGCGGTGGTCGCAGCGTGCTGTTCCCAACGCCGAATTTCCAGTCAGGCATATCGCAGAGCGTCTTGCAAGGCGCGCGCGGTGCGCCCGACCTTTCGTGGAATGCGGCCGTAGATGGCGGCGTGCTGGTCTATACCAGCTTCCCCGGCGTGCGCGTCGGCTGGCACATCGTCGGCGGTACGAGCGCCGCCTCGCCGCAGTTGGCTGCCCTCGTCGCACTGACGAACCAACTGGCTGATGGGAGCAGCAAGGCGCATGTGGGCTACCTCAATCCACTTTTGTACACGCTGCCCGCAAGCGACTTTAACGATACGGTTCCGCAGACCTTTGGTCCCGGTGCGGTGACGCTCGCCGATAACAGCGAATTTGGCTCGGGGATCGCTGGTATGCCGGTCACGGCGGGTTTCGACCTGAGCACCGGCTGGGGCAGTCCGAAAGCCTTTAACTTTGTGCATGATCTGGCAAATGCCCTGCCTTGAGCCAGCGGGGCCTCGAAATGAACAACGCAGCGAGCGAACGCCGGTGCAGTCTGGTACGCCAAGGCAACGCAAGAATCGGAGGGAAGAACGGTAAAAGCGGCTAAAGACCGTGTCGTTTGACCGCCTCGCCGGGACGTTCGAGCTGTCGGGCAAGAGTTGGACGGTGGTGCTGCACGGAGAGAAAGTCGTGCGTCGCTTTTATTCGAAGACTAAGAGTACGGAAGGGCGGGCACACCCTCGGAACAACCGAAAAACCGGGGTCGGATCTTGGTATCCCCTTCGGTCATCGTCTGGCCCACAAGTTAACGAACGTGCTGCA
>Ga0137362_10003744_pt1 | contig 10213 bp, 10 predicted proteins | sample MadtaG_2_FD_104801 | JGI IMG/M metagenome (GOLD analysis project Ga0137362, IMG submission 104801) | Vadose zone soil microbial communities from Angelo Coast Range Reserve, California, USA - Mad1_100_16 metaG | ecosystem: Environmental > Terrestrial > Soil > Vadose zone | place: USA: California... | reverse complement strand
CTTTTTATGCAAATGGTTGGTTATTGGAGGGAGGGAGAAGCTACCAAGGAAGGAACACACCGACTCCCGGTTGTCCTGTTATTACGACAGAGCGCGCCTTCCTTCTCGCAGAAGTCGGACCCTCCGCATGTCGTTTAACGCAGTAGTCGTAGATCCGTTTATAATCTTGACGGACCCACAACTCTGCACACGTGAGCTCGATGCCAAGATCGAGCGCGTAACAGTCTTCACCAATGTCGTTCTCCACGTCGTCCTTCACGGCAGGATGTAATTCGTGCCATTTGCGTGATTCATCTTCAATCTTTTCCCCCCAGAATTTCGAACGTAGTTGGGAAAGGTCATCGTCGTCCCTAAGCTTAGACCACGAGTCTAAATCACCACGCTTGCTGATAACAGAGGCAAGTGTTGGGGAAGCGTCAGCCATTAAGATGTCAGCCATTGAAATGGACGTGGGGGTGTGGAGAAAAACGGCCTGGTTTCCATTTCGGAAGCTGGCTGGCTTTTATACAAGCCGGCCACAGGGCAGCAACAACTTGGTCACGCCACTTGACGTGACCTATGTGACCCGATTGACGCGACCCGGGTCAGCTTGACTTATACATCACTCTCCATACACGAACACAATACGTCGACCATTATCCCTCTTGCACCAGACCACGAAGCGTACACGGTGTGTCTATTTCTGGCGAATATGTATATACATATACAGCAATAACAATGTGGGATTTGAAATGCAGAAATGCGTGGAAGAGTGGAAATGCCGTAGGAGATGCTTTAGCCAGAGATGAAGCGAACTGCTGATAGACAACAAAAAAGCAGCGGATGGGAACTGCAAAGTGCAAATATTGAAAAGGGTTGTTGAGGAAGGTAAATTGTACGTAGAACAGAAGCGGGACACGCGATGCAAGGGAGGGAGATACTCACTTGTCCATAAGGGCAACCCATGCATCGATGACAAAAAAACCAATTTACCCCCATAATCGTCCGCCCTCTATCCTATCCCACTTCGGCATACATGAATACCCATCATAATCTATATAACAGACATCAGTGACTGATACCGCGAGCGGCGGTCTATTTGCAAATTTACCAAAGCTGTGTGATGGGTCACAACTACAACGACCTTGCTTCCATAGGTTCTCTTCTGCAGGACAATGTGTATATGGAGAATGTTCGTATCCAATCTCGCGGAAAAACTGGATCTGGTCCTTGTCTGCGAAGAGCGCCGCGGCAATCGAATGAACGGGCGCGTCACCCCAGCGCTATTTGCATGATGATCGGACGTATGTCTTAATTCGTATCAAGGAGCAAAGGAGATGGTGAAGGACGTTACCTCGTAATAAAAGCCACCATGGCGGTCGAGGTAGTTGAAGAATGCCGTGTAAGCCTCGCCGCGCCAAAAGTCCATATCGGCGATCTCAAAATTGCTCCAAACTACAGGAGGATGTTTTTTTTTTGTCAGAAATTGGAAGGTGACACAGACGTACAGTGGCAGAGGTTGTAGTTGACACCGCCATTATCAGATAGGAAGTTCATCGCGTTGTTCGGCGCGAGGTATTCGGGGTGTTCAGCTATGAAATCTGCAAGGGAGGGAGGTCGTAGGTCAGCGTGCTCTGTTAGGAATAGACGAGCAAGGGGTCGGTTTACATAGCACAGTCGACCATAGCGACTCGATCGTACGTTGAAACTCGTACATCGTGATGGTGAACCCTGAGTCCAGTCAAGTTGAACAGTGTATCTCAAGGGGCAAGGCATGAGAAAGCACGAACCATATGTCTTGTTGTTCTCGTGCATGTAGACAAATGGGTCAAAATTGATGTCACAGTGGAAGTGTACGCCCGGCCTGAACGAGGTCCGATGAACAGGGGTAAATAATAGCTCGAAGGGGGAAGCACGCACTCGACACGCCAATAATACCGGAAATTTTGTAACAATGGGTGGTGATAGAAGAACTAGGTGGCCTCGTCAGGTCTAGTGGTGAACGAAAGAGGGCTGATGCGAACCCCAGAGTTAAACCTGCACATATTGCGATACCTGTATGGAGCGCCCGTCGTCACAACAGACACGAGACAGGAAATGGGGAAAGCCGTACGATAAACTGCCACCATATATGACGCCCTCTTCCTCCATCTTATTTCTCTCCTCCTCTGCCCTGGTCTCGTTGATCCACGAAGGTTGATACCAATGCTCCTCGGGAATCTGCCCAAAATGCACGGAACCCGAGGTGACAATCGACAAGCGACTATAGGTATGTGCGTGTGCGAATACGTCAGGAACATAGAAAGCACCACTTTGGAGAAGAAAGAACGGGCGATAGGGGCGTACCGCTTAAAGTCGTCCGAGAATGGCTGCTCGTTCAGAATGACCCATGGGTAGCGATGCTTGTGATTGAACCTGTCTTCCATCTCGCGTACGGCACGCACCGCATCGTCAACGTCCGAGTTGCGCGCGAGCATGAGGAAGGTCGCATTAGCGCGGCCGCGCTGAAGTAGCTGATCTGATATTGTCATGCTGGTGTTTACCCCATAGACTTGGAGGTCATCGTAGTATGATTCGGGTACAGTGTGAGGGGAGCCTGTGTGAGGAAATATGAGAGAGCTGACAGGGTTGTAGGAGTGCGGCGTTAAGACGGAAAGGGACAGGAGGGCGATCTGTCAGGTCGTTATTTACATTGTACGTGGCAGGCGTAGAGAAACATACGGATAATAATACAGTGATGAAAATGGGACGCGAGACTCTTGTTCTTGTTATTAGTGACATTATGAGTGTGGGCTAACTGGAGTAGAACGAATGAAACAGTATTAGTAGAGGCTCCACTCCTCATCTTATATAAGCACATACCGTGCTTTCGTGCAGCCGAAAGGCAGACAGGGAGAGGGGAAGTTTTCAATTGGGGAAATGGTCGTTGTTGCAGTCAAAATTTTCGGTCTCCAATCACGTTTCCGGAGTATTTTACCCGAAGCGCAGTCGTCGTTCCGCAGCGATGCCAACTGATGAAGACAAGTCGCTAAGGAGAAAGGCGGTGCGGACCGATGGTCGTACGAGATGGGGTTCGCGAAGCGTCGAATAATCACAAAAATTTCGGGATTGGCCGTCTTACCTATACAGGATGGTTGTGAAGATATAGAAAGGAGATCAAGGATGGTGGTAGACGGCAAGAACGATGGGACCCTCTGGCTTGCATCTTGATTCTTGGCCGAGTTGGCGCGTCCGCGCACTGAGTGGCGCAGGAGTGGAGCGCCAGCATGGAAGTGCTGATGTAACACAATCGCCAAGGCGCCTTTAACAACCCAAATCAAGGATAGGAAGGCAAACGCCACGCGGCTAAAGAGTGAGTAGTTCTGCCTCGTAACGAGGTTGCTAGTAAGTCCACTTTTTTGATTCTATGTCATTCATAACCTCCTCCTTATAGAGAAAATATTGTGTGCTTTGCTACCAAATACTACTCTGTGCCGCGCCATGTCCGTAATACACCGGCAAGGAATGGAGAGTTGGCAGCTTGATCCAATCTCCTTTGAACCCAAACTCGACTATGACAACTATTCAATCTGGTCATTCAAGATTGAGGTAATACTGAAGTCTCGCGGACTGTGGCATCTAGTCAACGGCACCGAAGCGGCGCCGACGGCTGAAGAGCCCGCAGCGTTCGAACGTTGGGAGATGCGCGATGCCTGCGCCCGGCTGCAGTTCCTGGTCAACATCCGGGACAGATGGGTTTGGATATTCCAGCAAGCCACGTCTGCGAAGGAAATATGGACCGCGCTTCAAGAGCACTTCCGACCCGAATCCCAATTCAAGAAATCGCTCGCCATGCGCCGGTTCGCGTCTACGAAGCTCCCCGAAGAAGGCGGGGACGTCCCCGCACACGTACAGCAGATGGGGGAGCTTTGGCAGGATGTCGTCGCGTCAAAGGCGTACTCGTCCCGAGACGCGGACGCGTTCTTCGTCACGACACTCTTGGATTCTTTACCCTCGTCGTGGTCCGTATTCGTCGAAGCGTGGAAGGTGATGCCGGACCCTTCGAAGGTGTCCCGCTCCACGGTCATTGGACACATTCTTGATCTCGATGCATGGAACCGCGGCCGCGCAGACGCTCACGGTGCGCACGCGGCGGGGATGGCGGAGCCGCGTAGGCGTCGACCAAGTGGAAAGACGATAACATAGGCGTACAGTACTGGAGTATAGTATGGCCCCTCCTCCATTCAAGTTTGTAACCTTGTCTACATGATCTCCTGTCCCTAATCCGGACGGAGAAACGACTGGGTCCAGAGTGCGATTCCGAGCTCGATCTTCACAAGAAATCCTTTACTGTATACATACTTTACACGTTGATTAACTTCACTATACAATCGCTAAGCTCTCAGATGCTATCAAGATGATAACAAAAAGGGTATGAGCCTTCCTCCGAGCCCAAAGCGTGTCAGAACGTGTCCTAAAGACGCACATTACGATTGCCCAGACGGCACTGCGGGCGTGTCTTCAAGTTCGCCCTCACGCGCACCCAAACTGCCAAGCAGATCCGTGCGACCAAACATCCTCGCGCTCGCGATCGCGTTCGGTTCTCCCGCCCGAGGATCAGCACCGGCCTCGATAAGCACTCGCACAACTTCATCCTCGCGCTTGAACACGGCGCCTGCGATTGGCGCCTGTCCGCGATCGTTTAGCCTGTTCGGGTCCGCTCCGCGCTGAATGAGGCCGCGCACGAGTTCGGCATGGCCTGCATACGCCGCGAGCATCAAAAGCGTGTTGCCTGTCGATTTTCGTTTTAGAAAAGAATGTGATTTGGGTTTAGCGAGATGATGTTTGTTTGTGTGATGTGCGATGCGGAACCGATAATGTGGTATGGTGATGAGACGTTAACTTGAACTAAACGTGCCTTTTTGGTTAGTGAGATTGGGAGGAAGCCCTGCGTCGATTGCGGCTAGGAGCAACTCGGCATTGCCTTCGCGCGCAGCATCGAACATGCGATGCGCAAAGTCGATTGCCTCTTGAGGAAGTCCTGATTCTGTGCGTGTATCTGTACCTAGGTCCTGTCAGGGGTGTTGATTGAAGCTAATTGAAATACTGTGCTCAGTGCTAACCGTGGTCGCCGACTGCATCTAAGCCTGTTTGCGTGGGTGCTGGCGCGGGAAAAGTTGTCCAATCAGCCAACCAATCAGGCAACTCGAAATTACCAAATCATGGGACCATCTTGCCGGTCTTCTCACACACTCCTCCCTCATCACCAGCAGGGGAAGGGAATTCCACGTAGCAGTTCGTACAACATACCATTGGTACAACATACCATTGTACGTATTACGCAGCCCGCCCATCATTGCCGGGATCACCGATCACCCCTGACTCCATGTGTATTGCCAAGGATTCTGTCAACTCTTGGTAGTGGCCTTAGTAGCAGAGTTCGCACTCAGCGTTTTGGCCCCTAATTCTTGATCCGGGATGGCGAAAACACCGGATGTTACTCCTTTATAAGATGCCAGTCCACCGCCTCGAATACCTAGCCTGAGATGTCTGGTCTCACCGAGTTCAAGCAGTCTTTCAAAGGGGATATCGTGACTCCCGACGATCAGGGATACACCCAGGCTATAGCTCGGTGGGCCACCAACGCGGAGCGCAATGCTCGTGTTGTGGCTTTCGTGAAAGATACTGATGACGTTGCGCTTGCGCTGAAGTACGCTCGAACGAACAACCTCCCTGTTGCGATTCGCTGCGGTGGCCATAGCACCTCTGGTGCCTCTTCTGCCGAAGACGGCCTCGTAATCGACCTTTCTCGTCATTTCGACTACACCGTTGTCGACCCGGAGAAGCGCATCGCGCGCGTGGGAGGGGGCTCTTTGTGGAGTACCGTCGAAAACGAAGCTATTAAGCATGGATTGGCCAGTGTAGCTGGCACCGTCAGTCATGTACGCCGGTTCAATGCGACCGCATTCCATGCGGTACTGACTAAGATACAGACAGGGGTCTCTGGGTACGCCCCGTAGTTTACGAGGATGACCATTATGACCTATGATATTCAAAGCCTCCTACTTGGGGGAGGTTTCGGCTTTCTCACAGGTCAGCATGGCCTCGTTATCGACAATCTTCTCCAGGTATGTCCTTCTCTCCCACCTGACCGTGTTGTGGTACCTTGACAAGTTACATGTAGGCTACTATTGTTACCGCAAATGGGACCGCTCTCACAGTCAGCGAGTCTGAAAATGCGGACTTATTCTGGGCCATCCGTGGAGGAGGTTCGAATTTTGGTGTCTGCACCGAATTTGTCCTCAAACTACACCCGCAACGCGTTACTGTCTTCGCCGGCATTGTCGTCTTCCCACCAACCGTATTGGATGACTTGATGAAGGTACTAAGTGAATGGTTGAAAATGATCAAGGATAACGAAGGAATGCTCCAAATCCTTGGTAGAGACCCATCCGGCAATGTCAGTGTTGGGTATCTCATCGACAACAGCGCAGAGCAGCTCACGATTTCTTTTCCAGGATTGTATCATGCTTTCGTTATTTTATAATGGGTCCGAGGAAGAAGGGCGCAAGAACTTCCAGAAATTTTATGACCTCAGTGAGTGAGCCGTTGGAGATGTCATAGTGGTTATTAACTTCATGTGGTCAGAACCCATCGTCGACGGGGCTCGCGAAACCCCATTTGAATCATTGAACACACTAGCGGTTCGCCATCATTTATTTTCCCAGACATTTCTCCTCATTATATCTGACATGGGGTATAGAACGAGATGTTTGGTCATGGGAGCAATTACTACCTGAAGAGCGTTTTTCAATCCGGTTCCCGACCAGACATCGTCAAGAGCGTCTTCAAGAGAGTATGCGAGCTCAATGTGGCACCCGGGAATGAAATCGAACACAACTACTTATTCGAATATACTTCTCACCGCGCTTTGCTCAAAGTCCCCGTGGACGCTACCGCCTTTCTCCGCAACGATCGCGGCACGACGGCATGCGTACTGAAATGGGCTCAGAAATCACCGAGCATCGAGGACGCTGCAAGGCGCGCTGCACGAGAACTCACGAACATCATCACAGAGGCCGAAGCTCAAGTATCAGGCGAGAATAACAGCGGATATGGGAATCTCAGTCAGTACCATCTCATCTTCTTGTGTTTCAAGGTAGGTAATTGAGCAAACTTTAACGACGTACTGCCACTAGGCTCCGAGCCCCCAATTCAGAAAACTGTCAACGGGGTCCAAGTGCTCGACGATTCAAACTCACGGGTGTTGTTCGGACCTAACTACACCCGTCTACAGCGCCTGAAAGCACAGTACGATCCTGAGAACGTGTTCTCAAAATGGTTCCCTATTGTTCCGGACGCTGATGCCCGACTCGGTCCGAGTCATCATCTTTGAGAGGATTTGTTGTAAGAATGAACGGATTTCGTGTAGTGGACTGTATTCGTTTTGCTTTTTTTGTGTAATATCGGACAAAAGAATACATCTTTGCTGGCATGGGGTACAACTGGGATTTTTTTTTTCACGCTCACAGTGTTCTGGTTCGTTGGCAACTCGTGGTAGTGCTTCATTACTGCGATTCACAGCACACTACTAGTATGTGACAAAACGTAGTGAATTCGGTTTGTGCATCGGCTCGGTAGCTCGTTACTCGATAGGTTGGTGAATTGTCGTGTTGAACTTCGACGGCTAAGCGCTAAGCCATCGGCGATGACTCGGAGCGCTGAAGCGGCCTGAGCCACATGTGAGACCGAGTCAGGTATCTGCGTTCAGAATGATCGCGAAACATTCGAGAACACTTTTCTCGGGATCGTAATGTGCTTTCAGGCGCCTATCATTGGTCAGTTCTTTCTCATGTTTCGGGTAGTGTTTTCCCACCCAAATTTGAAAAGGTTTTTGAAAATTCAGGGTCCCAGGCTTTGTTCCAGGTTCCAAAAACCCAACGAAAATTAAAGTTTTCATCAATGTGGATGCGCAAAGTCGATACCGTACGTGTAGATCTAGGTTCTGTCAGGGGTTTGATTGGAGGTTGCTAATACGTAATCCAACCTTGGCACAGCGTTTGACCCCTAAGTTTAACACCGGATATAAGACAACACCGTGCCAGCCCGCCGTCAATTCCCGCCTAGGATGTCTGGTCTCACCGAGTTCAAGCAGTCCTTCAAAGGGGATATTGTGACCCCCGGTAACGAGGGATACAGCCAGGCTATAGCTCGGTGGGCCACCAATGCGGAGCGCAATGCTCGTGTTGTTGCCTTCGTGAAAGACACAGACGACATCGCGCTCGCGCTGAAGTACGCTCGGACTAACAACCTCCAGGTCGCCATTCGCTGCGGCGGCCATAGCACCTCTGGTGCCTCCTCTGCAGAAGACGGCCTTGTCATTGACCTTTCTCGCTATTTTGACTATGTGGTTGTCGACCCGGAGAAGCGCACCGCCCGCGTGGGGGGAGGTTCTCTGTGGCAAGCTGTCGAAACTGAAGCTATTAAGCATGGATTGGCCAGTGTAGCGGGGAAAGTCAGTCATGTACGTTTTTGGGTTCATTACGACTTGTATTTCTTGCGGTACTAACCGGTCTGAGGACACAGACAGGGGTTTCTGGGTATGCCCCATAGCTTACAGGATGACTGCCATGACTTATGACATTCTAGCCTAATACTTGGAGGAGGCTTCGGCTTTCTCACAGGTCAGCATGGCATGGTCATCGACAACCTTCTCCAGGTATGTCCTTCTCTCGCCACGGACCACGTTATCATATCTTAATGACAAGTCGTATGTAGGCTAGTATTGTTACCGCGAATGGGACTGCTCTCACAGTCAGCGAGTCTGAAAATGCGGACTTATTCTGGGCCATCCGCGGAGGGGGTTCAAATTTTGGCGTCTGCACCGAATTTGTCCTCAGATTACACCCACAGCGCCTTACTGTCTTCGCTGGCATCGTCATCTTCTCACCAGCTGTGTTGGATGACTTGACAAAGATACTAAGTGAATGGTGGAAAACGATCAAGGATAACGAAGGGCTGCTCCAAGTCTTTGGTAAAGATCCAGCTGGCAATGTAAGTGATGGAGAGTATATCATCGACGCGCAGAGCAGCTCACAATATCTTTTTTCAGGATTGCATCATGCTTGGCATGTTTTATAATGGATCAGAGGAAGAAGGGCGCAAGAACTTTCAAAAATTTTATGACCTCAGTGAGTAAGACGGTGGAGATCATGTCATAGTGGCAGTCAACTCATGTAATCAGAGCCCATCCACGACGGGGCTCGCGACATCCCGTTTGAATCGTTGAACACACTAGCGGTTCGCCGCCTCTTTTCCATCTTTCCCGGACATTTCTCCTCATTATATTGCATGTGTATAGAATGAGATGTTTGGTCACGGGAGCAATTACTACCTGAAGAGCGTTTTCCAGTCTGGTCCCCGACCCGACATCGCCAAGAGTGTCTTCAAGAGAGTATGCGAGCTTAATGCGGTACCTGGGAACGAAATCGAACATAGCTACTTATTCGAATATACTTCTCACCGCACTTTGCTCAAGCTCCCTGTGGATGCTACCGCCTTTCTCCGCAGTGACCGCCTCACGACGGTGTGCTCACTCAAATGGACTCGGAAATCACCGAGCATCGAGGACGCTGCAAGGCGGGCTGGACGAGAACTCACGAATATCGTCGCAGAGGCCGAAGCTCAAGTATCAGGCGAGAATAACAGCGGATATGGGAATCTCAGTCAGTGTCATCTCATTTTCTTCTGTTTCAAAGGGCAAACTTTAACGGCGTACTGCTACTAGGCTCTGAGCCCCCAATTCAGAAAACTGTCAACGGGGTCCAAGTACTCGATGATTCAAGTTCGCGTGTGTTGTTTGGATCGAACTACACCCGTCTACAACGCCTGAAAGCACAGTACGATCCCGAGAACGTGTTCTCGAAATGGTTCCCTATCGTTCCGAACGCTGATGTCTGACTCTGCCCCGGGAGGATTTCATTGTTGAATATGCAGATCTCGTCAAGTGGATTGTTTTTGTTTTACGTAGTGTTGGACGAGGGAAAAAATACATCTCTGTTGGCATGGAGTTGTGGGGTTCTGTTTTTACTCATGTTCACAGTGCTCTGGTTCATCAGGAAAAGGGAGAAGTGAGCACGAGGATGGGTGGAATTAGCTTACATAAACTGTGCCGGTCTTTTGCCTTGCCGCTCGGCCACTCGGCCGATTATGTAGTCCTCTCCAGCCATCCACGTTGTCACCCGACGCCCATCAG
>Ga0137362_10003742_pt1 | contig 10213 bp, 8 predicted proteins | sample MadtaG_2_FD_104801 | JGI IMG/M metagenome (GOLD analysis project Ga0137362, IMG submission 104801) | Vadose zone soil microbial communities from Angelo Coast Range Reserve, California, USA - Mad1_100_16 metaG | ecosystem: Environmental > Terrestrial > Soil > Vadose zone | place: USA: California... | reverse complement strand
GTCGTCGTATCGTTGTCCTCGCGGTACGGCAAATTGAGAGGTCGTTCCCCCTGCCATCGTCTATCTAGCCGCGCTCCAACCACCCAAATGCCTCACCCAAGAGCGACAAATCAGGTTTGGTCAATTTGCGCTCGCTAATTGCGTTGCCATCCACAGATTCCAGGATTTCGAGCGATCCATCCGAAAAAACTTCAATTTCCAGCTCTTTAGGCCCGTTTCGCCAATCAAGCTCAACGCCTCGATCTAGGGTGACTGCCAATTCCACGGGCGCAAAACTCAACGGAGCGCTGATGATAACAAGCAGAGCGGTGTTGAGGGCTTCCGGCATTGGCCGTGCGACATGCCAGCGGGTTTCCGGAGTCACCGACAGGTTTGCAGCGTGCTGTTTAATCCAACCAATAGCGTTATCGCGCCAAACTTGGCCATTTCTCGCAGGTTCCATACGGAATTACCCTCACGTTCGGCGGGCTTTGGGACTAATGTCCTAATTCTGGCCTCTGTCAAGCACTGTGTCCTGCATTTCCTTCTCGATCCGAGCCAAACAAAACACCGAGATATTTCGGGCCTTTTTCTGCCCAGAGATCGCAGAGTGCAAAGACGAGACGCAAATGCTTCAGGGACGTGCCCCGAAAAGTGGCGGAGATGTAGCAGAATTGGCGGGAGAATCAAGGCTCATAACCAATTTATCGTACCTCAATTCATAATCTGATCAATGCCTCCATAGCTCAGTGGTAGAGCGGCTGTTTTGTAAACAGTGCGTCGAGGGTTCGATTCCCTCTGAGGTGCTTTTCAACAATGGAACTCGATCGCGAAAAGCAGCGAGACGTAAAACATGGCGACCGCAATGAGGACACTCACGGGCAGATTAGGACAGTACTCGTCTCCTCGGCCATATCGATTTAAAACCGCAGGAGGGTTGGTGGGCTTGGCGCTAATCTTTGCCACTCAGCGGCTTGACCAATTGGCGGTCGAACGCGGCGGCGACGGCCGCGATCGTGTCGGCTTCCTGCGGTGCCTTGTCGCCACGCACCGCGACGATCCTTGCAAATCTCAGTGCCATCCCGCCTGAGTACTGCGGACTTCGCTGAATATCGCTATACGCCACCTCGACGACGACCTCCGGCCGCACGAATACCGTCCCGTGCGCCTCGTCGAGCTTGAGACTTTGCAGCCGTTCCGTCATCTCGCGAAAATCATCGTCGGTAAGTCCCTTGAAGGTCTTGCCGACCTCGACGAACTCTCCGGTCCCTTCGTCGCGGGCGGCGAGATGGTAGTTCGAGAGCCATCCGTGGCGGCGGCCGTAGCCCCAGTCGGCAGCGACGATTACGAGGTCGAGCGTGCGCGCCGTTTTTATCTTGAGCCAGCCGCGCCCGCGCACCCCCGGCATATAGGGACTCGCCAGCGCCTTGGCCATCACGCCCTCGTATCCCGCTGCCATCGCGCGCGCGTAGAATTGCTCACCTTCTGCAATCGACGCGGGGACGATCCTGCCGGCGAGTTCGAGCCCCTCGGCCGCGGCGAAATCGCCCAGGGCGGCGTAGCGTTCCTCGTACGGACAATCGATCATCAACGCCCCATCTAGGGCGAGAACATCGAAGAGAAAGAGCCTCGTCGGTTGCTCGGTACGCAGGCGCTCGATCTCGCGCAGCCGCCTGAAGCGGCGCATCAGTTCCTGGAACGCAAGCGGCCGCCCTTCGGTATTAACGGCGATCACTTCCCCATCGAAGATCGCCTGCCGGGGCCCCATCTTCTCAATCGTCTCGACTACCTCCGGAAGGCTCGGGGTGATCTCATTCAGACGGCGTGAGAAAATATGCACGCCAGCGTCCGTACGATGGATCTGCACGCGCGCACCATCGAGCTTATGCTCGAGCGCGATCCTGTCGCCAAGCATGCGAAACGCCTCCGCCACGTTAGGCGCGGGATGCGCGAGCATCGGCTTGAGCGGCTTCACGCGCGGTGAGGGGAGGACCGGCTCCGCCGGTCCTCCCCTCACCGCGGCGGGCTCAGTGGCAGGCGCGAGCGGCGCCGACGCGCCGCTCGCGCCTGCCACTCCAGCATCGCGGTCAGATGCGGGCGCCGACACGCCCGCATCTGACTGCGACACCTGCTCCGCATCGACCGCTTCCGCGCGGGTCGATGCGTCGCTCCGCCGTGGTGCGGGGGCTGCGCTCGCCTCCGGCGAGCGCAGCCCCCGCACCACCCGCCCCAAATCCCCTTCGAGCATATGCGCCCGGCGCACCTCCGCGACCGGCCGCGCCGCCATCCGCGCGATTGCCTCGAGCATCAGCCCTTCGCTCATCCCATGGCGCATCTCGCCGATAAGGATCTTCGCAAGGTACTTGCCCTCGAGCGCGCTCGCACGTTCGAGCAACTCGCGCAACGCGTCGAGCTTGCGCCGGCGCGAATTGCGCCCTTCGACTTCCGCAATTTCGCTGAATCGATGCTCGACCTCACTTATCGTCAACGTTGGCTCGGGATCTGCCGGCCGAAGCTCGAGCAGCACCGCGATCGCCTCGCCGAAATCTGTCGCGGCCGCGAATATATCCTCGCTCTGATCCTCTCCGCCCGTCATGGTCGCGACGATCTTCCAAACCGCGCGGCCGCTCACCTGGAGGCGCTTTTCGTCACCTTGTGCGAGCGTGCGCCCGACCATGAAGCGTGCGGCAATCTCGGCCTCATCAACGCTGAGTCGCGCGAGGAATTCACCCACGAGTTGCGCAATCTGCAGACGGCTCTGCGTCTGCCCGAGCGCCTGGCAGACCACCGCCATGTCATAGAACGACGCCACGAGAGCAGCATAATCCGAGGTACGACGGAAAACGAAGCCGCCCCCGGAAACGAGGCGGCGCCTGCGCGAAATATGGCGTGTAACTAGGCCGGCGGCGCCATGCAATAACCGCGATCGCGCAGGAACCTGTAATTGCGTTCACTTAGCGGCGGCCGCGCCGGTTGCCGCGAGTCCGAGTTCAAGACCTGGCCCGGACGCGGATTAAGATCGACAAGTTGCCTATCGCCGCCGAGTTGCGTATCGCCGCCGAGTTGCGTATCGCCGCCAAGTTGGGCCCACGCACGCGCATAGACGACCGCCATGGTTCCCGGCTTGTAATAGCAGGCGACCTGGATCATCGGACCGCCCGGAATCTGGAGCGGCGCGTCAAACGCCATAAACCCCTGCGGGTTATCGGCATTTTTCCCCTTTACCGCGTCGGGGAAGAAAAGTGACGGCCGCTCGCGCGCATTATCTTCGCAAATCTTGACCGAATTGACCCAGCACGCCGGCTCTTGCTGGGCCATGGCCGTTTGAGGCGCAGCGGGTGCGGCAGAAGAGATGCCCGCGGGTGCGCCTGCCGGCGAGGTTTGCAATTCCGAACACGAAACAATCCCGCAAGCTGCGGCAAACATCATCAGCCCGGCGAAACGTCGCGAAAACAATGCCACGTTCACCCCCATAGCGTTGAAGTATCGACTAGTCGTAACGCACTCCGTGTCTTACGGTTACGTGCGGTTCAAATACTAATAGAGCAAGGCGCGAACCGCCCAAGCCCTCGTCACGATTCACTAGCCAGCACCTGCGCATACACGGTCCGATCCACGTTGCCGCCGCTCAAAACCAGGCCGGCCCGCCGTCCGCGCATCAGCTCGCGTTCCGTGAGTAACGCAGCCAATGGCGCCGCGCCCGCACCCTCGGCCACGTTATGCGTATCGGTAAAGTAATAGCGCATAGCGCCGCGGATCTCGTCCTCCGAAACTTCGACGATTCTTTCCGCCCATCGGTTGATAAGCTCAACCGCCTGCGGCTCAGGCACCCGGCATGCGACCCCGTCGGCAATCGTCACGGCCGAATCGGTCGAGACCGGCTTTCCCACCGCGAACGACAAAGCATAAGCGGGCGCATTCGCCGCCACGACGCCGACGATTTTTGTCTTCAACCGCAACACTTCGCGCGCGCCGATCATTCCGCTGATACCCGAACCAAGCCCAATCGGCACGTAAACCGTGTCGAGCTCAGGCGCGGCCCTTAGAAATTCGAGACTGTAAGTCGCAACGCCCCGCACGAGCGACTCGTGATACGACGGCGCCATCGTCAGCTTGCGCTCGTCTGCAAGCCCGCGAGCATATTCGAGCGCAGCCTGAAAATCGTGGCCATATTCAATCAGGTCGGCTCCCAGAGCGCGCATCGCAACGTTCTTCTCGAAGCTGTTGCCGTGCGGCACGACGATCGTCGCGCGCAGTCCATGGCGGCGCGCGGCGTAAGCGATACTCTGGCCGTGGTTCCCGCGCGTGGCCGCGATGACGCCTTTTGGCGGATGGTTCGAACGCGCGAGGTCGTTCATGTAGACCAGCCCGCCGCGCAGCTTGAATGCCCCTACCGGCGTATGGTTCTCATGCTTGACCCAGACCTCCGTGCCACAGCGCTCCGAAAGCGTCGGCCAGCAAATCTCCGATGTCGGACGCATCACCGAGCCCACGATTCGCGCTGCGTCTTCGAGCTGTTCGAGCCGTAGCAATATCATTGGGATTTCGCCATGTTCCGGGAGATATCGTACGTTTCCAGTGACACCTTCAAGCGCGGCGCCACATGCAGCGAATGCTGCCGCGTCCCGCTGTCGAATCAGGCCGCGCTGGTGGCGCGGATGGGCGCGGCTTCACGCGCATCTGGTAGCGTCGCGGTCTTGCGAAACCGCATTATTAGTTCACTGCGCGCGATGTAAGCCGTGTCCTCATGGACAAAACCGTTCCGCTCCAGAATCTCAGTCAGGCCATGCCGCGTATAGTGAGTTATATGCTCGTCGCGGTAGCCGCCCGGCATCAGGAAACCGTACACCGGCTCGATAATTCGCCATCCTATAGTGGCGTAGTCAGGAGTCCCTATAACCAGCGTGCCGCCCGGTTTGAGTACCCGCTGCATTTCGGTGAACAGCGCCTCGTCGTAGGGGATATGCTCGATCACCTGCGAGTTAATCACGCAGTCGAAGCTCTCGTCGCGAAACGGCAGGGCGAAGGCCGACGCGCGCAAGAGCGGTATCCCGAAGCGGCGGAGGAAGCGCATCTTGCCCATACTAATATCCATGCCGACCGCATTGTTGAGGCTCTGAATAATCAGGCTCGAACCGCATCCGATATCCAGAATTCGGCCTGCGCCACGCGCCCACAGAGTGGTTATGCGATGGCGGCGGCGCTGCCAATAACGCTGAACCGGAATGAGGCTGTAAAACGCGCGGTCGTCATAGTCGGCCGATTCCACCGAGTTTCGCAACACCCACAGCCTGAGCGTCGCCCGAGTCAGATCCAGCCCGAAGCGTATCAGCCTGGCATGCGAACGGCCGGTTTCGCGCGGAAAGTACGTAAACGGCACCTCGAAGACGCTGAAACCCTGCGCGTATGCCTTGACCAGGATTTCTTCGAGCACCTCGAAGTTGCGCCCCTCGAGGTCGAGACCGGCGAGCGCCTCGCGCCGGTAGAGCCGAAAGCCACTCGACATATCTCTGACCGGCATTGAGAGAACCCGGCGCATCGCGACGTTCAGCACGCGGCTCAAGAACTTTCGCACGAACGAGGCATAGGCGACGCCGCCCCGTGTGTAGCGCGAAGCGATTATGATGTCCGCCTGCTGGCGCGCACGCCAAAGTTTCGCGATGAAGTCCGGCTCATGCGACTGATCGGCGTCGAGCGTCAGCACATAGTCACCGCTCGCCTCGCTGAAACCGGTCTCGAGCGCGCCCGCATAACCACGCCGGCGCTCGCGGACGACGCGCGCCCCGTGCTCGGCCGCCACGCGTTGCGTATCGTCGGTCGAGCCACCGTCGACCACGATAATCTCGAAAGCCAGCCGCTCGCGGTCCATCAGCGAGCGCATCCGCGGGATGAGCACGCGCAGATTCTCGCCCTCGTTGATGACCGGCAGAATAATCGAGAGGTCCATCGCCGTTTCAGAACCTTTATGTGGAAATTGCGGCAAAGGGAACAGGGCTCCCTCGGGCTGCGTGCCCTACCTGGCGCTGCTCCAATCTTACCCCGCTCCTCCTCGACACCCGCGCACGTCCGGGCTAGTCCCGGCTAGTCCGCCGTCGCACGCCTCCGGGCCAGTCCCGGCTAGTCCGCCGTCGCACGCCTCCGGGCCAGTCCCGGCTAGTCCGCCGTCGCGCGCCTCCCGGCTAGTCCGCTGCCGCGCGCCTCCCGGCTAGTCCGCTGCCGCGCGCGGCAGCGGACTAGCCCCCCGCCTCTGCCGGTCTCTCGCCGCGCCGGCGAGCGGCGCGGCGAGAGACCCGAAATCTACGGCGCATGAGGCGCGGCGTCTTGCCGCCGCGCCTCATGCGCCGTAGTCTGATTTGCTGAAGACAGTGGGGGGAGGGGCTGATGCATTTCTCAAGGCTTATCGTCGCGAAATTCACCCTTGCGATTGTGCTCGTCCTCGGCCTGGCGCTGACCGCGCCTGCCCTCGCGGCGCGGCACGGCCGCGCGCAGGCACGCCAGAACAGCGACGAAGAGGACGGCGGCGAACACGTCGGCCGCCGCGGCCGCAAACCAGCGGTCAACGTCGACCTGAGCCAGATCCATGTGCTCGGTGACCGGCCAGCCCCGTTTGCGCTCGACGCGCACGCCGCGATTCTCATCGACGCGCGCAGCAACGCCGTGCTCTACGCCTACAACGAGCATCAGCGGATGCAGCCGGCGAGCCTCGCCAAGATGATGACCTTCTACATCGCGATGCAGGCGCTCGCCCAAAAGCGCATCACGCTCGACACCCAGATGCCGATAAGCGAGACCGCGTGGCGGCTTTCGCTGAACAGCGGCGTCTCGCGGATGTTTCTGCAGGTCGGAGAGAGAGTCGCCGTGCATGACCTGCTCTACGGCCTGATGGTTTCGTCGGGCAACGACGCCGCCGTGGTGCTCGCCGAGTATCTCGCCGGCAGCGGCGACGCCTTCGCCCAGGAAATGAACAAGCAGGCCACCGCGATCGGCCTCACCGAAACGCACTTCACCAACCCCGATGGACTCCCGACCGACGACGAGTACACCACCGCCGCTGATATGGCGAAGCTCGGACGCACGATCATCACCACCTTCCCGGAGGCCCTCACCTACACCTCGGCCAAAGAATTCACCTTCGACAAAATCCGCCAGCGCAACTTCAACACGCTGCTTTTTTACGACTCGCGCGTCGATGGGATTAAGACCGGCCACGTCGAGGAAGCCGGCTACCATCTCGTCGCCTCCGCCCGCGCCGAGAACCTCCAACTCGTTTCGGCCGTGATGGGAACGCCGAGCCCCGAAAAGCGCCGCGTCGAGACCGATAAGCTGCTCGATTGGGCGTTTCGCACTTTTACGACCGTGAGCCCTGATTGGCACAAGGCCGCCCCAACCCAGCTTCGCGTTTACAAGGGTGACGTGGAGGCCGTACCGATAGCGCCCGCTGGCGAAGGCACGACCTATTTCACGATTGGCCGCGGGATGGAACGGAAGGTTGAGCTCGCCGCGACCCTTCCGACCAAGCCGCTGGTCGCCCCAATTCCCAAGGGCACCGCGGTCGGCGAACTGACGGTTACGATTAACGGCAAGCCGGAGTCATCAACGCCACTGGTGACGCAAGACGCGGTCAGGAGCGGCAATATCTTCCACAACCTGGCCGACTCGATCCGCCTGAAGCTGTAGCCTTTCTGGACAATTACCGCAGCATCGTGCTGACTGCGTAGCATGCTCCGGTCCGTTTCGGTGCACTGTGGCTGACGAACTCAACGTGGTAACCGGCGCATTCGGTTTTACAGGCCGGTACATAACGTCTCACCTTCTTGAGCAGGGCAAGAAGGTGCGGACGCTGACGAATCATCCGGGTAATCCGAGCCCATTCGCCGACAAAGTCGAAGCCATCCCCCTGAACTTCGATGACGCCGACGCGCTTGCCAAAAGCCTCGAAGGCGCCGCAGTCCTTTTCAACACGTATTGGATCAGATTTCCGTGGCACGGAATCACCTTCGAGCGCGCCGTCGCCAACAGCAGGACGCTGATCGAAGCCGCGAAGCGGGCCGGGGTCCCGCGACTCGTCCACATCAGCATTACAAATGCCTCGGAAGATTCGCCGCTGCGCTACTTCCTTGGTAAGGGAATCGTCGAAAGGGCTATCTCCAGTTCCGGCATCTCCCACGCGATTGTGCGGCCCGCGCTGATCTTCGGCTCCGGGGATATTCTCATCAACAATATCGCATGGCTGCTGCGAAAATTCCCCTTCTTCGCGATTCCGGGCGCGGGTGACTACCGATTGCAGCCGGTATTCGCGGAGGACCTCGCCAGAATCGCCGTTGACGCCGCTGCTCAATCCGGCGATCTCGCGATCGATGCCGTTGGACCCGAAGTCTTCAGGTTCAATGAACTGGTGGACCTCATCGCGAGAATCGTGGACAGCCGTGCGCGGATTGTTCACGTAAGCCCGCAACTTGCGCTATTCCTTGCTTCTCTGGTCGGGCGGATAACGCACGATATGACGCTCACGCGCGACGAGATACGCGGATTGATGGCGGATCTGCTTGTATCCGATAGTCAGCCGACGGCGCCGACGCGGCTCAGCGAATGGCTCCAGGCCAACCGCGCGAGCGTCGGGACAAGTTATGCTTCCGAACTGGCGCGGCGCTCACGTTGACTTCGGGACCCGTGTCGAAAACCGCGGGCTACGCGCGAAGTATCGACGCGGAGTTGAATGATCGGCTAAGGCTAGTTCCAGCTATCCCTGGCTTCTCCGTGGAATTGGAGGCGGCTCGATGGATGCTCATTCGGAAATATCCCGTGCAATCGATTCGTACCGCGAAATTGTCACCGGCCTCAGTCATGAGATCCACGAGCATCCGGAACTCAAGTTCGAAGAGCATTTCGCCTCGGACCTGCTGGCGCGCGCAGTGCGCGAGTTGGGACTCAAAGTGGAAACCGGCGTGGGCGGCCTTAAGACCGCCTTTCGCGCCGAGTTCGGCCAGGGTGACGGACCGACGGTCGCGATTCTCGCTGAATATGATGCGCTTCCGAACGGCCATTCGTGCGGGCACAACCTGATTTGCGGCGCTGCGCTCACGGCAGCGGCAGGCCTTGCGGCAATGCGCGACAACCTGCCCGGCCGCATCGTGCTGTTGGGGACACCGGCGGAAGAAGGCGGCGGCGGCAAGATAATCCTGCTCGATAAGGGCGTGCTCAAGGGCGTCGATGCCGCCATGATGGCGCATCCGTACGACTCCGAGTATTCGAGTATTCCGGCACTGGCGACGCAGCATCTGCGTATCAGCTTCCATGGGCGCGCGGCACATGCGGCCGCCGGACCATGGGACGGCGCAAGCGCACTTTCCGCAGTGATTCAGACCTTCCAGAGCGTCGACGCCGCAAGACTCCATCTGCGTGACATGTCGCGCGTGCATGGGATAATCACCAACGGCGGGCAGGCGGTGAATATCATTCCGGAATTGACGCAATGCGAATTTCTGGCGCGTGCGACGACGAGCAGCTATGCCGCCGAAATAGCCGCACGAATCGTGCGATGCGCCGAGGCGGCCGCCGCGGCCACCGGCGTCCGTGTCGAGCATCAGGTGATCGGCGGATACAAGAACATGGTCAACAACCGCACGATGGGGGCGGTTTACGAGAGCCATTCGGAGGCACTCGGCACGCCGACGCACGCGGCTCCACCGGGGATGCCGACGGGCAGCACCGACATGGGCGACGTGAGCCACGCGATCCCCTCGATTCATCCGCTCTTCCAGATTTCCGATACGGGCACGGGCAATTGCCACGAGGACACGTTCGTCAAGTACGCGGATTCGGAACGCGGATACGCGGCGATGATTCGCGTGGCCAAGGCGATGGCGATGACGGCGTACGATTTGATAGCGCAACCGGAACTGCTCAAGGAGGCGAAGGCGGAATTCGAAACCAACCAAGGGGGATAACCTTCATGTTCATTCTTGCGCTGGATGGTGGCGGAATACGCGGCGCATATTCGGCACGTTTGCTCCAGCGCCTCGAGCTCAGCTTTCCCACCCTTATTACGGGTGCCGACCTGGTTGCCGGCACGGCGACCGGCGTTGCGGGGTTGCGCGGCCTTTGACGAAAGGCCGTGCAACTTCGCGGCGTGCCACGCGCACAGGGCTCGCGCGCTAATGCGCGCGAGCCCTGTGCGCGGAGATAGCCAAGAGGTGCGAGGGGGCGCGCTTTCGCGCGGCCCCTTCGCACCTCT
>Ga0137362_10003738_pt1 | contig 10219 bp, 9 predicted proteins | sample MadtaG_2_FD_104801 | JGI IMG/M metagenome (GOLD analysis project Ga0137362, IMG submission 104801) | Vadose zone soil microbial communities from Angelo Coast Range Reserve, California, USA - Mad1_100_16 metaG | ecosystem: Environmental > Terrestrial > Soil > Vadose zone | place: USA: California... | reverse complement strand
GGGTTCGAGGCGGGGAAGGACATCGCGATCGCGCTCGACGTGGCGGCGTCCGAGCTCTACGCCGACGACGTATACACATTCAAGAAGAGCAAAGGCGGTCAGAAGAGCGCCGAAGAGATGATTGCGCTCTACAAGGGCTGGATCGACCGCTACCCGATCGTGTCCATCGAAGACGGTTTGGCAGAAGACGACTGGACCGGGTGGGCAAAGCTCACAGCGGCCCTGCAGGAACGGGTGCAACTTGTAGGGGACGACCTCTTCTGCACCAATGTCGAGCGACTGGCGCGTGGGATCGAAGAGAGCGTCGCGAACGCCATCCTCATCAAGGTGAATCAGATCGGCACACTCACGGAGACGCTGCAGTGCATCGAGCTGGCGCGCGGCAACGGCTACGGCTCGGTGATCTCCCACCGCTCGGGTGAGACCGAGGACACGTTCATCGCGGATCTCGCGGTAGCGACCGGCGTCGGCCAGATCAAGACCGGCAGCGCGTCCCGGACCGAGCGCGTCGCGAAGTACAATCAGCTGCTCCGCATCGCCGAAGAGCTCGGCGACGTGGCGCACTATCCCGGCCGGCATCTGTACGGCCTGTGACGCGAACGCGCGTAGCCGGAATCGCGGGCGGTGTGGGATTGCTCGCGTTGGCCGTGTGGGGCGGCGAATACGGCACCGCCGACTGGATCACCATTCGCCGGCAGCTGGCGGAAGAGCGCACCAGAGTGGCCGGGCTGCGCATCGAGCTCGATTCACTGGCCAAGTTGGCGCACGACCTGGAAACCAACCCCGCGGTGCAGGAGCGCGTCGCGCGGGAGCAGTTCGGAATGATTCGAGACGGCGAGGTACTGTACCGCGTCGTGCCCAAATGAGGGAGGCACCATGAACAGGCTTCGTAGGTTCGCGCCCGTTGCCGTTGCCGCGATGATCGCGGCCGCCGTGGCATGCGGAGGTAGCACCGACGCCGGCCCGGTAGCGGCATCGGTCACTGGCATTGCCGGCGACAGCCAGACCGCAGCGACCGGCGCGGCGCTCACGTTTCCGCTGAGCTTTGTGGCCCTCGGCTCGAGCGGGCAGCCGGCCCAGGGCGTGCACGTGACCTGGAGCGCGACTCCCAGCGGTGGTGCGTCGTTCAACCCGGCGACCGCGACGACGGACGTCAACGGCGCCGCCTCGACGACTGCAACGCTGGGCACGGTTGTCGGAAGCATCACCATCCACGCGGCTGTACCGGGTGTGTCCGACGTCGTGTACCACGCCACGGCGCTCGATCCCTGCGTCTATCTCACGCCCTACGCCCTGGGGGACACGGTCAGCGGCGCCCTCAAGACCACCGACTGCAATTACCGCAACGCGGGATGGTTCTACGATTTCTACGCGCTCGACCTGCCGGTCGGGCAGCAGAGCATTCGTCTCTCGATGAACTCGACGGTCTTCGACACGTGGGTGGACTTCTGGAGCGCCGACGGTCCGCTGTTCGGATTCGATGACGACGTCACCCTGGGGACGGTGCAGAACTCGCAGCTCGACATCATTCTCCCCGGCGGCAGCTATGTGATCGGTGCGAACTCGTTCAACCAGTTCACCACGGGGGCGTACTCGGTATCGGCGGTCGCACGGCCTGCCGGGATGAACGGCTGCCGGCAAGTCTGGGTAGCCCGGGGCGTGACGATCAACGACTCGTTGACAGCCGCCGACTGTGCCGACAGCTCGGCAACGCCGCGTTACTACGACGTGGCGCGCATTGAACTGGTCCAGGGCTCGGTGTTGACCATCTCGGTGCACTCGACCGCGATCAATCCACACCTGGCCCTCTATCGTATTACGGACCTCAACACCTATCCGCGCTCGCTGGTGGCCCAGAACGACGACAGCTCGTCGGGCAATCTGACCGCGTTCATCAAAGACACCATCGCGCTCACCGGGCCGTACGACATCCTGATCAGCAGCAGCGCAGCCGGCGAAACCGGCGCGTACACCTTCGATGTCTCGTCGTCCGCGGCCAGCCCCCGACCGGTTGTCCCGATCTCGCGTGGGCGTGAGGTGTGGAACGGGAGCGTTCTCGGATTGCCAAGGCGCGCGAAGCACTAGTACCACGATTGTTTTTAAGGATGGCGTCGGCTACGATTCTGCCAAGTTGATTGCCTCGGTGCAGGGAAGGTTCGGCGTCAACGAGAAAAGATGTGTGGCAGGGTAGCTCAGCCTGGTGAGAGCACGGCACTCATAATGCCGGGGTCGTGGGTTCGAATCCCACCCCTGCTATTTCGAACAATTGTGACCTACCGCCCTTCGGCCCCGCGCAACAGATTGGGAACCTGTCATCTACCCCTAAAGGGGGCCGTCATGACGTTTCGCGTCCTAGCGCTCGTTGTCGGAGCAGCGTGTACCGCCGCGCTTCCCGCGCGAGCCCAAAAGCGAGGCTCGTTCGAGGTCGGCGGGTTCGCTGCCTATGTCAATGCCGACAACTCTCTCCCCGTTGACAACGCGCTCGGTTTCGGTGGGCGCGTCGGCGTGAACGCGTTCTCGTTCCTCGCGGTCGAAGTGGACATCGCGAGCGCCTCGAAGAGCGGTTCCGGCTACCGGCCGTTGCACGTGTGGCTCGTCTACGACGTGCCGTCCACGAGTCGCGCCGAGGTGTTCGCGGGGATCGGGTTCGTGCGGAATACCTACACCGGGGCGTACAAAGCGAAGGACAGTGGCGTAGCGGGGCAGGTTGGTGTGCGGCAGAAGTTCGGGAAGATGTTCGCGATACGGCTCGACGGGCACGCAGATTTCATGCCGAGCGCCGCGAACAAATCCTATCTCGTCAGCTACAACGGCAACTGGGGATTTGGCATCGGCTTCAGCGCGTTGCTGAATCGATAGCCCGCGGGAGGAAGCGCGGTATGTAGGGGCGCAGCAATGCTGCGCCCCTACATGTTTTTCCAAACCAGCGGCTTGATGGTGCGCGACATCTCGGCGGCCACTTGCTGCGCCTCCTGGAGCTTCGCCTCGTACTCGACCCGCCACTCAGCGGGCATGTTGGCGCGGAAATACGTCGCTGTCAGCAGCTCACCGCGTGGCTCGAGACCGGCTGCTTTCCCACGGCCGACCGCGACCACATCACCGAGGAACAGCGTGGAGCTCCCCGTATCCATCACGTTCACGACGCTGCACTCGAAGTGCGCGAAGCACTCATCCAGCACCGGTACACCGAGGACGCCACGATGGTAGGGCAATCCCGCGAATTTGTCGCGGTCGCGCCCGCTCACGAAGCCGAGACGCCGCACGACATCGAGCTGCTTGGTGTGGAGCAGGTGCAGCCCGAACCGCCCCGACTCGAATATCATGTTGTGGCTGTAGTTGAACTTGTGGACGTACACGGACAACCGCGGAACGGATGGCACGATCGAGGCGCGAACCGCGGCATCGGAGATCATGCCGTTCTCCTTGCCGTTGTGCTCCGACGTCACGGCCACCACCGGCGAGGTCAGATTCCGTAACAGTTGGTAAGTGAGGTCGGGTTGGGACATACTTCAAGATACATGGCCACTCTTGCCTCGCTGCCGGCGCGCGTGCTGGCGCACATCCGCGAGAACCGCCTCTTCCGGGAGCCCGGGGAGGCGCTCGTCGCCGTGTCGGGTGGGCCGGATTCCGTCGCGCTGCTCGACGTGCTGAACGCGATCACTCCGGCGCTCGGTGTGACGCTTGCGGTGGCGCATGCCGACCACGGCATTCAGTCCGACAGTCCGACCGTCCGACAGTCCGTCGCCGCTCTCGCGAAGCAGTACGGCCTGCCGTTCGAGTCCACCGAGCTGCATCTCGGTCGCGAGACGACGGAGACCGAGGCACGACGCGCGCGCTACACGTGGCTACGGGACGTGCAAAAACGCCGCGGCGCGACGTACATCGTGACCGCGCATCATGAAGACGATCAGGTCGAGACGATCCTGCTGCGCGGGTTGCGCGGCAGCGCGCCCGCCGGTCTCGCAGGAATTTCCGCGCGCGGTCGTGGTGGGCTGGTGCGGCCGCTGTTGCCGTTCACGCGCCGCGAGCTGGCAGCCCACGTCGCGGAGCGCGGCCTGTCCGTGTACGAGGATCCTGCGAATCGCGATCCTCGGCACCTCCGCTCCTGGGTTCGCACGACGCTCCTGCCGTTACTGAACGAGCGCCTCGGCTCACGGCTGCGGCGCGATTTGCTGGAGCAGGGTCGTCATGCGGCCGGCGATCGTCGTGCCTGGGATCACATGTTGGATATCGTGCCGGAGTTAGCGCTCAGCGTGCAGGGAACGACCTTTACCGTTGCCCGCGCGAGTGTGGGCGGCTATGATAACGCATTGTCTGTCGCGCTTTTGCGCGCCGCGGCCCGCAGAGTAGGACTCGTGCTGGGGCCAACGCGAGCCCGGCAGCTCGTAGCATTCGCGCAACGCCCCTCCGGCCGCCGTCTGCCATTGGGCGATGGGTGGTCGGCCGAAGTGGCATTCGATCAGTTGCGAGTCGGTCACGACGCGGCCCACGCGGTCGATTGCGCGCTCGAGCGGATTTGGCCGAGCGGCGAGCGGGGCACGGCGCGGTTCGGCGGGTTCGATATTGCCTGGGCGCCCGCGTCGGCACCCGCGCAGATCGAGCGGGCGACGTGGACGACGTGGCTGGACAGCACCGCGTGGGAAGTGCGGCGGCCGGAGCGCGGTGATTCGCTGGTGCCGCTGGGCGGTGTAGGACATCGGCCGCTCCGGCGCCTATTAATGGAAGCGCGGGTCCCGCGCAGCGCGCGGCCGAGCTATCCCGTAGTGAGCAGAGGGGCGACCATTCTCTGGGTGCCCGGCATCTGTCGCAGTGCGGAGGGCGTGCCGGCGCCTGGAACTCGGGCGGTGAGGTTGGATGTTATCGAGTGCGGCTCGGCTGAATCAGACGGGGGGACGTGAGCTCAAGTGCATCGTCTTCGATGAGGAGGCGATCGCGGAGCGAGTGCAGAGCCTGGGCCGCGAAATCACGGCGGCGTACCCCGATGGTGATCTGCTGGTGCTGGGCCTGCTCAAGGGCAGTTTCATCTTCCTGAGCGATCTCGTGCGAAAGATCGATCGGCCGTTGCAGGTGGATTTCATCGTCGCATCGAGCTACGGCGAAGGAACGGTGTCGAGCGGGAACGTGCGGCTGGTGTATGACCCGGAGACGGAGCTGGCCGGAAAGCACATCCTGCTGGTCGAGGACATCATCGACACCGGCAAGACGCTGAACAAGCTGGTTGCGCTGCTGCGGCAGCGCCGGCCGCGCAGTCTGGAGATCTGTGCACTGTTGCACAAACATGTCGCTGAACATTTGGAGCTGGAGGCGAAATTCCTGGGATTCGACGCCCCGACGCTGTTCCTGGTCGGCTATGGCCTCGATCACGCGGAAAACTTCCGGCACCTTCCCTATATAGCGAGTCTGACATAAATGGCTAATCGTATCCCCCCGCCACCGCGGGAATTCAACTGGGCCCGGATGCTGCGGACGCTCTCGTTCTGGGCGCTCCTCATCGTCGGGACGATCGCGCTGGTGCAGCTCGCTTCGAGCCGCCGGCGCGAAGAAGCCGAGATCAAATACAGCGAGTTCATGGAGGAGCTCAACGCCGGCAACATCGCCGCGGTGGAAATCGCCGAGCGGCAAAAGGTGCGGGGCACGTTCGTCCATCCGGTCGTGGTGAAGCGCCAGACGGTGGAGCGCTTCAACGTCCTGCTGCCCTTCGAGGCGGACGACAAGTTCGCCGCCAATCTGTCGGCCAAGGGCGTGGAAGTGGCGGCGCGCGAGCCCGGCCAGTCGTTCGGCCTCGTGCTGGTGCAGTTCCTGCCCTACCTCCTGATCTTCGGCCTCGTGATCTTCATGTTGCGCCAGATGCAGCAGGGTGGAAACCGCGCCTTCGCGTTCGGCAAGTCCAAGGCGAAGCTGCTCGCGGGCGACACGCCCAAGGTTACGTTCGCCGACGTCGCGGGCTGCGACGAGGCGAAGCAGGAGCTCGAGGAGATCATCGACTTCCTGAAAGACCCGCAGAAATTCCAGCGGCTCGGCGGCCGGCTGCCCAAGGGCGCGCTGCTCGTCGGGCCGCCGGGAACGGGCAAGACGCTGCTCGCCAAGGCGGTCGCCGGCGAGGCGGGCCGGCCGTTCTTCTCGATGTCGGGCTCCGACTTCGTGGAAATGTTCGTCGGCGTCGGCGCCTCGCGCGTGCGCGATCTGTTCGAGCAGGGCAAAGCGCACGCGCCCTGCATCATCTTCATCGACGAAATCGACGCCGTGGGACGCCACCGCGGGGCCGGCCTCGGTGGCGGGCACGACGAGCGCGAGCAGACGCTGAATCAGCTGCTCGTCGAGATGGACGGCTTTGAATCCAACGAAGGGGTGATCCTGCTCGCGGCCACCAACCGGCCCGACATCCTCGACCCCGCGTTGCTCAGGCCGGGCCGCTTCGATCGGCAGATCGTCGTGGATATGCCCGATCTGAAAGGCCGCGAACAGATCCTGCGCGTGCACGTGCGCAAGATTCCGATGGCGCCCGGTGTGAATCTCGAGCGGATCGCGCGCGGCACGCCCGGTCTTGCCGGCGCCGAGCTCGCGAACATCGTCAATGAAGCGGCACTGCTCGCGGCGCGCCGTAATAAGGCCCAGGTGGACGGGCAGGACTTCGAGGACGCGAAAGACAAGGTGATGCTCGGCCTCGAACGCAAGAGCCGCGTGCTCTCCGACGAGGAGCGGCGCCTCGTCGCGTATCACGAAGCCGGCCACGCCCTCGTTGGGTTGACCGTGCCCGACGCGGATCCGCTCCACAAGGTCACGATCATTCCGCGCGGCCGGGCGCTCGGCCTCACGGCGTACCTGCCGGAGGAGGAGCTACACAAATACACCAAGCGGTCGATCGAGTCGCGGCTCGCCATGGCGTACGGCGGCCGCGTCGCCGAGGAGCTGGTGTTCGGACCGGAGAAGGTGACGACCGGCGCGGCGCAGGACATCCAGCAGGCAACCAACATCGCGCGGCGCATGGTGACGCAGTTCGGGATGAGCGCGGTCATCGGTCCGATTGCCGTGGGCGACCGCGAGCAGGAGATCTTCCTGGGCCGGGAAGTGGTGCAGCGCCGCGAGATTTCCGATCGCACGGCGCAGATCGTGGACGAGGAAGTGAAGAACATCCTCACACGGGCCTACAGCGAGGCGGCGCGGATCGTCCTCGAGCGGCGCGCCGCACTCGATCGTGTGGCGGCGGCGCTGCTGGAGCGCGAGACGCTGGAGCGCGAGCAGGTCGAGATGGTGATCGCCGGCCAGGCGCTGCCGCCGTACGTGCCGCCGCCCGCGCCGGCACCCCGCAGCGAACCCGAATCGACAGAAAAAGAACGGGCGCCACGCACATCAGGCGGTGTTCTGCGCAATCCGCCGCCTGAGCCTGCGGGAGCCTGAGCCGCCGGCGCCAGCCCGAGCCAGCGAGGGGCATGGAAGCTAAGAACGCGGACCTCTCCGCGCCCCCCGCATGAAAGTCACCGCGGTCGCCGCGCACACACCGGAAGCGGTGCGCGCGGCGCTCGCGGCCCGGGGATGGGAAGCACAGCCGGCGTGGTTCGCCGCGATCGGCATCCAGCCGTTCGTCGTCCTCATCGAAGGCATCACGGAGGATGAGCGCGAAGCGCTCGTGCATTGGGGCACCAAGTCGGGCGCCGACGTCCTTACTGGGGGCTCGGGGTTGGGGCCTGGGGGCTGGGCGCTCGTGGCAGGCTCCACGAGCCGAATCGCGCCGCTCGCCCGTTACGACCGCGCGCCCGCCGAGCTGGCGCGTCTCGCCCCGGACCTCGGCCGGCTCCTCGCGGCGCGCGCGGAGCCGCCCCGCTCCTGGTTGATTCGCGGCGCTGAGTTGCCGCTCGATAAACCGGTCATTGTCGGAATCATCAACGTCACACCCGATTCATTCTCCGATGGCGGTCATCTGCCGTCAGTCGAGGCAGCCATCGAACACGGCGCACAGCTCACGGCGCACGGCGCAGGCCTTCTCGATGTGGGTGGTGAGTCGACGCGGCCGGGCGCCACACCGGTGCCGGCAGACGAGGAGATCGCTCGGGTGGTCCCGGTCGTCGCCGGGCTGATCAAGCGGGGCCTTGGCCCGATGTCGGTCGACACCCGCAAGGCGGAGGTCGCGCGGGCCGCACTCGACGCCGGGGCCGCCGTCGTGAACGACGTCTCCGGGTTGCAGCACGACCCGGGGCTGGGCGCGGTGGTAGCGCGTGCGGACGCGGGCGTGATCCTGATGCACATGCGGGGCACCCCGGCCACCATGGACGATCTGGCTACGTACGCCCACGTCGCTCCCGAGGTGGCCGAAGAGCTCGCGGCCACTGCCGAAAATGCCGAGCGGGCGGGAATTGCTCGCGAGCGCATCGTCGTCGACCCCGGATTTGGCTTCGCCAAAACCGCCGCCCAGAACTTTCGACTGCTGGACGAACTGGCAACGATCGTCGCCCTTGGCTATCCTGTAGCCGTCGGTCTGTCGCGGAAGCGGTTTTTGGGCACAGCGACGGGCCGTCCAGTAGAAGACCGCGATCGCGCCACGGCTGTTGCTTGTGCCCTCGCCTGGGAGCGCGGCGCGCGGTTATTCCGAGTTCACGACGTCGCAATGACACGCGAAGCCCTTGCACTGGCGGGCGCTACGACCAATCCAACGTGAACGTCGACGCGTTCAAGTTTCTCTCGCCGCGGCTCTGGCCGGATCTCTTCGAGATCCTGCTCGTGTCGTTCGTCATCTACCGCTTCCTGCTGTTCCTCGTCGGGACCCGGGCCATGCAGATCGTGATCGGCCTCGTGATCCTGTCGTTGACCTACTTTGTGGCCCTGTTCGCCAAGTTCACGATCATCTATACGCTGCTGGGCGTCGTGTTTACCTATGGCGCGTTCGCGGCGATCGTCGTCTTCCAGCCGGAGCTGCGGAACGCCCTGGCGCGGCTCGGCCAATCACGCTTGATGCGCGCCTTCTCGCGCAGCGACCGGCAATCGGTGGCGGAAGAGATCGCGGAGGCGCTGGACCGGCTGTCCCGGGCGGGCACCGGCGCGATCCTCGCCGTCGAGGGCGACATCGGGCTGGAAGAGTTCATCACCACCGGCGTCCCGGTGGAAGCCAAAGTCTCGGCCGACCTCCTGACGACGATCTTCACGCCGTACTCCCCGCTGCACGATGGCGCAGTCCTGATCCGCGGCGATCGCATCATCGGCGCGGGGTGCGTGCTGCCGCTCACGCAGTTCAAGGTCGCCGACAAATCCCTCGGCACCCGCCACCGCGCGGCGCTGGGACTGTCGGAGGAGACTGATGCGACGGTGCTGGTCGTGTCGGAAGAAACCTCGACGATCTCCGTCGCCAGCCACGGCCTGCTGTATCGTCACCTCACGCCGCAACAGGTGCGCGATTTGCTCTCGGGCGCCGTCTCGCATCTCGAAGGCGGTGAGCGCGTGACTCAGCCTGCCACCTAAACCACCGTACCGGGAGGCGGCGGTCGTCGCGCTCCTGGTCCTCATCGGTTATGTGATTACCCTCGCGCCCACCGTCACGCTGTGGGATGCAGGGGAATTCATCACGGCGTCGAAGGTCCTCGGCGTTCCCCATCCACCCGGCACGCCACTCTTCGTACTGGTCGGCCACGTCTGGGCTGACATCGTCCGCATCGGCCAATACGCGTGGCGGCTGAATCTCATGAGCGCCTGTTTTTCGGCGGCCGGCGCCGGATGCCTGTTTCTTGTCGCGCAGCGATTCCTGGCCGATGAGGACCGCATCCTGCGCGTCGGCGGAGCGGCCGCGGCGGCGATCCTCTCCGCGTTCGCCTTCACGGAGTGGCAGAACAGCAACGAGACCGAGGTTTACACGTTCGCGACGTTCAGCATCGCGGCGATTTGCTGGTTGTGTTTGCGGTGGCGCGATGTTCGGGGAACGGCTCGGGCGCCGCACATCCTGCTGCTGATCGTCTACATCGCCGCGTTGTCGATCGGCAATCACCTGCTCGCGCTGCTCGTCGGGCCGGCGGTGTCGGTGTTCATCGCCTACACACTCCACACACGAGCCGCTGCCGATCCCGGCGAGCGGAGAGTCGAATGGGCGGAGTGGGGCACGCTCACGGCGCTGTGGTTCCTCCTCGTGGCCGTCGGCCTCGGCAGCACGCCGCTGCTCATCGTGGGCGGTGTGCTCGTCGCGGGAGCCGTCGTGGCGTGCGTGACCGCCGACTCGCCCACGTTTCCGATCGTGGCG
>Ga0137362_10003736_pt1 | contig 10221 bp, 10 predicted proteins | sample MadtaG_2_FD_104801 | JGI IMG/M metagenome (GOLD analysis project Ga0137362, IMG submission 104801) | Vadose zone soil microbial communities from Angelo Coast Range Reserve, California, USA - Mad1_100_16 metaG | ecosystem: Environmental > Terrestrial > Soil > Vadose zone | place: USA: California... | reverse complement strand
TCCAGCGCGACGACGGCGGCATCGAGTGGACCTTGGGACGGAGTCGGGGGCTTGGACTGTGAGCGCCGATGGCCTTCGGCAGCAATCTCGCTCGACTACGTCTTTGCGTTTCATTCTCGGCTAAGCGGATTCGATGTTGATATGCCGACGCGGCGCGCCTGATCCTGCCCTTCCACGGCGCGCAAGGGCGAACACTGCGATATCCGTTTCCCCGGACCGAAGGAAGTCGAGGAAATCGATACCTCGATATTTGCAAGTCTCTGATACGCTCAGGAGCGTCAGGTATTCGTCAACGCCCTTCTTGGTGGATGATCCTGAAATGACGTCACGAAGTCGTGCGAACGCCTTGATAGCGTGCTCGGCATTGTTGTTGTTCCAAGGAACACCATCGCAGCGGAGGAAAGTGAATAGCTTGTCGCAATTCTTCTCAAATCGCTGCTTAAATTTCGCAGCAACGTCACTGTTGAAATTTTCCTTGTCGAGGAATCCGTAGAAGCTTTCAACTTCTCTCAAGTGCTTCCTCAGGAAATGTGCCCTTAGTCCCCTTCGATCAACGGTATCGACAATAGGCCTTAGCAAGGCAGCAAATTGAAGGGCTACCAACTTGGCTTCCTCATCAAATGGATTACTCAAGATGTCGTCATTCAGATCCCGCATGAGGTGTATGAGACACTTCTGCTGAGCGCATTCGATCGATTCGTAGGCGGCATAGAAATCCGATACCAGTACGCCTTTGAACTCTTTCAGCAGTTGCTGAACGGTTTCCCCTTCGCGGCTCTCGGTGAGAATATACACGACCTCCGTGAGGCTGGTTAACACCCACACGTAAGCCAACTGCCCCTTGATGTTGGCACTGGTCTCGTCTGCGTGAATTACAGTTCCGGCAATGATCCGATTTAAAATCTCAGCCTTAGTGTCGGAATAAAGACGAGACGCCCTGATCTTTAATACGTTCAGAGAGCTTCGAGTCAAACGGCAGCCAAACAGCCTGTTGATGCTGTGTTGCATTGTGAGTTGCGGGATAAACAGGCCTATTGAATTATAAACAAAATAGGCAAGGATGTTCCAACCCCAGAGTCGACCATGCAACGCCAAACCGTCAAGTCCGTACCCATATTTGCAGCTCCGACAAACGTATGTTTGAGCTTGATATCGAATAATTCTTCGTTTGATGCTGTGCTTACCGAAAATGAAGTCGTGCACCGTCTTGGACCGTAAACGTCCTCTCTTGCGCCATTTCTTTGCACATCTGTGACATGCCTGTGGGGCATCGAGGAGAACGAGCTTCTGAGCCTTTAGAGCTTGCGGACGGATCGTGGATTGCTGTGTTGCCCGCCTCTTTGCTGTTCCCGACCTCACGAAAACGCGGTCCCTCTGGTAGTCCCAACGAGCCGCAAGGTTTATTTTTTCCAGATCTGAGATCGGGCTCTTGAACGGCCGCCAACTGGACGTGCGACCGCTGACTGCGTCGGTGTGGACGACTTCGCCCGACAATGATGGTGCTTCTTCGGCACCATGCTCCCCATCGGCTAATCGAACGAGGGCTCGAGCCACAACACCAAGCGCGGCGCAGTCGTCTATTGTAGGTATTCAGTTTTTCCCGAAACATCCGATCGTGCGACTGTTCCCACAAATGACGCCAAACAATAGATTGGTGACCATCTGCTGTCGGGTCGCTCCATTCAAAACCCAGAAGACGAGCGTTCTCCTTGAGCCCGTTGGAATAAGTGGGAAAATATACTGTCGCGAACATCGGCGAGAGCAGATTAAGAGATGACGCAATCGCTCCGGCCGCAATCGATCCGTCTGGCGGCGAACCATGGCGCTCGCACATCTTCTTCAGGAATTTCGTTTCGAAACTACCATAGTGAATCAGGACCGGCTTTTCGACTGCGGACACGACTGCAGGGAATTCAGCCCAAATGGTTCGTTCGTCCGATAGTGAGTTTGCCCAAAAACTGTGATGCGTTGGATGTCCATCGACTTCAATTCGGATGCCTACCAGGTAATAGAAATCGCGGTCCGGGAGCGACTCGACGTCGAAGAAAATAGGCGTACCATGAATAGGTAGCCGCAGTTTTCCAACCATATGTATCTTTTTTTCGCGAAGCGCGAGAGCTCGCAGCGAGTGGTGATATTTTTCAGGTTGCCCAGCCAGCCGCCTCGGGCGCCGACGCGGTCGAAATGTGTGGGAGAGTTGATTGACGGTGAATATGCCTTTACGATTCAAGCGTATTCTCTCTTTGTCGGTTAAGCCGGTGAGGAGACTGAGATCATCCTTTTCAATTGCCTTCTCACGGCAGCGATCGCGAAACTCACACTCTGGACAATGTCGATTTAACCCGAGATATGGTGGAGACGCGGCAGCCCAAAGCACTCTCATCTTTTCGAACATCTTCGTAAGCTCATGAACATGTGCTGCAACTCGCACTTTTCATGGTAGTCGAAGCGTCCCCATGGATAATTTTTGCTGCGCTTATGGGTTGGCCGGTCAATTTTGAAAGGACGATTGCGTCGAACACTGCTGTCATTTTGTTCGCGCGCGATGGCTTATTCAGATGGATAAAGCGGACAGGAATGAACTCGGACGACCTTCCCTTTGTTGGCACTCGCTGGATTGCATGAATGTTCGCCGACAGGTCAACCGTGTCGAAGGCTTGATCGAGCGCAAGCTGCCATCGCGCCTTCTTAAAGCCCAACGGTTCGATTTGACCGCGGGCCACCCCCTGAGAAAGGCTTCCTTCCAACCTTCTGATGCCGGCATGGCGGTACGAGTCCTTTTGGGTCTGGTACAAAGCGGCAAATTTGTTTTCCAAGCACTTCTCGCCGTTTGACAGCAGATAGCTTTTCAGTGGGCAGGCCAAATATGCTTCAAGCAATTCGGAAGTAATCACGTTTTCCTCCAATCAGCCGAGGGCAAAAGCGACGCCAGAGGATCTGGGGCTAGGCTTGCTGTTAGACGTATCTAGCGGTCGGGTCCGGGCAGCGGCCGTGTCAATCTATCCGGTAGCATCCGGTCGGCCTTGCGATTCATGTCGGAACTGGATATATTACTGGATATAGTCCGTGGAGGCCGATGGTGGGCAATACACCTCAGAAACGCGCGATCAAGAACTATCGGAAGCGTCTCCACAAGCGGGGGATGGCTCGGTTCGAGGTTCTGGGACTCGACGGCGACCGCGACCTCATCCGATCGCTCGCCCGACGCCTGGCGGAGGATGGGCCAGACGCCTCGCGACTTCGGGCTGTAGTCAACCAAACAATTTCCGGCGAGCCACCCAGGAAAGGCGGCATTCTTGAAGCACTTCGCCGCTCGCCTCTGGTCGGTGCCGATATCGCTCCTGTTCGTCGGTTTGAAGCCGGGCGCAAAGTCGAGCTGTGAGCCGTTATCTCCTTGATACCAACATCATCAGCAACGTCACAAAGCTGACGCCTTCGGAAGCGTTGCTGGCCTGGATGGGAGAACAAGTCGACGAGAATCTGTTCATTGCCTCGCTCACCGTCGCCGAAATCCGGCGCGGTATTCTAGAAAAACCAGCCGGCCGGAAGCGTGACCAGCTCGATGCTTGGTTTTCCGGCCCGGAAGGCCCCTCAGTGCTTTTCGTAGGTCGTGTACTGCCATTTGATGAGAGGGCGGGCCTGATTTGGGCCCGTTTGATGGCCGAGGGAACTGCCAAAGGAAGGCCCCGGAGCGCTCTCGACACAATTATCGCATCGATTGCAGAGGCCAATGACTGTATCGTCGTCACCGACAACGAGAAGGATTTTGCCGACATCGAGATCGTCAATCCTCTTCGGTGAGTTTGCCAACGGCAAAAATATCTGTTGCAGATCGATGGCGACTATCAGTTGGCCAAAACTGGCAAACCAGTTGGTAACATTGGCTTTTCATTCTTCCCTTGGGAATGCCAGCCGGTTCAATCAGCAACAAAGGACTTCATCGCCAATCTGGAGCGTGCCGAAGTAAGCCGTGTAGGCGAAACCATGGCCGCCGAACGTGGGCTGACATTCGCTACCGCCAAGACCGGCGATCATGTCAGCGGCACTCTTGTGGGCTCGACCAAACTCGCGAGCGGCCGCTTCGCCATGATCGATGACGGCATCGGGCTCCAACTGGTGCCGTGGCAACCCGTTCTCGACAAGGCGAAATCTCCGAACTTCATGTCGGCCTCAAAGGCACGATGAATGCTTTGTTCCTGAAGGACCTTGCCGCCAAGACCCATCGTGGTTTGCGCGGACGGGTGGAGAAGGGCAAGGCAGGCGGCGGGCTCTGCTATGGCTACGATGTGGTGAAGCGTACCGACAGCGAGGGCGAGCCGATTCGAGGTGAACGCAAGATCAATGCGGCCGAGGCTGCGGTTGTCCGCCGTATCTTCAGGGAATTCGCGGCGGGAAGATCGCCGCGCGCCATCGCCACCGATCTGAACCGGGATGGCATTCCCGGACCATTCGGACACACCTGGGGCGATACGACGATCCGGGGCCACGCCTCTCGCGGCAATGGCGTCGTCAACAACGAGCTATATGCCGGCGTGCTGGTCTGGAACCGACAGCGCTTCATCAAGGACCCGAGCACGGGCAAGCGCGTGTCGCGACCGAACCCTGAGGCTAAATGGATCAGGACCGAAGTGCCGGAGCTGCGCATGGTCGATGACGAGTTGTGGCAGCGGGTGAAGCTGCGTCAGGCCGAGCTTGCGAAGCAGTTCGAAGCGACGATCAATGGCGTCCGTGCCGCGCGCGCGGAACGGCTGAACCGCCTACGTCGTCCTGCCTTCCTTCTGTCGGGCTTGCTCACTTGCGGGTGCTGTGGCGGCAAATATGGCATCGTCGTCAACGACCGCTACGGCTGTCTCGGTCATTTCCGGAAAGGGATCTGCGACAATGGCCGCACTATTCGCCGAGACGACATCGAGCAGCGCGTGCTGGCGGGCCTCACCGACAAGCTGGTATCTCCCGAGGCCGTGGCGGTCGCAGTGCGTGCTTATGCGGAAGAGACCAATCGCCAGAACCATGAACGGTGAGCGCAAGCAGAAACAGACCGCCGCGCCCTTGAGAAGATTGAGAGGAGCATCAAAGGGATTCTCGACGCCATCGAGGACGGCATGTACCAGCCAGCGATGAAGGCAAGGATGAGCGAGCTGGAGCAGCAGAAGGCCGAGATCGAGAAACGTCTTGCCGAGGTTTCGGCCGATATGCCGGACGTGCATCCGAATATCGCTGAACACTACCGCGCCAAGGTGATCCTTCTTGCGGAAACGCTGGCCGAGGCGGAGTCCAATGGGGAAGCCCGGGAGGACATCCGCTCGCTGATTGGCGAGGTAGTGATAACCCCAGGTGAGAAGCGGGGCGAGAGCAACGCCACCCTACGCGGCGAATTGATGGCCATCCTCGACCTTGCCGCTGGCCGCCGGGGGGCGCCTAAAACAGAAGTTATAACAAACGCGCTTGCAGGTCCGGGATTTGAACCTACCCCGAGACCGCTTTAGGCGGCGACGGATCGCGCACAAACGGCGGCCTTTGGCGGATCAAGACGTCGCCTCGCGAGTTAGGCAGCTCTCCGATGGCAAAAAAGGGCTTCGGCGATAGTGGGTAATGCGATGTAGCGGACCCCTGACTCGAACCCCCGACGCTTCATCCTTTAGCTCGTCCGAGCCGCCGGAATTTGCTATCGCGCCATTCCGACAAGAGGAAATCCAATTGCAGGTTCATGCAGGTTTAGCGACACATGAGTCGGAATGGCCACTGATATTTCTACCAAATCATGCGCCTCTTAATCAGCGGGTCCCAGGTTCGAGCCCTGGTGCGCCTACCAAGCTTTTCAATAGCTTAGGGACCTCTCGCGGCAGCATTCCGACAGGAGAGAGGGGTTGAGATTTTCCTGCACACGACTCAGCGGCGCGTCGTCGCGGGCTACGCTGCGCAAAGTCTATCGGAAGGATGAAAATTCAGGTATTCGATCGCCCTTGGTATGCGATGGTACCGAGGAGTGGTGGTTTGACCTCTGCTGCGCGTTCGTCCAGCGGTGTGCCGGGAGCCTTCGTCGCTGTCGACTGGGGCACTAGCAGCTTTCGTGGCTGGCTGATGTCTGCCGATGGCGAGGCGCTGGCGGAGAGCCGCGGCGTCGAAGGCATGCTGCACTGTAGCGGCACCGGTTTTGCTCCCGTGCTGCGTGATCACCTCGCAAAGCTCGGCGCTCCAGATGGAATACCCGTCTTGATTTGCGGCATGGCAGGCGCGCGGCAGGGCTGGGCCGAGGCGCCCTATCTGAAGACGCCGACGCGCCTCGATGCGCTGCATGAGGGCGCCATCCGGGTTGGCGCACGCAGCGACATCCGCATCCTGCCAGGCATCGCTCAGGCGCGAGCCGACCGGCCCGACGTCATGCGGGGAGAAGAGACGCAGCTTCTGGGGGGTACCGATCCTGATTTCACCGGTCTTGTATGCATCCCCGGTACGCACAGCAAATGGGTCAAGATCGAAGCAGGTCAGGTCATCGAGTTCTCGACCTATATGACCGGCGAGCTGTTCTCTGTGATCTCCCAGCATAGCATCCTTGCCTACGCAGTCGAAATGGCCGGTCGGTTTCCGATGAATAGCCAGCCGTTCCGCGAGGGCCTTGCAACGGCACTGGCTGCGCCGGCGGGATTAACCGCGTCGCTTTTTCGGCTGCGTGCCGCGCAACTTCTGGGCTTCGAGCAGCGCATCGATGGTGCGGAGCGGCTGTCGGGCCTTTTGATCGGAACCGAGATCGCGGATGCGGTAGACCGACACGGTCCTCCGCGATCACTGCGGCTGATCGGAGCAGGCAGCCTTGGCCGACTCTACGAAGCCGCGCTGAGCGAACGCGGTTTCGACGTGATAGCGGTCGATGCCGATGAAGCTTCACGACTCGGGCTCAGTAAGGCCGCCATCAACATTTGGGGAGCGCAGTTCTGACATGATGCAGCCGGTTCCGTGGCCCAAGGTTAAGCGCTCGCTCGTCGCGATTCTGCGCGGTATCCATCCCGATGAGGCGGAGGTGATTGTCGAGACGCTGATTGATAGCGGCTTTGAATTGATCGAGGTGCCGCTGAATTCGCCTGACCCTTTTGTCTCGATCGAGCGTCTGTGCAAGCGCTTCGGGAACGATTGCTACATCGGAGCAGGCACCGTCCTCAACGCAACTGACTGTGCGCGTGTTGCCGATCTTGGCGGGCGGTTGATGGTCAGCCCAAACGTCGACGCCGATGTTCTGGCGATGGCACAGGCGCGGCAACTGGTGACCATGCCCGGTGTGTTCTCGCCCACCGAGGCATTTCTTGCTCTGCGCTGCGGAGCTTCGGCACTGAAGTTCTTTCCTGCGTCGGTTCTTGGGCCGTCAGGTATTGCCGCGCAGCTTGCCGTCCTCCCGAAGGAGACGGTCGTCGGTGCTGTCGGCGGCGTGTCGGAAAAAAACCTTGCCGCGTATATGGCGGTGGGAATCCGGGCGTTGGGACTTGGCAGCAGCCTCTATCGCCCGGGTATGACGGCGCCTGAAGTGCGCGAGGCGGCGCTGACCTCGGTCCACGCCTATGACCGCCTTGGCTAAGGCGACGGGTTGATACTCGGCGAATGCGATGGATGGCGCATGAACGGCGGCTGGTGAGCTTTGGAGATACAGCCAAGCGACTTAGGCTGCCCGGCGATAAGAAAATAACGCTCCCCCGACAGTGGGTTGAGCGGCGTAGCGGACCAGCGACTCGAACCGCCGACACCTCGGATGCATCGATCTCCCAACGCTGATGCGCGCTCATGGTTGGAGCCCACGGGCGTGTAACTGACCACCGGTTGACCACCGAAACCGTGAACAAACGGCGATAAAGGTGGCCAATCTAGTCTTAGGACCGCGAGCGTCGATGAGGGCCTCGATGAGCACGGCTACATCCTGCCCGGCCTAGGCGATGCCGGCGACCGGGCGTAGGGAAAAGGGGAATGATCGCCTACTTCCTACTTCGCTTCGGTGACGACTTACCTTTCTTGCGAGGTGTCACGGCCGACTTTTCCTTCTTTGCACCACCGGTCTTCTTCGGTTTCGCCGGGCGCGTACTCTGGACGAGCATCGCGGGCAGGAACTCTTTTTCTGCGACGACCAGGTGCGCGGCATCGGCTGCTGGGACTGCCATTACGAAGGCGACCTCATCGGCCGTATATGCCGGATCCCAATGTGTGTTGACCGGCACATGGCAGTGTCCGTAGTGACCGCCCTGCGTTCTCCAGTTCTGTTCGTTGCGATTGTGATGCCCGGGATCCTTGCCGTTGACAGGCGGATCAGGAAAGCCATTGGGCCAGGCTTTCGGAACGTTGTGGGTGCTTTCGATCCACCGGCACAGCCGCCCCACATTGGTCAGGCTGGCTTTGCTTTTGGGTTTGCCGGCGAAGCCAACCAGTTCGAACTGGACCGCCGAGAGCCGGTTGGTCTCAACTGTCCCGGCCGGGTGAGCCAACGCAGTGGCTGCGACTTCGGTGTCGAGATGCTGATAGATGAATTGGTCGTCTACCGTGAAATGCGGAATGTCGTGCCGCTGCCGATAGGTCGCGAATGCGCCGGCCGCCGTCGATCCCTCGGTGGTGTGGTGTACGATTCTGAACGGTCCTGCGACATAGTGGCCGGCACTCCAGGGCAAGGGCATCCATTGCGCAAAAGGACATTTGGCCATTCGTTTCCCCCCAAAGGTTTTCTTCTGTTGGACAGTTGCTAGGCGATCACTCGTGCTTGAACATTGATGTTGTCGAGCTTCTGGATGTCATCTTCGGTTAACCGCTGCAGAAACGCCGTAGCTGCGACGGTGAGATCCGCGACCGCGGTTCTTGCGGCTCCGACGTTGCTGGGACCGATGTCGACGAGCGGCAATCTCGCGAGGCGGCCGGTATCGGGAAAAAACACTTCCAGGAGTGCGCGTAGTCCTTTGTCGGTCGGATGCAGGACGCCCTTCTGTTCGGTGACAAGGCCAAGTTCCAGCAGGCGCGCCTTCTTGAGGGAGGCGCCGAAGACGCTGCCATCAGTCTGTACCCGGCCGAATACCGTGCTGCCGGTCCCTTCATCTTCGGTATCGCCTTTTCCGAAGAAGGTGGCCCTCCCCTTGAACACGCCGCTGCTGCCGTCAAGACCCTGGCTGACGTCGACAAGCTCTGCACTTGGAAGGGAGCGCCTGTCCCAGCAATATTCGGCCTGCTCGACCACCGTCGTACCCGCATTCTTCGTGCGAACCTGGCGTACCGTTCGTGGCTGCCCAAGCGACTTGCCATCGCGAAAGGCGGTCAACGTCTCGACAGCTTGGATGATTTCGATTCCGGGCGCAGGTTCACGAATCTTGCCGTGCAGGCCGGTCGTGGTAGAACCGCCTTTGCCGTTCTTAGTCCTGGAGTGAGCCGCGGGTGTGCTAAAATCGGTCACCGCCTCGGCCGAGCTCACAAAGGACGAAACCGTCATCTCGGGTTGCTCCGCGCGCACCGCGGCAAGAGTCGTTTGCAGGGCTGCATCCCAGGCCGCAAGATCGAAATGTTGCGGATCGTCATGTGTGCCGACACGCAGATCCAGCACGCAATGAAATGCCGGAACCATCCAATTGCCGCGTCGGATGCTAGCGATGACATATTGAAGGGCAAGTCTCGCATATTGCTCGAGCGTGAAGCCCGGATCAGGCGAGTCGATGTCGCTCTTGCCCGGACCCATGCGTGGCTGCACCAGCTCGTGATGCAGGAACAATCCCCTGTAGTGGGTGTGATTTGGCTTGATCTCGAATTGGGTCGCTCGCCATGGCGTCGTGTACTCGTTGTCGGTCAGCGTCTGTCCGAGGCGGGTGATGTAGATATGGGTTTTGCCGCGCGGGAGATTTGCAAGCCGGTTGCCCGTCCAGTTCGCAGTGTTTATGAACGCCGGATCGAAGGTTTGTCCTGACTTCAGTTTGAAACTCGTGTCGTGAATGACAAAGTACCGCGCGAGTGGTGCAGACGGATTGTCGGAGTCGGCGTGAGAAACTCGGTCGGTGACCGAGCCGCCGACCGTGCTTTCCGGGATCCCCTGCTTCTGCAGATACGATCTCAACTGCGATTTGGTGACATTCAGATTGGCGGGATTGCCGAGAAGGCTGGAGAGCACCTGCGGTAGATGCGTCAGAGCGTCATCGACTTCGCCACCTCTCTTGACGGTGCGGAGCAGACAGCGCGCCTGGTCAACAGGCGATCCGGCGAATGTCATCTGAT
>Ga0137362_10003732_pt1 | contig 10222 bp, 10 predicted proteins | sample MadtaG_2_FD_104801 | JGI IMG/M metagenome (GOLD analysis project Ga0137362, IMG submission 104801) | Vadose zone soil microbial communities from Angelo Coast Range Reserve, California, USA - Mad1_100_16 metaG | ecosystem: Environmental > Terrestrial > Soil > Vadose zone | place: USA: California... | reverse complement strand
GGCCTCCTGCTGGCCATCGCCGGTTTGTATGGGCTGGTGGCGTACAACGTAAGCCGCAGAACCCGCGAGATCGGCATACGCATCGCCCTTGGCGCGCTAAGCTCGGACGTGCTGCGCTTGGTGATGGTCAAGGGTTTCGTGCTGGTGGGCGTCGGAACGGTGATCGGGCTGGCGATGGGTTTCGGCGTCGAGCAGCTTATGAATTCCATGCTGTTTAACGCTGGCGGAGTAGACATCGTGGCCTATATCATCGTCGTGCCGTCGCTGTTTCTGGTGACCATGATGGCGGCCTACCTGCCCGCGCGAAGAGCATCCCAGATTGCGCCAACACAGGCGTTGCGATACGAGTAGTGCAGTGAGTTCGTGAACGCCAGATTCGCTGCGCACACAGCGACGACTAACCAATTTAGTCGAGTGCCTGATTTACTCCGTACAAGTGGATTTTCAAGGAATGTAAAAGGGCGCCCCTTTTGGAGTAGGGTTTAGGTGTTTACCTCAATCCCGGAACTGACAGCCTTCGTCGATAAGAAGCGATGAAAACCGCTGGTAGAGAAAGCTCAAACCAAAAGGCCACAGTGCCCTGCAACCGAGCACATGGCGCGGTAAGTCAGAACAGATCGTGGTACTGTCTGGCAGTAAATACACCATTGAACAATTCAGGGCCTTCAGTAAAGGAGTCCAGCACAGAAAATGAAAATCACGCCTTCGGTGATTGTCGGGTTGTTGTTTGCTGTTCTTTTGCTGGTTCTTGTTCTCAGAATTTGGGTTAAAGGCGGAATTGTTCCTCCGCATGAATTTGCATACGGCACGGCACTCAGGAATTGTGAAGCGATTCCTGAACGAATGGACCAGCTTCTTTCAATAGATGCCATGGACTCCAATGAGATTCAGATTGAAACATTCGTCGGCAACCGCAGCGAAAACAATCTCACACCATTGATAACATACATTTCGTCGCAAAAGAATCACGGTTTTGGACCGTTGATGGCCGAGTTGAAGAATGTCAACCTATTGTCGAATCAAAAAGAAAAGGCAATTCAATTCGTCAAAACGCTTCTCCCATACAAAGACTTCTTAAGAAACGAAGCACAACAAGATACAGTAATTGTTTTTGTTTATTACGGATTGAAACAGCCGTCAAACCTCTCTCAAGCAGCCAGAGTGGAGGTCAGTAACTTAGTCAAACAACTTGATACCCCCAAGCAGTCAGCCGAATCTGATTCCGGTGAGTGTCCAAAGAATTTTCTGGTGGGCAACTTAAATATTTATCCTCTGGCACTTGAAAATACTTCTTGGCACACCACAGTCGAATTTGCCGCCCCAAAGGAAGCCCCAGTATTGGAAATTAGGTTCATGGGCCTAAGAGGCGTATTCAGGTACTTGCTAGACGAAATGACGAGAAAGACCGGAGATTCATTCGTGCATCTGGACGGCGAATCGATATAGGCCGTCGGCAAGACGAGAATGAAGAGTGTCTCCCGACCCCTGAGATACTGCTAGGCACGGTCTGGACGAGGCTCAACTCCCGATTAACGTCTTTTGAATTGACTTCTCCAGTTAGGAGACTATTGGGCGTTAGCTCAACGAACGACTTTCCCGCATCGCCACCAAATTCTTCGCATCTAGCATTTCTCGCGGGCCCATGTGTTTGTGCTTCAGCCAACGAGCATCATTTTATCGCTACATCCGAACGTCTTTTCGAATGCTCGCGGCCCTCTTGCTGTTAGAAATCGCCGCAGGACACCGGCAATTCCCCTGGCGTGCTAATCAAAACCGAAGTTCGAACACACACTTTGTAAAAATCTCGCGACAAGACCAAACCTTTTCGTTCGTTCTCTCGTTTATTACAGTAGAAATCCAGCTCAGCCGAGTGGTTTTGAGAGTTCGTAACGCGTTCGGCGTGCCGGGAGTACGAGTGCCGCGTCGGCTTTTTCCCGGCACCGCACCGCCGGCCGTTTGCGCCACTGCGATGGTGTGCTCGCGGTGCTTGCTGGCTCTACAGCCTTTTTTAATGGGCCAGAAGAATCTTCGCGCGCCGAAATGAACTTCCGCGTCAACAAGGGGGACCACGATGAACTTGCAACTACGCCAGTCATATTCGTTTCTTACGCGGTTGTTGCTTCTCGCCGCCGTGTTTGTGGCGGTCCAGCCCAGTTACGCCGCGCCACAATCTCAGCAGAATGCCAGCACCTCCTTTTCCAAGCTGCGATCGCAGGCGGAACTGGGCGACGCCGTTGCTCAATACAACCTCGCGCAATCTTATTTGCGCCACGATCCCACCAATGAGGACTACCAATCTGCCCTCAAGTGGCTCCGTGCGTCCACGGCCCAGGGTAATGCTGGCGCGGAATTCCTCCTCGGCTACATGTACGAACACGGCGAAGGCGTTCCCCGGAATTATGCCAAGGCCGCGGAGAACTACCGTGCCGCGGCACTCCAGGGCCACTCGTCCGCCGAAAACAATCTGGCCTCTCTACATCAGCATGGCCAGGGTGTCCCGAAGAACATGGGCAAGGCGTTCGAATGGTATCTCGCTTCCGCCCAACACGGGAATCCCGTCGGCCAGTGCAATCTGGCGACACTTTACTACCTGGGCTCCGGGATCCCACGCGATTACAAAGAAGCGGCAAGATGGTTTCACGCAGCAGCCGATTCAGGATCTGCCGAGGCTCAAAACAGTCTGGGGGTTTCTTACTACAAAGGTCTGGGCGTCGCACTCGATTACACGGAAGCTGCCCGATGGCTGCGGCTTGCCGCGCAACACGGTCTACCCGCCGCGGAAACAAACCTAGCTTACCTGTACGAGCAGGGGAGAGGCCTCCCAGTCGATTACGTCGCTGCCTACACTTGGTATTCCCGCGCGCTCGTCGCAGGTGACGCCTCTGGCGCCGACCGCCGCAACCAGATCTCGCACCTGATGACGCGCAAGCAAATCGACGAGGCCACTTCCCTCCTCACCACCTTTTCCTCCCAATCTCAACAGCAACCCTCTCCGGCTGGTGTCAGCACCTTTTCGCTCGTGCAGAGCCACTAACCTTTTAAATCTCCGGCTTCTTCCTAGAAATTAGTCGGGTTGCAGGATGTAAGATTCAGACCTTGGTCGAATCGATTGGGCTGCGAATGCGTGAAGGATGAGAGAAGCGGGCAAGGTGGATCAAATCCTGTGGAAGGCTCGACCGAGTGAAGGCGTACATCTTGCGGCTTCAGAGACGTAAGTTGCGACGTCCTTGCAACGGATGGCGAACACTTCGTGAGGTGAAACGCGCAAGCTCCAGCAAATCAAAGAGTTGAATGGTGGGGCTGGGGAGATTCGAACTCCCGACACTTGATTTTCTTGATTTAGGAATTCAGAGGGCTGTTCTGATCGGTGTTGAAAGCTTTCGATTATATATGCAGTGTCAAGCAGTTGCGGAAAATGCGTGTTGATTGGTTCTGATTCATCCTGCTCGGTTTTGAACCGAAAACCATGACACTTTTATGACACTCGGTTTTAATGGATATTCCGGGGCATGTCGATCACACATTCCGAGGTCAAACCGATCATCTGTTCCGAGGCAAACCGATCACGCATTCCGAGGCATGCCGATCAGCCGTTCCGAGGTCAAGCCGATCAGAAATTTGCGGCTGTCGGAATGAATTGATGGGCACGTCGGGATCAATGGGAGAGACAGGAAGCGCGCTGGACAAACCCAGGGCCGGTAGGGCTCCACTGGAAGGTGGAGGAGCCCACACCATTGGCCCAACTGAGGACGTCCATGCGGAAAACGAGAGAAATTCTACGACTGCACTTTCTTGGATTGAAGCAGCGTCAGATTGCCCGCAGTTGTTCGATCGCACAGAGCACCGTAAATGCATGCCTCCAGGCGGCGAAAGCGGCCGGGGTCACTTGGCCAGAGGTAGCCAATTGGGATTATTTGAAGTTAGAAAGCGCACTATTCGGAGAACTTCCTTCCGCAGTCGCCCGCCGTCAAAAACCCGCACCTGACTTCGCTGTCATCGAGAGAGAGCTGCAAAGCCACGAGCATCTTACTTTGCAATTGGTGTGGGAGGAGTATCGACAAGCGCATCCGGAAAGCTACGCCTACAACCGATTCTGTGATCTGTATCGGGAGTGGTCGCAGCGGAGCAAGGTGGTGTTGCGGCAGGAACATGTAGCGGGAGAAAAACTGTGGGTTGATTACGCCGGGGGCACCGTTCCGATTCATAAAAACGGTACTGGCGAAGTTCGCCAGGCTTCGATATTCGTCGCCGTGCTGGGCTGCAGCAGCTATACCTACGCGGAAGCGACGTGGTCCGAGGAACTACAACAACTGGATCGCATCTCACGTTCGGGCCTTTGAGCATCTGCGTGGTCTGCCTGCAATCGTGGTTCCCGACAATCTGCGATCTGGTGTGACGCGAGCGAATCGTTACGAACCGGATCTGAACCCAACCTACCAAGAAATGGCGGAACACTATGGTGTCGCAATTATTCCAGCGCGTCCGTACATGACCTCGGAACGGGTGATCGACATGACCTCGGAAACAATGATCGATTTCGTCGGAATCCCCATTAATGCACTGCGGAATTCCGACAAGCGCGCCATCCTTGTAATCATTGCTCGCAGTTTTGCCACCTTACTCTTCGCCCGTCAACGCGTGTCGGGATGGTTACAAGGCGGGAAAAGTGATACACGCGTATTCGCTGACCCAAAATTCACTTTTCCGGTAACGGCGTTCGGGGAGAATGGTTTCTTCCACGCACGTTCTGACAGGGCCGCGAAGCCCGGCTTTTTCACGATCTGAAATATGGCCCCCTCCCGATTATTTTTCCAGGGAAAATGTTTACAGCTGAGTGCTTCACTGATTCTAGCTGTAAAGCGAGGGACCTGAGCGTTGGTTGGGATTCAAAGCTCCGCTTGGCCGTCGCGAGCCTTCGTCACATTGGCGGCCTGGGGACCTGAGAGACCCTTCACAATGTTAAATTCGACAGGGTCGCCTGCGCGAAGCATCCCAGCGCCGTCTCCGACGATGTCGGAGAAATAAACAAATACATCCGAGCCATTATCGCGTCCGATGAATCCGCAGCCTTTCGCCTTATCAAACCACCTTACAAAACCTCGGATTCTTGCTTCGTTCCCGCAAGCCATGCGGGCCTCCTTCCGAGCCGACTAATTACGAAATAGAATTGTAGGCGTTCGTTTGGGTAGAGAACCGTGAAGTTGAGTCTACGATTGTTATTCCGACCAGGCTGTACTGCGCCGGAATGATTTTTAGAAAAGACGAGACACTCTCCGACTGAGCGAGGTGGGCATGACCACGAAGATCGGACAGCGCTACCGCTGTCTGAACCCGAACCATCGTTGCGAGATTGAAATGACGAGGGCTTCCACCGAAGCAAACACGAATCCAAGCCGTTCATTCACCCTTTGCTGCTTTGTGTTTGAAAATCCGGCGTCTTCCATACTGAAAGCAGCCGCTTCTTCTTTTCTCCCGCTATTTTGCACCCGGGTGACGGCCAGACCTAATTGCCCATCAACTCGTGTGCGCTGTCTATGAGCGTGGAAAGAGGCACGGTTTTCTGGAGGACAAGATTTACGCCCGCCCCGGAAACGGCCGTCTTCGACAGACTGTCTCCATACAGAGTAAACAGAATGATTGGTGTGGTCGGGAAGATTGTTCGCAGTTCAGATGCGGCCGTTAGGCCATTCATGACAGGCCATTGAGAGGTCCAGAGTAATTACGTCGGGCTCGATTTGCTTGGCTACCTCAATAGCTTCTTTGCCGTTTTCTGCCTCAGCGCATGTCTAAAGCCGTCTGACAAAAAAGCGGCTGCAAGAAGTTTCCGTATCACCACGCTGTCATCCACAACCAGGACGGTCTTGCCCGCACCCCGCTTCTTAGGATCACTCTCGATTTCCACGGATTGATCCTCGTTTCAGTCGAGCCTAGACATTTGTGGATAGCAGTCAGGGACTCGCGTCTTCAATCCGGGGAATGCTGTAACCGCCCCTCATTTCCACGCATTGCGTGCCCAGTACTAGAAAGGCGTTACCTATCGTGCTGGAAGATGCATAGAATCTAATCGAGCCGGTTGTACAAATGCCATGCAAGAAATTCAAAGGCGAACTCCCTGAGCAAGTTCTCGCCGTTCTACGCATTCTCACGCAGTCTTGAACCGTTACGTACTGAGGTCTACTTGCAAAATCGCTCCAGATTCAAGTCGGGTTGCGTTATTTTTGCACCAGGTTTTCAGTTCTTCCCCAACGTTGGTGCTTCTCTGACTAGCGAATATGCAAACAAGTGAAGGGAGCTCAACTCCGTCTGCTGTGACCCGGTAATAGATTCGATGGTTCTCTTTGCCTGCCTCTAAGACCAAAAATTGTCTTTCGTCCATTTAATTCCTCCGTCAGCTGAAAAATTAATCGTAACTGGTTCGCGTGCCCCGAGGGTGTCTTACCGATCCCCAACCATAGATCGCCTGATTTGCCCTACGCCTACGCAAAATTAGCCTCCAGCTATGCGTGTCCGCGACTATTCGGAATTTCGTCAGCACTATATTTAAAGGCATGGGCTAGATAGGAACGATATGGAAGCGCGCGTTCAATTTAGATTGATTGAATACACATTCGCACTGCCGAAGTAATGACTCTTAGGTATTCAGAACGTCCGAATCGATACTGCGCTCAGCGCGCACCAGCAGCAGAACTTCGGTACGGTTCATGGGTGTTAGTGACCAGCAAGCTCACTCGCAAGATTGTGCCTTCCGTAGTTGAAGAAAGGTCGAGCTTTCCGTCCACTTCGCGCAATCGCTCACGGATTCCAGCGAGGCCGACTCCAACACCGTTTCCTGTGGTCTGGAACTTTTCCAGGACTTCTTGCGGAATTCCGTGACCGTAGTCCCTTATCTCCAGGCTGACCGTTCCTTCTTCGATGCCTGCCCGAATCTTTGCGCGGCGGCTGCCAGAGTGGCGATGAATGTTCGTCAGGGATTCTTGCAGCACACGGAACAGGAGCATTTCGGTGTCGGACGGAAGTCGATAGGGCAAATCCAGAGAAATGTCGATTTCAATTCCGCTGCGGCGTGCAAATTCCTCAACGTAGCTTTTAGCTACAGGCGCAAAACCAATTTCATCAAGCAGCGGCGGATGCAAAAGATGTGATAGCGTGCGAGTCTCGTTTACGCACTGGTCTAAAAGTTGGCGAAATTCGTTTAAGATCTCAGGGTTCTTAGAGCCATTCGTCTTTTCGAGTTGCGTCAGGCCCATCCCGAGGACGGCTAGGTACTGCCCGATGCTGTCATGCAATTCACGAGCAATGCGGCGACGTTCCGCGTCTTGTGCGTGCATTAGCTGAGAAGAGAGGTGTCTGAGAGCGATTGTGCGTCGCTCGACTTTGGATTCCAGTTCTTCCCGTGCTTCCTGAAGCTCCGCAGAACGTTTTCTGGCTTCTTGAAGTAAATGCTCGCGTTCCGCTTCTTGTCGCTTCCGTTCCGTCAAGTCAGTGAAGAAATTGACGACGCCGATGATTTGGCCATCCTGTGGATTCCTGATTGGGTCGATATGGACCGAGACATGAACGCGACTCCCGTCCGGTCTCCCTATGATGACCTCTTCTTCATGCACAGAGGCCCCCGTGCTTAGCGCGAGAGCTACCGGAGTATCGCAGTGCGCCATAGGTGAGCCGTCCGGGTGGTAAAGGGTGTGAGCACCGCAAAAACGTTCGTCCGTATCACCGATAGCCGGTTTGCGGCCCCAAAGTTCAGCGGCTCGTGCGTTATACCAGATAACTATTCCATCGGCCCGAATCACGTAGGCCGCCATCGGCAAGTGGCTCAGAATGTCGCTTTTCTGGTCAAGGGCCAGGAGGTAAGCGTGTAGTTCACTCGTCGGTGTTTCACTTAATTCCTGAAGAGGGGCCAGCCATTCGGGGTATTTCAACTCTGCATCGCTCATTTTCCGCCTCTTCCATTGCGCTTGCTTTCCGCCAAAAGGAGTTGTTGCAACTGGTCCAACTTTTCTTTTTTCTCGATTCCTCGATCCAATTCGGTTGTTTCCTCCTGCTGAACTTGTTCTTCAAGAACTTTCTTGACTACGTCTAGCGGGACCCGCTCGAAACTCGGTTTTTTGGGCATGCAAAACGCTCCTTCACGTCGCCTCGACGCTAACAGGCTTGAAGTCATACGGGTCATATCTTTTAGAAAACGAACTTTCGTTTAGTCGAGGCTAAGCTGCTCGCTTAGCAGATAAAGCGGTCGAGTAACGCTATAGACGGGGCCGAGCCCTTAGTTCGTGTACATATTCTTTTTCGCTTGTAGCTTTCGTTGCGGCTCTTTATGATGAGATATCTTCTCTTGCAGGACTGTGTACGATGAGATACGATAACGTCACGTTTGTTTAACAGATCAATCCGTAAGGTGATTGACGCCAAAGGAGGACGATATGCTCAGTAGTCGCACTAAGAACGCACCGACGCACTTCAAGGTCATGGTGCAATCGGATGTTCCTCAAGGCCGCAATGGAAAGCACAAACTGATCGTGACCACAATTCTCAAGGACCTTGACAGTTTGAGCGCTGATTCTGCGCTTAAGGTTCCATTGGCGGAATTGGCGGAATCAAAAGAAAAAGTTCGTTCCGCCTTGAATCGTGCAACTCGGAAGGCCGGGCGTAAGGTTGCGACCGCCAGCGATGCCAATTTCTTGTACGTGTGGACTGTGAACGGGTACTGAGGGAGTATCAGGGCCTTTGATCGGTAGTTAGCCACTGTCCCGATTGGAGACTTAAAGAGACTTAAATGTGCGTTAGGGTTCTTTTGGCTGAAGATGCAGCACTCGTGCGTAAGGCGATTCGCGTCTTGTTGACCGAATGCGAGGACATTACGCTCGTCGGTGAAGCCGTGACGTTCTCTGAAGCAGTCCAGAACGCGAAGGAATTGTCGCCTGATGTAATCGTTCTTGACCTGCACATGGCTGATGGCGCAAAGCAGCACCTACTCGCTGGGCCGAAGCTTGCTGGCAATATCGTTTGCGAACGACGATGAGGCGAAAGCATGGGCTGGCAGAATTGGAGCGGCGAAATTGCTGGATAAGATGAATCTGTCGCAAGAATTGATTCCGGCGATTCTGGAATTGGCACCAATGCAGACAATGCAGCCGGACTAGCGTCTTCCCACTTATGTAGGTCAATTTGCCGGCCGAAATTGCGAAATATTTTGTTGAGTTCGCTTACAACTTCTTCTGCAAATTTTCTTTCCTCCGCAACATCACTGGGAGAAGCAAGAACCACGTTAAAGATTTGGCTGGTTTTAAAAGTAATTAATAGCTGTGGTGATCAGGCTTATATCACATCTCTGTCAAAATCGTTGGCAAGTGCCTGTATTTAATCAGGCATTTCAGACTGGCTTTTCGCACGACACAGTCGTTTATTAGAGAATGCGTTCAACGAGCCAAGGAGTTTCGCTACTTGGCGAGGTACGCGCAAAATAGCATGACACTTTTATGACACTCGCCGAGTTATGTTAACCGGATAATACGTGAAACTGCGTCACTGCTAGAAAATCAAAGAGTTGAATGGTGGGGCTGGGGAGATTCGAACTCCCGACACTTGGTTTAGGAATTCAGAGGGCTGTTTTGATTGGAGTTGAAAATTCTCGATTATATATGCCGTGTCAAGCAGTTGCGGAAAATGCGTGTTGATTGGTTCTGATTCGTTTTGCTCGGTTCTGAGCCGAAAACCATGACACTTTTATGACACTCGGTACTCCGCCGGGCAAAAATTTTATCTCACGCTTGGTATGCCTCGCATGATCTCGTGCTGCGTATCGCCAAAATTGAGTCCGTCAGAAGCAGTCAGAAGAGTCAGAAGCAGCACGCATTGACTTGTTCCTAGCTGCACCATAAGATTCACGTCAAGAGAAGGCTCCCCTTCCATGATCGGCCGGACTCTAGGCCACTATCGCATTGTTGAGAAAATTGGTGCGGGCGGTATGGGTGTGGTGTACCGAGCACGCGATGAACGGCTTAATCGCGATGTAGCCCTGAAGGTTCTTCCCGTTGAGATGCTTGCTGAAGCCACTGCCGTTAAGTCTTTCCGCGAAGAGGCGCAGGCGCTTTCCAAGCTGAACCATCCCAACATCGCCACCATTCATGATTTTGACATGCAGGATGGGCTCAATTTCCTAGTAATGGAGTACATTCCGGGCACCACACTCGACCAAAAAATTGCAGCTGGAAAATTCCCCGAG
>Ga0137362_10003728_pt1 | contig 10230 bp, 13 predicted proteins | sample MadtaG_2_FD_104801 | JGI IMG/M metagenome (GOLD analysis project Ga0137362, IMG submission 104801) | Vadose zone soil microbial communities from Angelo Coast Range Reserve, California, USA - Mad1_100_16 metaG | ecosystem: Environmental > Terrestrial > Soil > Vadose zone | place: USA: California... | reverse complement strand
GATGTTGTGCAAGCCATGCCAGTTCGCCTGGGTCGACAAATCATCCCGGAACTGCAGCCGATCTTGTTGTACGGCCTGGGGAGTAGACGCGTTCTGCCCTATAACTACCGACGGGAAGCGTAGGTTGATGCCCACACTTGTGGGTTTGAGATTATTGATGAAACGGTTGAACTGTACTATGAACTGATTGAGCGTGCGGCTTGATATAAGAGAACTCTGGGTGGCTTGCCAGGATATATTCTCATTAGTGGCGACCTGAAATGCATTTGCCGCAGGCGACCCGCCGAATAGCAGGTTAGGATCTACCCGCAGTCCTTCGGTCGTTGTGTTGCGCTGGAACGACGTCCGAAAGCTAAGGGTCAGCTTGGGTGAAATGATGATCCAACTTGCTAACCATCAACAGGTCCCGGAAAGGGGCCGGGGATGATCCTTCGAACTGAGGATAGACCCCGCCCGTATCCACCGTTTGCGCTTTCTGCTGCCGGTTGCGCTCGATGGCGTAGAACCCGAACGTCTTGTCCTTGATCAGTGCTCCGCCCAGCGAGCTCCCGAATTGCTCCCGATTAAAGTCCGGCTTCGTTTTTTCAAAAAATCCGTTCGCTTGCAGGTTTTTCTGTCGGTACAGTAAGAATCCGCCCCCATGTGCGGTATTCGTCCCCGACTTCGTCACCACATTTATGAATGGACCGGAGGAATGTCCATACTCGGCAGAAAATTGGTTGGTAATGACCTGGAATTCCTGGATTGCATCTTCGGGTACGAGGCCGACTGGGCCGCCCACAATATTGTCGTTGAAGTTGCCGCCATCCACGCTGATGCCTGAGCTCCGTGCTGTAGCACCACCCGACACTACGCCGCCGTAAAGCCGTTTGGTTGGGTCATAGGAGGGTGACGGCGCCGCTCCCGGAATGAGGTTCGCAAGTTGTTGAAAATTTCGGTCGTTAACTGGCAGGTTCGCGATCTGCGTCTGCGTGACCGGCTGCTCAATCTGCGAACTCGAGGTATCAACCTGGGAAGCCTCGGTATTGACGTTGACGGTTTCCGTCTGACCGGCAACGTTTAACACCATGTTGGCAGTGGCTGTATCACCAACCATCAGAGTTACATTCAGGCTTTGGCTCGCGAATCCCGCCTTTTTTGCTAGTACCTGGTATTGTCCACGGGGGAGCAGGTTAAATCGGTAAAGCCCGTCGGCATTAGTTTCCGCGCTCCGCTGAATGCCGGTTTCAGTGTTAATTGCCGAAATTGTCGCGCCGCCCACGACAGCGCCGCTAGCGTCCGTAATCACGCCCTGCAGGTTGGCAGTGACTGTCTGACCATGGGCCCCCACTGCGGCACATAGCGCTACAAAAATTAGCAAACTCGCCCTAACATGGCTCATAGGGACCCCAGCTTTTCAGTTTTGGTCGAGGTTAGTTGGTACGCAGCTCGAAAATTGGCTTAAAGTTTTCGGACTCGCAAAGCGAGGCGACAATATTCATTCCGAAATTCTTGGGCATGATAGTCGCCTCCCGTTTCGGCACAGTATACATCTCAACTCCGCACCACAAGGCAAGATTTGGATCAGAGAACTGTACAAAATCGCCCTGTTACTGTTTTTTTAGGATCACAATTGAGACGTTCGGACTATGAGCAGGAAAAAAGTTGACCGCGGTTCGCACGCAGGACAGCTCGGAAATCGTCAGGGCGTGCAATGGTCACTGCAGTAAATGATCGGGCATCCCGCTACCCTGACCGGGCAGTTCGAACTAGTAATACCCTCATCGCACCTTGCTCGAGTTCATACCGGAGCCATGCCGGATTTGTGGTGTCCATCATGAAGCCTTCCATTGACTTTTTGGTCTCTGGGCTGTAGGTGAAGTTGACGGACGAAGTCGCGGGGAGATTGAAAACACTGGCTTCATCCTCGGCAGACCCGAGATGTGGACCGATCTGGAAAACTGGCGATTGTGCCCGGAGGACGTGCAAACAGGAAGTAACCGATTTCTTCCTGCTTTGCCGACATGCTCAGATTACAGTGCTTGCAAGTGATCAGATCCTCGGGAGTAGCGGCCAGCCAAGCCCTGGGTAATGATTGCTATCCGACTCTCGGTGAGTAGTTGTTGTTGCGTCAGCCCTAAGTACTCGCCACCACGCTCCGTCCTCTTCTGTGCATGAGGTTGGATTATGGCCGTGCCCACGACCGCGCGAAGGACAACCGATTTCCGGACGAAAATCGGACGAGCACGCGACGAACAGCCGACGATAGTACTGTAACTTAACGTACTGTACACCGCGCTTCGTAACGAACACTCCCCAAGAACAGTGCGCGAAGTCCCCAGAGGGTTTCTAAGGGCATACAAAATGTGCAACTTGGAGGGAGATTGGGACTCGGAGTCTGAGGTAAGGCCTTTGGGTTCGGAACCCAAAGGTCTGACTGGCCGGCCACGGCCTCTCGGTGGCATTCCGATCGAGTGCCCAATTGTTGTTGCCGAACAGAAACATCGCCGAAACACTCCAGAAACCCACCAGAAACGCCGCCGACAGTACTGTACTTTAACAGTACTGTACTTCCCGCCTCCATTGCAGGCTTCAACAGCTTACAAATCAGCGTTCGTCGGCTGAAATTCTCGGTAGTCCATGAAGCCAAGCGCTTTGCGCAGCGGTCGCCAAAATTGATAGCTTGGAGCCATGGCCCAGACGACGGCTCCGTCGCGACGGAACTTTGAGGACACGGTCGAAGACCTCTCTGCCCACTGGATCAAGCCTGAGAACTACATAAAGATCAAGGAACTTGTCAGTTTCAGTTTCCCGCTAGCGCGAGTGACATTCACGAGGCGATTTGGTCGTCGCACCATCGCATCAGTGCTCAAGGAGGTTGATGTTTGGCGGGTGTTCCTGGACAGACAATCTCTCTTAACGCTGGATGACAAGAGCAACGTCGATAGATTGGTTTCCGGAGTTGAGTTGCTAGTCTGGAATGCGCTTCTCGAGGCCAATCTTCCCCAAATTGGCCCTTGGACGGTGTCTTGGGTCCTTCTTCCCACCGGTGTCGATGAGGATGGTCGGCCCGAGTACCTCCGTCCCGGATTAAAGCTGACAGCAGCCAATCGTGACAGTAAGGAAAGACGCGAGGCCATTATGCCTGGAGAGGACTACGGCACTCCTCTGAAATGGCCATCAGCGTGGAAGCGCGCGTTCGAAGAGCTAGGAATTTGGGATCTTATCGATAAGGGGTGGTCATTTTCGCCGTATAGCACTTGTTATAGCTTTTGCTTGACGTGGAGGGATGACAGCGGTAGAGTGTTTTCATGCTACCCATGGAGCAGTTGTCTGCCATTCGGTCGCGGCTGGGCATAACTCAAGAACAAATGGCCCGGCTTCTGGGTGTGTCGTTCGCCAGCGTGAATAGGTGGGAGGCTGGTCATTCGAGCCCCACCGGGCCAACGTTGGATCTCTACCAAGCTCTCAACGCTGCGATCCGCGCGGGCAATACCCCGGAGGCCATTCGCCAAGCTGCAAACAATGAGCGTGGGGCTTTTCTCTACGCGTTGTTTCGTATGGCATACGCTCGAAGGAAGACAAGATGAGCTATCCAATTCAAATTTTGCGGCAACTGGGTGCTGGAGGGAATGGTGATATCTATATCGGTCAGCGTCTCGATACGCGGGAGTTCGTGGTGGTCAAATATAATATCTGCGCGAGCACCATCTCCCGCATGCTCGGAAGGCTTTCGAACGGGAGGTGCGCATCCTTCAACGAAAGCTGCGCGGCATCGTTCCCCTGATTTCAGCCGACCTGGTCTCTGAACAGCCCTACTACGTCATGCCTTATCTCACTGGGGGCCCGCTCACACAGCACGGTGGCAGACTCTTTGACGTGCAATTGCACAATGTGGCGTTCGAGCTCGCTCAGACGTTCGCGACGCTGCACGCCACTAACATCTATCATGGCGACATTAAGCCCGACAACATTCTGGTGAGTGGAGACGGCCCTGCAGGTCGCAGATCCCTTAGGAAATGGTGTTGGTTGTACTTTTCTTTTCTCGCAGAATCGTGGCGGGACGCCTGGATACTGGGCTCCGGAAGTGCGCAGCGGAGCAGTGATATCCAGCGCGGGAGATGTCTATTCGTACGGAGTTACGCTGTATCAGCTGCTGACCGGACGAAAGCCGCAAGACGGACAAAAATTTGATCCCCGTGCGGAAGGTTACGCACACCTGCCCGTTATCTGCGAAATCATCTCTGTATGTTGCGACGCAAATCCTGCTATGCGGCCCACGATGCCGGAAGTTTGCCTTATGCTTCAGGGCAAAGGATGGTCCGACATTCTTGCCGTGCGCAGAAAACGTGAAGAACAAATTGCGGCGGTTTCTTTCATAGCCGCTCTTGGGGTCCTTGTCGTCGTCATGGGGAGAATGGCGTCGAAGGTCGGCTGAAGCACGCTAGTGCTGGAGAAAGGGAAAGAATGCTCTAACCAGGCTAGGAGGGTACACGATTGGCGCACCCCTTGGGCGCGAGTAACATGGTTTCACACAAGTTTGGGAGCTCGAACGACTGATCGGCCGTACGCATGAATTGGCGTGCAAGGCGAGGGCCGCACATTGCTGGACTGGGCTATACGAGATACACTCGGAGTCGAGTAGCGAGGTCGAGCACTTCGGAGCAAGCGCTGCCGTCTGCTTGTAGCAAGGAAACCGGCCCCCCCATCAACTCGAAGGCAGAACCATCAACCCGGTCACCGAAGAGCATAAGTGCAGTGGCCGTGTCGTCTTGGCGTGACGTCCACTTGAGGCCCTGGGCAGCAGGATATTGCCCATGCAGTGCCACCGCCCATTCGCGAGTCTCATTGTAATGGGACGCATCGGAGTCAATTAGTTTGGATCGTGAGATTCCAAGTCTACGCAGAGAGATCGCAGAGAGATCGATCAGCGTAAGATCGACGCGGAATCGCAGGCTGGAATGGGAGCGGCCCGTCACATGCTTAGCTTTCGAAAGCATCTTGGGACCGGCGACATAAGGAACATCATGGAAGACCGTTTCCATGAGCGCGCAATCGAGAGTAGTGCCGGCATAGAGCGTTGGAATCACGGTCCCGGAAATGACAAGTGGACTGAATCTCGCTGATCCAGAATTAGAGGGATTGAACTGGTCAGGAGCGTAAATATCGCGATGAGCACGGTGAACTGTCTGGCCCTTGCCCCAGTCTTGAAGGGCTGCATCGAGCTTTCCAACGGGCGGTCCGATGGTGGCCTCTCCTATCCGTGCTGCACACCGATGGCCTCAAGCTCAGCCGCCTTTAACACATCGTTCGGATGAGACTTTAGGAGCTCCTTCGGCATCTTGTTTTTGAGATAGCTGTTTGCGCTCCCGAACCAAAACGCCTTTTGCCAGTCGTCCTTGTCCCGAAACAGCTCTAAAACCTTGCTCATGACTGGCAGCGGCTTTGCCCCCTGTTTCCAATCCAGTGCATATGAGGGATAGAGATCGGCCCCCTTATAGGAAACAGCAAATATCTGACCAGCTCTCTTCCAGCGATTTGGCTGTGAACTGGGGTTCTTTCGGCTGAAGTGTGCCACCTTGGCAATATCCTGAGCTCTCACAAAGTCCTTGCTCTCAAGGATGGCTCTTGTGGCGTTTGCCCACATTCTTGCCTCAGCGAGTTTGTTCTCGGACAGAGGGATGTCCGGGATGAGAGCCTCAATCACAGCTTTCCACTTACGCTGGGCACGGTCGTCGATCACATCATCGATAACAAGAATGAGATTCTTGAGGGCTTGGAATTTAATGCGAATCAACGGATCTTCCTGCTCAGCAACGACGGCCAGGACCTCAGACTCGTTGTCTTTCAGTTGTGGCGCGACTTCCTTGGCTGTTCCTACTCGGAAAGACCAGTTGTGAGAACGATTTTGCAATTTGCCGGAAGTCATTCAAATGGCCCTCTTGCGATACATATTATCGCATACTTTTCATAATCAATATACCGATGAAGCATCCAGCAAACCCCTTGCGTTTCATTAGGATCCGGCTCAGATCCTTTATCTGGGGCGACTGGCAAGGCTCGGATGTCTGCAGGGGAAGAGTCCGAGAACACAAGCTTAGGCATATGAAGCTGCCGATGCTGAACCACATTCTGCCGCCCAAGTCGAAGTGCACCAAAAATATCGTTTCACAACGTCTTGAAAGCCGATGCAACACTGGAGCTCAAACAGGAAGAACCCCTGACGAGTTCATGTCTCCGATGGCGACATGCAGATCGTGTGAGCAGCCGTGGATTTTCAGTTCCGGCACATGTCTGGCGCACACTTGTGGGGTGAACCCCTCCGTTGAGACAACTTCGGTATTGGCATACTTGCCGTTGGTCGACGCGAACTACCACTGCGGGTTCTCTGTTTCGACCAACTGTTGGAATGTCAGTCGCGCCTAATCGGGGCGCGAGCGGTTTCCTGGCGAGTTGGTCCCATTCCAATTTTCAAATTGTCTGTCAGATCGGCATAGGGGCGGCGGTCACCCGCCGACCCCTGCCACCACCGTGCGTACGGGTCCGCACACGGCGGTTCGAGTTGGTTGCGCTAACAGCCATCGATCAACGTCGGAAGTCCAAGCGATTTGAAGTAAGCGATGAGCATCAATAATAACCTCTTGGCCAAAGTCCCTGTCGGCAAGGCTTTTCAGACAAAAATCGATTGAATTCCGCTATGGCGACTTCCTCGTACCGATATGCTTCCGGTGAATGGCTCGGCGATTTGTCACTCGTTGAGATCGGTTATCGCGGCGAAAAGAGATGATCTGCTATTTGCAAAAGCTTTCGGACGACGCGAGCAAGAAGGGATGAGTGCCGGTTCGGGCTACGGTTTACGACGGGGACGGCAATCAAATTCCGGTCTCTGGAACCTTCCCTGGCATCAACAAACCGGATGATATCTCATGGGATCCAGTGACCGGAAATATTTACGTTGTGAACGTCGGCAATAACGCGATGACAGTTTATGATCCCGACGGCAACCTGCTTACAACATCCGGAAGCTTTCTCGGCCTAAATTCGCCTGACCAGATCGTCAGCGACGGGAACTCTCTTTCGCCTCTCTACTTTGTCGCCAATTTAGGTACGGTGTCATTTGGATCATACCTTGGAGACGGCCAAATCACCGTTTATGACCGATCCGGAAATCCTGTCGTTCTGGGTGGCGGCTTTCCTGGTCTCTCGGCACCTGCCGGAGTTCTCGTCGTGCACTAGTTTAGTTTTTCATACCCTTGTTCCAGGCTCACCATTCCCAGCTGGTGCGGAGCCGGGTGCACTGGCCATTGTTAAGCTTTCCTGATTACGCGCCGTTCCGGTGTTCGAGAAAACGGTTCCGCGCCGGCGTCACCAAAGAGAACGAGCGAGTTCGATTCGGTTTCTGCAACTTCCGGCACTCACTGGCTTCTTCGCTGGTGAAGCTGAAGTGTGACCAAAGACAGTACAGGGCATTCTGCGTTTTCGCCGCGAGTAGCCCAGTGAGACGTGAGGAAAGAAGCCTCGACTCGCCGACGGGGCTTTTCATATTTGTGTTGACTTCCCGTTTCCTAGGGGTCAGAATCCGCTCGACTTGCATCTCCGAAGGGCAGTTGCCACCTGCTCGGAATTGCAACCCCTGAGGCGATCAGATATTCACCCTGGCCCTAAAATAGAAATTTTCCCCATCCGGCCCTGTTCGTCGGCCGAACGAACCCAATCGGAAGTTGGAATTTAAGAGAGCTGCGAGCTCGCATCAACGAGACGATAAGTTTGCCGGTAGTCAGACAACTTCCAGGAGTCTCTATGCTTTGATCCGCATGACAAAGAAACTGACGGCCCCTCTTTGTTGTGTCACGCATGCGACGTGTATCGGAGACGTTGCAGATCAACTTGCTGATCGACAACCACAGGGCTAAAGGGGAATCCATCCTTTCTGAGAGGGACGACCTATGGAGAACCGCTTTCTGAAACTCCAAGCAATCAGGGCTACGCTGATCACATTCAGCTTTGTAAGCAGCGCGATCGGGGGTGATCGCTCTGCAATGGAAGACGCGTTGAAAGCAAAATACCAACTCACTAAGACCGGAATTGATCGCGTTCGTATTACCCAGCCTGGGACTGTGTTGGTCATTTTGCAGGATGGCATCAGCGGCGATCTGTCGAGTGACATGAGCTTTCTGAATAACAAAATACGCGACGGCAAGTCGCAATTGTGGCAGGCGAAGCAGGTGTTCTTGTATGGCCGCTTTTGGGTGTTCACTGAGGCTTAAGATCGATGCTAAGCCCGCGCGCGGCCTCGCGGACGCAACGATTGCGAGCAGAAATGGATTTTTGATTTTCCTATACATGAACTCAGCCCATTGAGGTCTTACAATGGACAGCGAGTACCCTGATGAGTGTAGAAGCCCAGCAAGGTCACATAAAAAGCCCGTAGTCGTAAGATCCTGATCCGAACTGTTCGAGGAGAGCGCCAATTCTGGCAATCTGTCTTGACGTTTCTCACGGTGGCTGGAAACTGCGTATAGAACCCAAAGCTGTTCCAGTTCATTTTTGAGAGACCGAGGATTTCTTCACCGATGGTTGTCAGGTGAGACGCTCCAGCGTGTCCGCGTATGACAAGTGGAGCAGGAATACGTCTTTTGTCCTGATAGTAGTTCAATCGAGGATTGACAGCAAGGGAATCTGCGCGCGTGTGTCGAAATCTCACTCCATTGGCGGCACTTCAATGTCCAGTATTGTGTCTCCTGTAATGCGAACCGATTCCTCGACCGTTCTTTGCTTCTGCACCCTGATGATATAGTCTCCATCGCTTACTCCGCTGACGTCGTATGCTCCTTCAGAGTCCGTTGTTGTCGATCCGCGGACCATTTGATCGTCAACAGGTATCAACGCTACGTTCGTGAAAGAGGCCGGCTTACCACCCTGCGTTATCGTTCCACGGAGCCGACCCGCCCAAGGAAACTCGAAGTTGAAGACGGTGTCCTGAATACCTTCTGGGACTTGGATCGAGGTCGAAATACTCCGGAACAGAGAGGTCGATGCGACCAGCTCAAGACTTCCTGCCGGAACTCCCTCAATGCGATACGACCCTTCAAGATCCGTCGAGCCAAACACAGAGAACCCTCCTGGACCCCTCACAATTAGATTAATGTTTGGCTGTTCATTGGGAAGAGTTCCCGTGATTCGTCCGTGGAGTGTGGCTCCCGGCTTGATGTTAAGTAGGATGCCGTCCGTTCGCTGATTTTCTTGAACGATAATGTCCTGCCTCGACGCCTGACCAAAGGTGGCTTCAGCGGTTACCCGGTAGAGCCCCGCTTGAAGATGGTTGAAGCCGAAGAAGCCATTGGAATCCGACGCGATGGTTGTTCCGGTGCCATTGTTTTCGCTGAACAGGCTTACTCGCGCACCGACTACCGGAGTCAGCGAGTCGGTTCCTAACACTCGGCCCGAAATCTCACTGCCTGAACTCAGCCTGATCTCAATAGCCGTTCCCACTTCTGCCGATGGCGTTACCTGTCTTTCCGCATACAACGGTGATCGGACAACCAGCGTGACTCCTGTGGGCGGCAGCCCGTCCAATCTGAAAGCGCCATCGGCGTCTGTGTCTTGCGACACCGTCTTGCTACGAAAGAAAGTCGGGGAGGTTGCGTCATCGGATCCGCGGTAGCTTACGCGAACTCCAGGGAGTGGCTCTCCTGTCGCATCGTCCACGACTCGACCCGAGACCTCCACACCCTTGAGCAGGGAGAATACGATTCCCTCTTTCACCTCGCCAGCATGGATTTCCACGTCGCTTATGTTCGCACTTTGGTATCCCGGAGCCTGAGCTGTCAAAGTCCATCGACCCGGAGGGAGATCTTCCCACCGAAAGTGACCATCCGCGGAATGAAACCTGCCCATTTCCGAGCCCCCCGCCATCAAGAGCCGAAAATCGGTAATCGCGCTTCCGGTGTCCGAGTCCTCTACGTGACCGCTCAATACGCCGAGTCGCTGCAGCACAAGAACTACGTCGTTGTGCGGGGCCTCAACTCTTTGGTTCGTCGCTACATGTCCCGTAGCCTCTGCCCACAGAAGAACATTTGCTCCTCGTGGAAACTGCGTTAAGGCGAAGCGCCCGTCGCCATTTGATACTGTCTCCTCGATTATGTTCTCTTGCATGTTTCGGCCCAAAACCCTAGCCCCGACAATCGTGCGTCCATTCGGATCTTTGACAACTCCGCTAATCTCCGCCTGAGATGGCAGGAGAATTTCTGG
>Ga0137362_10003727_pt1 | contig 10231 bp, 3 predicted proteins | sample MadtaG_2_FD_104801 | JGI IMG/M metagenome (GOLD analysis project Ga0137362, IMG submission 104801) | Vadose zone soil microbial communities from Angelo Coast Range Reserve, California, USA - Mad1_100_16 metaG | ecosystem: Environmental > Terrestrial > Soil > Vadose zone | place: USA: California... | reverse complement strand
GTGAAGCCCAAATGGGCGCTTTTCTGGGTTACGCCGTGGGTGATCTCATGACCAACTACATCGACTGAGGTGAGAGGCCCCCGGTTACTCAGGTTTCCGTCGCCGAAAAGCGCTATCCCGCCAGCGTTCCAGTTTGCATTGTTGTAGTGATCGCCGTAGTGAGCAGCAGCGGCTATTCTTAGATTAGCTCCGTCGATGCCATTTCGCTGTCGAACGTTGAGATAGTAGTCCAACGTTTTCATCATCCCGTAATGTACATCGACTGCGGCTGTTTGCCGATTGTTTTGACTGCCACCGGGGCTAAACACCATTCCATCACCCCAAGTGTCGTTGTCATCCGTGAAGACGAGAGCCTCAATCTGAGAAGCGGTTAGTTTTTCTAGATCATCTTTTATGACTCGATGCTGAGCATCGAAGTGTAGTTGCCATGGTTTGCCGGGTAGTTTTGCGTTGCGCCGCGCATGGGATCTTGCAGCCGAAAGACACCGCCCTCAGCAAACGTAGGGACGCTTACTGCGCTGCTATATTGGCTGTTACCCAGACCATCACGAGCCAAGGCGTCATAATGCCAAACGACACTCCCAGAGTTGGCATCAATGAAATAAATATGATCGGCTGTGGCATCTGTGCCGTCCAGAATCATTAGCTCAACTTGGTACACCAGTGTCGCGCCCGGACTGTGGTGAGGGGTCGATCATGTAGTTCGGCAATATCATTAAGACGCCCTCCGGTTCGTTCGCGAATTCTCCCGTGTAGCCTAATACCGCTTTTGCTGCCTTAACAGCGTTTGTCGCAGCGAGTTTCGGTTTAGTGTCGATATGACGAGCTTCCACAAACGCCCGCCCACCATATTCAAGGAACTCAGAATTAGCATCCAGTCTGGTGTTAATCTGACCGCCAAAGACCGGCACGTCGTTGTACCACTGATTCATCCTCACCAGAGTTTCACCGGTATCGTACTCTTCGGTGTTAAATACATCGAGCTCTTTGTCGGGCTCGAGCACGCCTCTGCTCCAACCCTTGCCGCCCGTGTCAAGGTGCTCTTTGCTTTTCTTGAATGACTTATCCACCCAGTCGGGCAGCACATCGCTCTTCTTGTACTCCTTGTCCTTGCGAAACACCTTCGTGATTTTACCTTTTGGCTTGTCTTCCGCCGCTCTCACCACACTTGACTGGCGAGACGGCACGAACAGGGCTGACAGCACTAAGATGCACAGAACCAGCGTAACAAGTAGTATTAAAATTCTCTTTCTTTTCATTGATATTCCTCTCCTGAGACTACTTAACCAACAGTTGATGGGGTACCGTAGGCGGGCGCGTTAGGAATCCGGTCTGTTCCCGCGAGGCTCTCCTAGCGCTTCCACTGCGGCAGAGTTGCCTAGTTTACAAGCCACGCGGCCACATCTCAGTGGTCGTCTGGTTGAAGCTCATAAACAGGGCTCCACGTTATTGCTCTTCAATCAGTTGTAATTGAATTGATGTGAGGTCTGGAAGACTAACTCATCGCAAAAACCACAACGACGAAATTCGAGAGGTAGAGATGGTTGCTGCGTTGGTCAAGTTGCCTTTCGAGTAGACTTTCTTTTGAGGCAACGGGGGGCACGAACGAATTGGACTGCCGGTTAGAAATGTGATTCTTTATGCGCGCCAAGAACATGTTCAATTTGAACCGTTAGTAAGCATTTGTTAGACGCACGACTCTAGTCGGCTTTTCCATCAGCGGAAGTTTTCAACCAACATTATATCGCTTTCAAAATTGTCTACTTTAGCGTGCAGAAGCCAGCGGCCATCGGGAGAAACGGCGAGGCTTGGAGCCACCAATTGAAGTTCTTTATCGATGGTTGCAACCCGCCTGATACGACCCGTGGCAAAGGTGAAGAAGTCGATGGTGGGAAACGGAGTCGCCTCGAGATTCACGAAATAAATGCCGTCGTTAAGCAAGGCCCAAAATCCCTGAAGGGCTCCATCCAGGACGAGTGTCTCCTCACCGCCTGCCACAGGCGCCTTCCAGATGCCTGGGATACCAAAACCCCGGGTATAGTAGACAACGTTGCCATCAAATGATTCGAATGCCTCCCGGCCACCTTGTTCGGTCACTTGCAGAGCCTGGCCTTGTTCGATTGGCGCCTTCCATATTTGCCAATCACCGGTACGATTGGAACCGAAATAGATCCATTGTCCATCTCGCGACCAACTCGGGCGCACTTCATCGGAACTGTCTTTAGTGAAGTGGCGTGGTTTGCCTCCTTCAGCGCTGATCACGAAGATGTCGCGATTGCCTGACGCTACAGAATCGAAAGCAATTTGTCGGCCGTCGGGAGACCAGCGCGGAGAGCCTACATCGGGGCCCCCGAAGGTAGTCAACTGCACCGGATTTTGGCCATCTTCATCGCACACCCAGATCTCGTTGCTTCCGGATCGACCTGAGGTGAAAGCGATTCGCTTGCCATCGGGGGAATACTGTGGACCAAAGTCCGGACGTGTTGACGAGATCAACCTCGTCGGACTGCGCATGCTGGGAGAGCCAGATGTCCCAACTCGCCAGATGTCGGTGTCTCTGGATTCTTGTGAATAAGCGAGGCGGTCTCCCTGTCGCGAGATTGCCAGGGTTGAGCCACCTTCTCCGCCGACGGCCAACTGCTCGGGCGTACCACCGGAGGCCGGGACTCTCCAAAGTCTCAGGTTACCGTAGAACCACAAAGAGAAAACGATGTCGTGACCGTCCGCAGTCCAAGCCAGACTTCTACCACTGCGATTATCGAAAGTTAGGCGCTTCGCTTCGCCGCCAGCGGCCGGCACAACGTAGATCTCAACGTCACGACTTGAAGCTCCCCGAACGAAAGCCAGAACTTTCCCGTCGGGGGAAAATGCTGGAGTCGAATCGCCCAGGAATCCAGCAGGCGGTTTCGTGATCTGGCGCGTTTCAAGACTTTCACGCGAGAGCAAGAATATGCTATTGGGTTCCCGAGGTGAGCGTTGTCCTGAGAAGGCCAGATATTTCCCATCCGGAGACCAGGAAAGCGCGTTGCCATATTCATACAACGATAAAAATGCCGAGGTTCCCGAATACAACTTGCGTTCCGGTCCACCCAGTGCCGGAACCACGAAGATGCTTATCTCGGATCCCGACTGGCGGACAAACGCGATCTGACGACCGTCAGGCGACCAAGCCGGAAAGACGTCATCAGCCGGGTTGGACGTGAGCCGTAGCGGCGGCGTTGCAGTGTTGACCAACTTGACATAGATATCGAAGTTGTCACGCTTTTCGCCATTCCATGCGAAGGCGATCTGATTGCCATCGGGCGAAAAAGTAGGTTGCAGTTCGCGCCCGGGAAACGTGGTGAAAGGTACGACCTTCGCAGCCGGCAGCACTACGTGGGGTTGTTTTCGGCCAACGAACTTGTACAAAGCAAAAGCAATCCCCGCGAGTGTTATCAGCGCCAGCGAGAGAGCGAATAGGCTGCCTCGCTTACTTCGTTTTGCTGGGCCTGAAAGTTCCGGCTTAATCGATCTTCCGAGCGTTGTCTGCGTGTCCAATTCATGTCTTACATCTTTCAGATCACCCAGTAATTCCCTGGCGGTTTGATAACGCTCCTCCTTTTCCTTCCGGAGCGCTTTGTGAAGGATCCACTTCAGTTCGTTTGCCGGTTCCTGCGCGTCGTTTTCCAGAGGAGGAGGTTCTCTCTCCAGTATTGAAACGATCACGTCGCTCTTGGTCGCGCCTGCAAACGGCACGCGCCCGCCGACCATCTCATACAGCACCACACCGAGACTCCAGATGTCCGTGCGTGCGTCAAGCGGGAGTCCTCGCGCTTGCTCCGGTGACATATAAACGGAAGTGCCAAGCACAAGGCCTGGCTCGGTGCTGAACCATTGAAGGGTGACTTCTTCCGGGCCCGTTATTGTCGATTGCGGGTCCGTAAGTTTGGCCAATCCGAAATCCAAGACCTTCACCAAAGCATCGCGCCTAAGCATGATGTTTTCAGGCTTGATGTCTCGATGCACGATTCCGGCTGCATGCGCGGCCGAAAGGGCACTCGCGACTTGGATGGCCACGTCGAGTACCTCGGCAAGTTTCATACGCCCTTTTCTTATGCGGTCGCGGAGTGTTTCGCCATCAACGAACTCTGTGGCGATGAAGAGGTGCTCGTCCGCCTCTCTAATTTCAAAGATGGTCAAAATATTGGGATGATTCAAGGCTGAAACAGCCCGCGCTTCTCGCTCGAGACGCAGCCGGTCCGAGCCGGAAGCGAAACCTGCCGGCAGCACCTTGATCGCCACCTCACGTCCGAGTTTGGTGTCCCGCGCCCGATAAACCTCACCCATGCCGCCGGCTCCCAAGAACGAGAGCACCTGGTAATTGTCTAGCGTTCGGCCAACGAGCGATTGAGAGGGTTCACCACGCAGCCTCTTCGGCTTCTCCTTCGTCCCCTTGGACGAGAAGAAAGCTTCAGCGCTCTTGTCGCTTGCAAGTAGGGACTCAACGTCGTGGCGCAGGTCTCGATCTCCACCGCAGGACTGTTGCAGGAAGGCCGCGCGTTGCTCGGGCTCGCGCTCCAGAGTTGCGTGGTAAATCTGGGAGATCTTTTGAAACCGCTGAGGCGTCATGATCGCTTAGCTAAATCTCTCCGCTCCGGGATTGACCTCAATCGATTCGGGAAATTACCACAGTGAGAAGGCCTGGCTTTAGAAAGTTCCAGATCCAGCTTCACGAGCCACGGTCTACTTCTGTGGCGTTGCCCCCAACTCCCGATAGTATTTCTGCATTACGTAGAATGCCTTTTTCTTCTCGCCGCGGTCAGAAATCAAGCCCTTTCGATTGTGGAAGTCTTGAATTCCCGTTAACGGTCTTCTTGGAGAACGGAAATCCATCAGAATCCATGGACAGGTGCCGCGCAGGAAGGAAATCCTTTTCAGCATATTCACCTGATGCTGGTACAAGTTCTCCTGATACTCCTCGGTCCATCTCGTCAAAGCATCACCATGATTTCCGTAGAGCGCGCTGCCGCCAAACTCACTCATGATGAGCGGTTTCTGATACTTCGATTTCCATTCCAGTCGATCGGCCTTTTCAGGCAGACCGTCGTACCACCCCACATACTCATTACAGCCGAGCACGTCCAGGTATTCTCCGAGCGGGTCATCTATCATTTCCGTCTTATCATCGATGTAGTGACGTTCCATGGCGGCCGATATCAATCGGCCAGGATCGAGGCTTCTGGCGTGCTCAACCAGTTTCTTCAGGAACGCCAAGCGCGCGTCGCCGACAGGTGTCTCATTGGCCATCGACCAAATAATAATTGCCGCTCTGTTTTTGTCGCGCGCGATCATCTCGGTCAATTGACTCTGAGCGTTCTCGAGGGTGGCGGAGTTTTCCCAAAGAATGGTCCAATAGACAGGTATCTCGGACCAGACCATGATACCCAGCCGATCAGCTTCCCTAGTCATGAATTCATTGTGGGGATAGTGGGCCAGGCGAACGAAGTTACATCCCAACTCTTTGGCCCAGCCGAGCAACGTCAATGCATCTTCTCGACTATAGGCACGCCCTCCACGGAAAGGCGCTTCTTCATGTATGGAGACGCCACGCAGAAAGATGGGCCGGCCGTTCAGCAGGATCTCTGGGCCGCGAGTTTCAAGGCTGCGAAAGCCAATCTGGTCCGGCACGCGATCGGTTTCAGCTTCCACAACGACCTCGTACAGTTTTGGATTGTCTGGTGACCACAGTACTAGATCGGCGTTGAAGCTAATCTCCGCGTAACCATTCGCGTCCGTAGTAAAGGACTTGCTGATCCGCGCTTCAGGAATTCGCACCGCGACTCTTTGATTGGGCTTATTTCCATTCAGTTTCACCCAGCCGCTGATCCGTTCTCGCGAGCCTTTCTGGAGTTGAATAAAATAGTCCTGCACGAAAGTAGCCGGCGTCTCCACAAGTTTCACCTCACGAGTGAGTCCGCCATAGTTCCACCAATCCGTGCTCAGGGTCGGAACTGCGTCGCGCCGGCGCTTGTTATCTACTTTGACGATTAGGGAATTCGATTTGTCCCGAACCAGGTTGGTGACCTCGAAGTTGAACGGAGTGAATCCGCCCTCGTGCCGCCCGATCTTCTCGCCGTTGAGATAAACATCGGCAAGGTAATTGACGGCGCCGAAATACACGAAGAGGCGGGTGTTTTCTTTCCGTTGATAATCAAAAGACTTTTTGTACCAGATAGTGCCTTCGTAGAATAACAAGCGCTCCTGTTGCGTGTTCCAATCCCCCGGGACCTTTAATGCTTCCGAGGTGTCGAAATTATATTCAATCAGATCGCTCTTGTTCTTGGGCTTTGCGTCTTTGAAATAGCCATCGGCACTCGGCTCATAACGGTAATCGTAATACCCGGTTTCATATGGATCGATAATCGTTTTCCAATTTCCGTCGAGGCTCGTGGTTTGCCGTCCATTAATGTTGGTGATTAAGGTCGAACGCTGAGCGCTGACCGCCGGAACAGAGGCGAGAAAACCTAAAGAGAGAACAACGAATGCCGTAATCCTGAAAATGAAATAGCGAGATAATGAACCCGACATGCCAAGTCCTCGATAAGATACAAAGACGAAAGGAGCCAGCGAGATACCGCGTAGGTCCGAGTCGCTCTATTCTCAACCTCACCCTACTAGCGATCTCGCGGCCAGACGCTATTTTGCTTCTAAACCGTGAGGTAATTTAGCATAGCCTCGCCGTCGGCGGCGATCATGCGGCGAGGCGTGGTACCGAGGTTTGATTGCTTTGCAGGTTACTGAAAAATGAAAAATCGGTCACGGAGGCACAGAGTCACAGAGAAAGACCAATTGACTACCAGGGGATTCTCAAGATGCTACAATGCGGGCTACCGGCGGTTTGTTCTGCCCTTCTAAACGATTACGATATGGCGACTACAATGATTGCAAAGAACGGCATTGCGCTCTGCGTTGGTTGGCTGTTGGTTCTGTGCTCGTCGTCCGCTTTCGCTCAGAGTCAGACCACGGGGCGCATTGCCGGGGCAGTCAAAGATCAAAGAGGTGCTCTCATCGTCGGGGCAAACGTAACCGTCAGCAGCAAAACCACCGCCGGAGAACGACAAGTTACAACTGACAATGAAGGCAACTTCAGCGTGCCTTTCTTGCCGCCGGGCGGATATCGAGTGAGCATAAGCGCCAATGGATTCAACTCGGTTCTCCTCGATTCTGTCCAGGTGGTTATCACCGAAACCACCACCGTCAATGCGCAACTCACAATTGCCGGAGTAATCGCCGATCCGGTTATGGTGCACATTGCACCGTTTGTCCAAAACGACGGCCCGCAGCTTGGCCGCGTTGTCGACTCGCGCGCCGTCTCAGAGCTGCCGCTCGCGACCCGCAATTTCATGCAGATTCTCGCGCTCTCGCCGGGCACGTCGGTGGCCCTCCCTGACAACACCGCCCTCGGCCGCAACTCGCAAAACGTTTCAGTCAACGGCGCGCGCGTGACGCAGAATGATTTCGAAATCAATGGGATTGACGCCAACAATTTCGCCACCAACGCTGCGTCGATGGTGGCCGTGCCGGCGCCAGAGACCATTCAGGAATTCAAAGTCCAGACCTCACTTTACGACGCAACGTTTGGACGTGGCGGTGGCGGCAACGTTCAGGCAGTCACGAAAAGCGGCAGTAACGATATTCACGGCGCTGCCTATGAATACTTCCGCAACGATGCGCTCAACGCGAACAATCCATTTTTGAAAGCGGCAGGTGTTAGCCGGCCAACACTACAGCGCAATGTTTTTGGCGGGCTGCTCGGCGGCCCAATTAAAGCTGAGAGATTATTTTTCTTCATCTCGTATCAGGGCACGCGCGAGCGCAACGGCGCATCGTCTAACAGTCTGACGTCCGGCGTCTTGATCGCGCCTGGGCTAACTGGCGATCGTTCACAACAGACTCTGTTGACAACCTTCAGGCCGCGGGTATCGCCCACCGCACCGCCTGCGACCTCGATAAATCCGGTGGCATTGGGGCTACTAAACGCCAAACTGCCCAACGGTCAATTCTTAATTCCGACACCGCAGGCTGACGGCCACTACACAGGCTCGGCCATCTCCACTTATCGCGAAAATCAATTCAATTCAAACGTTGATTACCGCATCAACAGAAGGGACTGGCTATCCGTAAAAAGTTTTCTCTCGAACGCACCGCAGTTCCTCGCGCTTCCCAGCGGCGGTGGCGGCGGAGCAAATGTTCCAGGGTTCGGAGTGGACCAAAAGCAGAACAACCGGCTGATCGCGTTTCAGGAAATTCACACGCTAAGCCCGAGAATCATTAACGAAGCGCGCGCCGGTTACAGTTTTATTCGCGGAGACACGTCGGGGCAAAACCCGGTGAGGGACTCGGACCTTGGCATCAAGCGAGCTAACGCCAACGCCTATCCGGGACTAGGTCTTATCCGTATCGGACCAACCGGAACGAATGCTGTGGCTATTGGGAATGCGGGAACTAACGTAGATACACAGAACGTCGAATCTTCAACGACGCTGGTCGATATTCTTTCGATCACTCGCGGCCGGCACAGCATTCGTACCGGCGCCGAGATCATCTATTACCGGGACAGCCTGGCGGCGAATAATAATCGGCGGGGCACGATCACGTTTCAGAGCTTCAACAATTTTCTGCTCGGCCTCGCTAACAACTCGGTATACGGAGACGGTATCAGCAGTCGCATTCTCCGCGCGACTGACTACAACTTCTTTTTCCAGGATGATTGGAAGTTTTCCCGGAAGCTGATCCTCAAACTGGGTTTGCGTTACGAGCTGGATCTTCCCCCTTTGGAAACGCGCGGGGCAATGTCGACTTTTGATCCGGCACTCTATAAACCTCGAATGGAGGTTGACAGCAGCGGCAACCCTATAGGTCCTCCGATCGGTGGATTCGTGCAAGCCGGAAATGTAATTCCTCAATACGACTTACCTGAGGTACCGAATGTTGGCAAGCGGATCCTGACAAGTGTCGATCCAAATAACTTTGCTCCGCGCGTTGGCTTTGCCTACTCACCGCTTGATTCAGGGCGTCTGGTCGTGCGCGGCGGCTATGGCATCTTTTATTCGCGGCCATCGGCAGCTTATATAGGCATCTCGATTAACGCTCCGCCGATGTACACCATTCGCCGCAGTCCCGCCGGTGCGACGATGCCCTTGGCGGATCCTTTTTTTCCCTTGCCATCGCAGGATCAATTTCCCGCTTTGGTTAGAGGCGTCGCTCTGGCGGGCCAGATATTCGATCGCGGCATGCGCACCGCTTACTTCCATCAGTACAACGCCAGCGTGCAGTACATTCTGGGCAGAGATCTATTGTTCGAAGTAGCTTACGCCGGCACGCGCGGAGTGAATCTGATTCGCGATCTCGCCATTAACCAGGCAAGACTTGCCAGCCCACAGCATCCGATCGTCAATGCCGTTACGGGACAGATCATTACCACTAACACGCCAGCCGCCGCGAATGTCTCGCTGCGCGCGCCATATCAAGGAGTCGAAGTCGGAGGCTTTCTTCAGATTCAGTCCACTGCGCAATCAACTTACAACTCGCTACAGATGAGTTTGACCAGGCGTCTCTCTAAAGGGCTGCAATTGCTCGCTTCGTATACTTATGCCAAGTCGCTCGACAATGCTTCCGGCGGTAGTGACGGCACGGGAGAGGTCAGGGACACGATCAATATCGCCGGTAACCAGCTTGATAACCGCGCGAATCGTGGCGTGTCTGACTTTGACCGCACGCATCGCTTTGTATTGAGCTATTTGTGGGACTTACCGCGTCCAGGTTTCGCGGACCGATCTACCGTTGGTAAGTTGCTCTTCTCTCATTGGCAAGTGGCGGGGATCGTCACTGCGATGTCTGGTTTGCCTATTGATATAACAGACGGTGGCGCCGGCTCGTTCTATGGCTTGAGCGGTGGGAATAATGCGTTCATGCGGCCAAGCTGGGCGCCGGGCGCAACGACCAGTACTGCCACCAGCAACATACCGGCTGGATATTTCTTCAATCCGCTCGCGTTTGTTCGTCCGACTGTTCTGACGGGCCAGGTAATTCCAAGTACAAACGGGACCTCCACCGCCGGCGCGAACGGAACTGACTTCGGTAACGTTGGTCGCAATGTCCTGCGCGGCCCAAACCAAACTAACGTGGACTTCTCAATAATCAAGCGTTTACAAATTCGCGAGTCGAAGAGCATTGAGCTGCGCGCCGCGTT
>Ga0137362_10003725_pt1 | contig 10234 bp, 5 predicted proteins | sample MadtaG_2_FD_104801 | JGI IMG/M metagenome (GOLD analysis project Ga0137362, IMG submission 104801) | Vadose zone soil microbial communities from Angelo Coast Range Reserve, California, USA - Mad1_100_16 metaG | ecosystem: Environmental > Terrestrial > Soil > Vadose zone | place: USA: California... | reverse complement strand
CTCTACCCAGTCGAAGGAGAACGCGTGGACCGTTCAAACTAACGACCAGGTACGGTTGCCTCCGATGCACCACAATTGAGTTCTGATACCACTCAATCGCACCAGATCAAGCTTGAAGCCCGTGCCGGGTTGGAAACGCAGCGATGGGTATTCCAGGTCGTTCAGGAAGCGGCCTGATGACGGCTTGTTCCAACTGCCACTTGTTATAAGTGTCTGTACAATCAAAGTCTGCTAGCGTGACAATTCAGTCGTCAACTCGCTTTGTGTTCAAATTTAACATTGATTCTACGTCCGCGCAAATGTGATAATGGTAGTCTCCCTAAGGGGCATATTCTATTGAGAAACCCGGGGTGCAGTGGTGACTGAAACCCTGGGTTGCAAGACTAATCCCTCGACTTCTGCGGTGATTATGGAAGTTCTGACGATTTTGTCCTCTGGCCAGCTAGGGCCGCTACTCTGCCCACTGTTTGTTTGTTTGTGCTATGTAAGAATATACTGCTGTACTTCGATCATTGGGTGCCTGTCCGCCAAGTAAATTATCGTGGAGTACGAAAAGTATTGGGTTTCTTTCTGCAACGTCCAAGGAGAGGGAACGAATGAGTGTGGAGGAATGTAGCATGCATAGCAGCTTGTAGAGAAGGCTTCCTTTGCCAATGGCGTGGAGGGAGCGCATGTTGGAATAAAGTCAAGGTTGCGCAGCTTGTCCCTCCTGAGTCCTAGTGGCAAGTTAGTTTAGTTTCTTCAGTTTTAGTATACTATATTTTTCTTCCATTCATCATGTGGACAGCCATTTATTCGAGTCGTACAAGCTGATTTGTATTGACTGCCCGGGCACGCTTGTGCGTTTGCCCATTGATCCTGACATTGATATCGATAAGTGCCGGATTGAAGCACTCCATGAAAGCTTTAATCCATCATTTCTTGTGCTTATCAAGGTCCAGAGTGAGGAATATTTGAGCGCGGCGGCTCGCCGGCGACTGCAAACATGGGCGACAGCTATCCAAGCGGGATGGGCATAACGTGATTCAATAAGAGGATCCTCGAACGCAGTACAATAGCCGAAAATCCGTTGAAGGCGTTCGAAGGGAAGGTTGGAGATGGTGGTGAGGGCCCGAGTCCCGCATTGACGGTGAAGTTGCCAACGCCTTCTCCTGATCACTCACAATTGTCTGAATTCTGTGAATAAGCCCAGAGTCGTCGGCTACAACGCACTGTCGCATCTTCAAGTTGGTATCGATGTTTTTCCTCTCGCGCCAAGAAAGTCTACTCCTTTGGGTGCGCAGAAGTATCTTGCTCTCCAAAAACAATGGCCGATTTATGGCTACTCGCGTCCCTGGTCTGTATAGGACCACAGGAAAGCCAGGACAGTATATATATAGGATGCGCAACGTGCCGAACGGCACGCCGCATGTATATGGTCGACGGACACCATCTGGGCTGGTGCTCGCGCCAGTGGTGCCAGTAATGGCTTGACGAAGGCTGAGAAGTTAGTACGTCTTAGCTCACGTTACTGGTCTGGGGAGATATCATCCGAGCCTAAAAGTACAATCATGGACGGCCGTCTCATGTTACACGTGTGCCCTCTCTCACCGCCATCTACCCTGAACGAAGGTAATGGTGGACGTACATCCTGCGGTGATGAGCTGGTCACCTGTGCCATCTCAAGCAAGTCATCGAGGGATCTACGTTGCTCAGTCTCAACACCATCGACTTCATTTGGGTGTAATCGATGAAAGAAACTACATTTGGCAAACCTGTCGAGTGCAGTATCAATTATACCTGGGAATCTCGGGGGCCAGCACGTTCGATTTGAGGAGAAATTTCATTTCCCATGCGACCCCTCTACTTTTCAAAAATTCTCGGTTTTAGCTTGATCTTGCGCTGTTTCACGCGTAGCTGTTTCTGTGAGCAAGCTGACTGACTTGATCCTAAGAGTAATGGTAGTTGGAATAGATCGTGATGACCGTGAGGCAACTAGGTGGGTAGAAATTCCTGAGGGACATCAGTTCGGAAGGCCATCAATGGGAATGAATCTACACCGGAACCAATCATTCGGAACTGCTAGAGCTGGTGGCCGATTCGATATCCCAAACACGACATATTATAGCCATTCATGAAGCCATAACGATACGGATATGGCAAATCACTTCGTTGTCGCAGGCACAACCGCCTAGGACCAAAATAAGTGTGCACGAAAATTCTGATATAGAAACGAGGGCGTCACCTTCGTCAGTTCGTATATACGCCTCTGACTCGCGAATAAGATGGCGGCGGTCAGCACGCTTTGAAGAAGCTTTGCGCCTGCGCCCTTGTATATACCACTAATACCCTCCTCGGCAACAATAGTGCGTAAACCATGCAGCGCCGAACGATAACGTGTTGCTGTAGCGTGCCCGGCTTGTAAGCGGGACTTTACGACGCTTCAAGGAATATGACCGCCATTAGATTTATCGGAATTAGATGGAAATTGACCCACATATATGGGTATGTTACCCCCGTCGCAACTTTCCAATCACATGCGATGAGTTAACATCACTTCATCGAGTGAGATAGCTTGAATGACATACCGAATTTGGAGATGGCACCAAGTAAGAAAAAGTCCCAATCGGTGAGCAGCCTGCTCACGCGGCCAGCCATACGACGGCGGCGCACAAGCGCATTCTTGAGCTGTTCAAAAACAGTGAACTGTAGTACTGGATTCACTACGAGGACAAGTGCGGGACCGAGTCCACGGAAGAACGCTCGAGGCCCGTCGGTGCGCAGGAGCTGTGCTGCTGTCGCAAAAAGTCCAAGGCGCTTCTGTGGAAACACGGTCTTTCCCTTAGAGACGTCATCCATCCCGCTCACAGTTTGTGCAGTTTGGATTACCCAGAGTGGGTTGGAGATAATAGTCGTTGTGGAGCCTGCGAAAATTTTCCTCCTGCTAAGAAAAACAACATAGGCACGATGGACGGAACGACGAACCGGCGATTAGCCCAGCAAGCATGGATTCGAAGGTAGAGAGAGCTTGAGTACCTCTTCTAGATCGAACGATGATGCCCTTCGTACTCTCGTAAAAGTAGTAATACACGCTAGTATGCCACAGCAGTCACGAGTTTCAACACGAGGCAAACAATCGATAAGAAAATTTGGCTAAGCACACCCGTTAGTCACAGCGATACCAAGAAGGCTCGAGTTAAGTCCATTATACAATCCTTGGAAGCCATCGTGCTTCAAGATATCAACGATGACCTGATAAGTTGACTAGAGATAAGAATTGAAAGTGAGAAAGGAGTTTTTTGAACCTCGGGCGACGGTGGTGGCATCGCTCTTAGAAAACAGTAGATCACCTTGTTTTGGCTCTTCGTCTCATTTGCCGTACGTGTCGAGAGTAAGACCAATGGGCTGCGCGCACGTGGGTGAGCACCCTAACACCACATGGATAGAAGAAGGTTCCGGTACTCACTATGTTGTTGTCATGGCCAAAATGCCACCGGCGGCACCTGCTACCGAATGGATGAAAGAGTCGTTGGTCATTGTTGTACAACGGACTGATATTGCTAAGGCTATGACTATGTAGCGAGAATTCTTCGAGGATAACGTAGATGCAAGTGTAAAGAGGAAGCAGAAGAAGTACGTGTCGAATAAATCACATGATAGTATGTCAAACACGTGACATTGGACTCATGACCCGGTTTTTTCCGCGTAACGTATTTTGCATTTTCCTACATTTCCCGTGACGCCGCTTTGAACCTAGCACCACCGTCTTCTACGTCGCTCATACCTCGGTACGAAGAAGCAATATTATGAAAACCAATGATACCAGGTGACCGCTATTTTTAATGTGGCGCATGTATGGTGACTTCCAAGTGGTCGGCACAGTTTTTGGGCCGGTTTTCATTATTGGAAACGCACATAGCAGGGATGAAAATGAAAATGAAAATGGTTGGAAAGGAAAGAGACTTGGATGCTTCTTCTGCTTCTTTAATTGCGTGGAGATGCTCTTATCTTGTCCATCGCAAGCCAGTTGAACAACTAACGAAGATGTCAACGCCACTAGTCGGGTCAGATATCAAGGATCGAAACGATTTTCTGTGCTAAAAGTGGGGCTGTTGTGTACACCGATTGCCAGATCTCAAGAGAAAGGAATTGTCATTGAACAATCTGCTCGAATTACGGATGCCATCTTATTCAGCACGGATGAGCGTAATTCGTGGTCACGAGTTTATAGTGATGTACCATGCCCAACGGGCAAGTCAATTCTAAATGGAGATACGCCACCCGGCAGAACTTAGCAAGTTGACCTAGGCCGTGCCAATTTGGATATCCCATCATAGTAATACTACTGAAGATTGGATCCAACCCACACTCAATGGAACATTCGACAGGTCGTGTTCTTCACAACTCCTATGGGAACAGGAAAATTGGCCACATTCCCATGGCGCGAGAATGCCTTGAGGTAGCCGGCTTTTTCTCGGTTCTGCCCGGCGATGGGGCGTGTTCATGTCAAAATTATTCGAAGGAAGGCGAAAAGACGGCAATAGACAGTACTCACTCAATTAATCAATGTGCTTTCGCATCCTTTGCTTCCCGACGAGAAATGCGCAGATTGTTGCCAGGTGCACCAATGAGGTATGTTCAGATCTGGTCTGGTAATCTGAAATTTGATACGCCGCCGGCAATGTGAAAAATCCCCTTCATAATCTGTGAGTAGTATAAAGGCCCCCAGAGAGAGCCTGGGGATGCCAGCACCCACAGGCTCATTCCTCTCACAACATTCCTTTTTATTCTCTTTCTATCCTGTTTCACGATGATCTTCTCTATTCTCGCCGCTGGTCTCCTTCTTGCCTCGTCTACCGACGCGTTTTGGCGCTTGCCCTGCGCTAAGCCGGTCCTCGACGCTCGCGTCGACCCTATCGTCACTTCCGGCAAGGCGAGTAGCCATGCCCACACTATTATGGGTTCCAGTGGTGCATTTATTTGCGTCATACAACGGTAAAAGAAAATCTGATCGCTTTTACTAGCCATTGGATACAGTACTTCTTTTACGGACCTGCGAAATTCCCAGTGTTCGACATGCCAAGTCAAGGACGACAAATCCGCGTATTGGATTCCCGGACTGGTTCGTAGCACGCCCGCACGTAAATGCCTATATAACAAATGTAAACTGAATTTCCATTTCAGTATTACCAGTACGGGGACGGATCATTCCAGGCGGCCACTCACGGAGGAATGCTCGTGTAGGTTTCCGGCATCGTTTATACAGTGAGGGTGCCCTAATTGGTTGTGCAGGTACTATATCCAGCGATGCGCCCCAAATGAGACCGTGCAAGCCTTCCCAGACGGCCTTCGCATATTCACAGGGAACCCGTTCGCACGAAATGACACCGGCACCCTTGAATCTAAGGCAATCTCCTGGAACTGGTTGGTTTCCGCTTCCTCTTACCGCACCGTTTGCTAAACTCAAGACATGAATTAGCCTCGACTTCAATGGTCCTCCGGCGCCACAGACGCCAGGATTCGCCAACACCAACTGCCCAGATGGCCTCAGGGCTCAAGTCTTTCTCCCTGCATGCTGGGATGGTGTAAACCTCGACTCTCCCGATCACAAGTCTCATATGGCCTACCCTGACGGCATCGACAACGGTCTGTGCCCGTCCACACACCCAAACCACCTCGTGTCCCTTTTCTATGAGGTGTACTTCAATGTGGCGCCATTCAATGCCCTAAACGATGGTGGGCGCTTCGTTCTTGCCAACGGCGACCCGACGGGTTACGGACTGCACGGCGACTTCATCAACGGCTGGGACCGCAACGTGCTCGAGCGCGCGGTGGCGACATGCACGGCGGACTCTGGCGTCATCGAGGACTGTCCAGTGTTCCAGAACGAGGGCCGCTTCTACGCGGACGATGACATGAACGCTTGCTCAGCCACGAATCCCCTACCCGGCGATGTCACCCCCGACGCCACACAATTCCTGCCTGGCTGTGTCGCAGTGACAGAGGGCCCTGCACCCGCGACCCCCGCGGACCTCGTCTCGGGTTGTCCCGGTCGATATCGGAGATCCGAGCCTGAGCCCGAGTGCGACGATGCTGCTCTCATCTTTGTGCGTACCCCCGTACCCGAGGATGTCGACGTGAAGAGACTTCGCCGGCACCGCGCGATGCGTGGACAATGGCCGTACCCGTCGGTTTAATCCGTTCTCCTTAGCCCCCGGTCCTCCCAGCCTGGCCATCACCAATCAACCCCTCATTTCCGGTCTTCCTGCTTTCTCCTGAACTAGAGTACTTATTTTCTTTTCGTGCGCACCTCACATGCGCTGAGTTTGCGTCTGCGACGCGCAGTTAACTCTTCCTCTGCTTTTCACATTTCCGCCAGTGGCGGTTTCCTTATTTTTGGCACGTGATATTGCCAGTGATGGAAGTGAAGATAGACATTATGGCTAACCTCGTACGCATACCGTATCTACTCGTGAGCTTGTGAGTGTGCAAGGAAGAAGGGTGCGTTCTCTTTGTTGACAAAGATGTTGTATGACCGATAAGAGATTCGAGTTCGCTGCCGACGAGGAATACGTACAGTACTGTCATTCTTTGGTTGTGCGATTGATAGATACGAATAGATTGGTTTCGAAGTTTTGATGCCCGTTCCTTCGAGTTCTCAGCGCCCATATACGGAGAAGAGTGACAATGTTGTGGCATCCTAAGGCTTATGCCATGTTCTAGAAAGAAAGCCTTGTGATTCATTCGATTGTAGGGGATGGAGATAAGACGACTTCTATCCAGCCACCGCGCAAGCATTGACTAACCTGCATCTTGACTGCGTGCCAAAATTTAAGCGATAGCCTGTTCTCAAAAAACGGTTGCTTCATCGGTGGTAAAAGCGCCAAGGGGAGAAATAAAATAGGGTGAGTGGATACTAATACGGTCTATGGTACTTGATAAGACATCCATTTATTCCTTTCGAAGTGGACAGAGTTGCCGGCGGCTCAGTTAAGTAGGCCAGATCTCCAACTATTTTCATCCGAACTTCAATCACGATAGGCGAATAATACTTTACGAAAAAATATTAAAGGAGAAGCTCCTTGGGATTGATATCATGATGACGTGATTGGCAGGAGCTGTATGGCCCTGGCAAAAAGTGGGTCGGGTTGTCTAGAGTGGGCAATGAAATTCGGAGCATCGGGCGAATCTACGTGACGGCAGCCCCGGGCCTGTACGACATCACTAGAACTGCCATGGCCTCCTCAGATCGTGATGAGGGGCTTACATTTCACGCCCAGTTTTGGTTGTTCTGATCGAAAAGTCTACTATGGCGATCTTGACAAAGAGATAGTAAGGGATCAAAAAAAACTCGTTCCTTCCCGAACTCACTCACGTTACAGCACCTTCAAGCTTCAAAATTTTCAGGATCGGAAATCAGTTTTGGAGAATTGTGGCCGCATTGCTGCTACTACCGCAAGGTCCCGCGACTTGGAACGAAGGGGGAAAAAAAGTTTGCATACCTTATTTTCCCTACGCCGAGAAAATATGCCACTTTTCCAATACAATTATGGCCAGTCCATCGCGTCAATAAAGTCCCCCTGCCGTGTATGAATAACGCACTAATCATCATTGCGCGTTGCGCAGCATGCGCAGTTCCATTTCTTAGATAACTAACGAAACACCAAAGTGGACCGGAGAGGATGCTGGAAGGACTCCTCAGTGCCTTTTTCTCGACGTTCTTGGATCCAAGTAGTTTTTTTCCCTCAATAATAAGTCATTCCTCTGGCAGGGTCGTGGTCGCACAGAATCAGGTTCTGATGGGCTCGAGGCATTAGTAAAAAACGCGCGACATGTCAAAGCACACGTGAACTTGGTGAAATTTTTATGAATTATTGCAAATACGCCACAACACGCGCTAGAACCTTACTCGAGTAACTTACTACGGTACCTAAACACAACCAGTGTAAAGTAAGTAGTTTTCAGAGGCTGTTTTTCGAATCGACTGTTTTTCAGGAGGCACCCTTTTCGAAAAACGGAAATAAGGACACGACATTCGGACTCGGGAAAAAACTTTTGAGGGTAAGAAGGGAGGGCAGAGCCTCTTTTCTTGTATAGCAAGCCCTTTCCCTGTTCTGAGGATAACGTGTCAGCTGAATGAGCAGAGCGTTTTGTCATTTGACGAGCAGTTGGCATCCAGACAGAACACCGTCAGGTTCTGCCGATAACCAACCTGGGGACTCGAGAAAAACAGTCTATCTACCCTCTCGATCCATGGTTTCAAAATGTCACCGGCGCGTGGAAGTAGTCACTTTTTCTTTATCAATGCTTCAGATTGCCAGTGACCGCTGCTCACCAGCCTGGGGATGGTCGCAATTGTTGTAATATCCCGCGCTCTATGGACGAATACATCGAATCCTTTGTGGAGATACGCCGCTCCGATGTTCGACGTATCGAATTGCACTTGCGGTGCATTGCCATGGGCATTGTGGCAGAGTGCCTTTAGGAGTATACAACTTGACTTTCTGGGAAACCCTATGCCTCGTTCTCTGTCATCACACTACAGTACAGGCTTCCCGCTGTGACACCGGAACGCCGGCCGCGCTATCGACCGCCGGTTGGAATGTCAAACGTCGGGCTTTGCAGGGTGATCAACTTGGAGATGTGTTAACTCGACGATGAAAGGTGGGAACTCGGGGATGGCCTAGTTGTCATGGGGTGCAATATATACTACTACGAGATCATGATGCGAATCGAATTCTAGTGACCGAAGAGCCCGTATATGAGTGCACGTGTATATTATGACTACAGTGCAGCACATTATCAGTTCCGCGATCAGTAATAATAATAATGAGAACTGAGGCAATAAAATTGACTACCAGGATAGTATCGTCGGCAGAGTTGGTCAGCAGAGCAGGTCACCGGTCACCTTCCGCCCTCGTTGGTAAGGTGAAATGCATTGTTAATCACGCAGAGTCATTGGGCATTGGGCTCCTTGTGGGTGGCCTTTATTCAAAAATTCTCCTTTAAAATTCTCGCTTATGAATCGCGGCGGGACGCGATGCCATTGACGAAAGCGTGCAATAGTTCGGGATCAAAGGTTATATTACATTACCACGAGGCGATTTGGATGGGATGGAAACATTTGTTCTGCTTACAGTAGAAGGGACGCTGAGCTTCGTTCAGGGATGGTGAACGTTTCACCGGCGGCGAAGGGACCACTGGTCACCGGTTACTGGTCATGCCGACTTTATTCCGAAATCTGTTGATCGATCGGGCAGACCTCTACCGGGTCCTAGCAACTGGGGGGAGTTGGAGCAATAGGGGGAAGGAGGGAGCTCTCTCCGAGAGTGGTGGTACTGATATGAAAGGGAGGGTTTCCGCCATGTGGCGCAATCGAAATCGAAACTGCAAGCGGTCGGGCCGCCGGAGAAGGAAAGGACTTGCGCGTCCATCTACAACGCGGCTCGTCCCCGAACTCATGCTGTACCTTGAAAATGAAAAGCCGGCTATCGGGAAAAAGGAACGGAGGTCAAAAGAGGGTTATACTTGGCGAAATAATTAAGGGATTCCCCGTGAAACCTTCAGTTGATTTCGGTTAGTATTTTCGTTATTAGCGATTTGGCCAGATAGCTAATTCCCCACACTCGAGGTAGACACGCTATGACGCCCCGGTGGCATCTCACTGACGCGTTTGACTTGACCCCCCACCGTATTGTATGTAGCAGTGTCAGCTCTGTGCTATCTTGTGGTACAATTTTGACGTGGCATCGATCGGACGCAAGATAGAAGTAAACATTAGCGGTGTGCGGTTTGCCCTCGCCGACACAAGGCGATCGTTGCCAGGTAGCAAAGGAGGTGTGTTTGAATCCGATGCCCTGGCTGTTGCTATCCGCACGGATGGTCAATCGAATCTCATTCACATAAATACCTTCGTCTTTAGGTCAGCCCATCGCCATTAGTTCCCAGTTGCCCTCTCTTCCACTCCTTTTTGTCTCTCCTTTCTCTCTTCTCTGTTGTCATACCTGTTACGGATGATTGTCACTCTTTTTGCTGCAGGGCTTCTGCTCATCCCTTCCGCCAATGCCTTCTGGCGTCTTCCATGTGCGAAGCCAGTCCTGAATGCCAGGGTCGACCCCATTGTGTCTCCTGGCAAGGCAAGCTCCCACTCTCATACCATCATGGGTTCAAACGGTGCGCCACACGGATGGCCGTAAAAGCATCGATCTGATCTCCCTTATCAGCCATCGGCTTTGACTCCACGTTTAATTCTCTG
>Ga0137362_10003724_pt1 | contig 10235 bp, 7 predicted proteins | sample MadtaG_2_FD_104801 | JGI IMG/M metagenome (GOLD analysis project Ga0137362, IMG submission 104801) | Vadose zone soil microbial communities from Angelo Coast Range Reserve, California, USA - Mad1_100_16 metaG | ecosystem: Environmental > Terrestrial > Soil > Vadose zone | place: USA: California... | reverse complement strand
CGACGGAGACGGTTTAGCGTTCGGGAAGAGTCTTCTTCCGCGCCATCACGCGAGCGCCTGCTTCAAATCAGCAATAAGATCTTCCGGATCTTCAAGCCCGATGGACACGCGCACCGTGCCTGGAGTCACGCCAACGCGCCGCAGTTCTTCGTTACTCATTCGGTAATGCGAACTGTAAATCGGTAAAATCACAAGCGACTCTGCTCCGCCGAGGCTCGCCGCCAGCAAGAAAAGCTTCACGCGATCGCAGAACCGCCTTGCGGCGGGAAGCCCGCCTTTCAGATCAAACGCCAGCATCGAGCCGAACCCGCGCATCTGTCTTTTCGCCAGGCTGTGATCGGGGTGCGACGTAAGCCCGGGATAATGCACGGCGGCCACCTTCGGATGTTTTTCGAGAAACTTTGCCACCGCCATGGCGTTCTCGCATTGCCGCTTGACGCGCAATCCCAGCGTCTTAATCCCGCGATTGAGCAGAAATGCTACTTCAGGATCCATCGAGCCGCCGAGATAGATCACCATGTGACGCACGCGTTCCATCCAGCGCTTGCTCCCCACCGCGACCCCGGCGATGAGATCGGAGTGCCCCGCCAGCGCCTTTGTTGCGCTGTGCACCACCATGTCATAGCCCAGGGCAATCGGGTTTTGCAGCACTGGTGTGGCGAACGTGTTGTCGATGATGGAAACGAGGTTGTGTTTCTTGGCGAACGTCACCGCCTTCTGCAGATCGACTAAACGCAGCGTCGGATTTGTTGGCGTCTCGACATACAGACACTTCGTTCGCGGCGTAACCAGCTCCTCCATCCCCACCAAGTCCGTCTCCACGTGATGCACTCGGATTCCCATGTCGGGGAATAGGTCGCGCATCAGCCGGTAGCTCCCCCCATAGAGCTGCGCCGTCGAGATCAGCTCATCGCCGCACTTCAGTACGCCAAGCAGCGCTGACGAAATCGCCGCCATGCCCGACGCCGTCACGACCGCGGCCTCCGCGCCTTCGAGCGCGGCAATCTTTTCTTCCACCACGCTCAGCGTCGGGTTGCCGTACCGCGTGTAGATGTACGCTTTGCTCTTGCCCTCGGCCCAGCGCTTCATCTCCTCGGTCGAGGAAAACGTGAAAGTGGAGGTGCGGCATATATCCGTGCCCACCCCCGTGTTGACGCCGTGCCGCTTCGGCTCTCCGGAATGGATGGCCGCAGTTTGCGGACCCCGTGCTGACGCCCGTTTGGAGAGTGGTTTGTTTTTCATGGGACACCATTTTGGGGGCCCTCAGCGCCCCCGCAAAGCACCAATTTGGCGCTGCTGCCGGTAGCAATTCCTTCCACCCCCAAACGGGCGTGGAGAATGCCGCATCCAATCCCGGCCTCTGGAATCCCATTTTTGTTAGTACAATCTCAATTTAGGCTGCTTGAAGCTAATTCAATTCTCTTTCGGGGGCTTCCGTTGAACGAACCGCTGCCGATCCTCATCGCGAAATACTTGTGGGTCGTCCTGTGGCTCTACTGGCTCGTCTCCGCCCGCAAGCTCAAGGCCATCAAAAAGCGCGAGTCCCTGCAGGAGGGGCTGCAACACATACTGCCGCTGATCGCTGCATATTTCCTGTTGTTCTCGACACGCGTGCATTTTGGCTGGCTAAACGAACGATTTGTGCGCGATTCGCAAGCAATCGGATGGACTGGCGTATTGTTGACGGCAGCCGGAGTGGCCTTCGCCATCTGGGCGCGCTGGCACCTTGGAGAAAACTGGAGCAGCTCTGTCACTCTGAAAGCAGATCACGAGTTGATCCGCAACGGGCCATACCGCTTCGTTCGGCATCCGATTTATACCGGGATCCTCCTGGCGATGGCAGGAACGGCCTTGGCTGTGGGCGAGCTTCGAGGCGTTTTTTCATTCCTAATTACGCTGGCATCGTTTTATCGAAAGGCCCGGCGCGAAGAACAGTTTCTGCTACAGGAGTTTGGTGACCGGTTCAAAGCTCACGCCAGCCAAACGGGAATGTTCCTGCCCAGGTTCTCCTAAGAGAAGTTGTAGCCGCCCTCTTCAGAGGGCGGGAAGTGTTGACCGCTAAGCTTCTTCCTCAGCCGGTTCACCGTGCGCCGGCTTGTGTGCGGCGATTACTTTTTCCGCGAGTTCGTTGGGCACGTAATCGTAGTGCGAAAACTCCATCGAATAGCTCGCGCGTCCCTGCGTCTTCGAAGTCAGGTCCGTCGCATAGCTCAGCATCTCCGCCAGCGGCACCTGCGCCTTGATGATGACGTTGTGTCCGCGCGCTTCGCTCCCCGCGATGCGCCCGCGCCGCGAACTCAGGTCTCCCATCAAATCGCCCGAATATTGGTCCGGGGCGTACACCTCCACGTGCATGACCGGCTCCAGCAGAGCGGGCTTGGCCATTTTCATCGCTTCCTTGAAAGCCAGCGACCCCGCGATCTTGAACGCCATGTCCGACGAATCCACATCATGATATTTCCCGTCATAGAGCACGGCGCGGAAATCCACCACGGGAAATCCTGCGAGATACCCGCGCGCCGCGGCGTCACGAATTCCCTTCTCCACCGACGGAATCCAGTTTCGCGGAATCGCGCCGCCAAACACGTCATCCACAAACTCGACGCCCTTGCCGCGCTCGATGGGCTCCATCTTGATGCGGCACACGCCGAATTGCCCGTGCCCGCCGGACTGTTTCTTGTGCTTGCCTTCGGCGTCGGCTTTGCCACGGATGGTTTCGCGGTATGGCACTTTCGGCGGCTTTAGCGTGAGGTTCACGTTGTAGCGCTTGTGCAGCTTGGCCACCACGACCTCGATATGCTGCTGCCCCGACCCCGCCAGTAGAAATTCCTTGGTTTGCGGATCGCGCAGGAAACGCAGCGCCGCGTCTTCTTCCATGATTTTGTGGATTGAAACGCCGATCTTGTCCTCGTCGGCGCGAGTTTTCGGCTCGATCGCAAATGTGATCGAAGGCTCCGGAAGCTGCGCCGGCTTGTAATAGATTGGCGAAGCTTTGTCGCCGAGCGTGTCCCCGGTGGTCGTCTCCTTCAGCTTGGCAATCGCCCCGATATCTCCCGCGTGCAGCTCCGCGATTTCCGTGAGCTGTTTGCCCTGCACCACCTGCGTGTGCTGGAAGCGCTCGGAAATATTGCGGTTGAAATTTGCCAGCGTCGCGTCGTTCTTCAAAACACCGCTCTTCACTTTGAAGTAGTTGATGCGGCCCGCAAACGGATCCGCGAGCGTCTTGAAAACGAAAAGTGAAAGCGGCTGTCCGTCGTCGTATTTCCGCTCCACGCGGTCGCCCTTGGCATCCGGCTCCTTGAAGCCCACCTGCGCATGCTCGTCCGGATGCGGGAACGCGTCGGCAAGAAACGTCAGCAGGCTCGCGGTGCCCACGTTCCGCAGCGCCGAGACCATCAAGACCGGGAATATCTTCTCCGCAACAATTGCCTTTCGGACTCCCGGGATCAAATCCGCAATCGGAATCGTTCCCTCCCGGAAAAACTCTTCCATCAGCTCGTCGTCGCCCTCCGCGACCATCTCCACCAGTTTTTCGTGCGCTTCCTTGGCCTCGTCCGCGAGCGCCCCAGGAATCTCTTCTATCGAAGGTTTGCCATCGCCATCCGGTTTGTAAATGTGCGCCTTCATGGCCACCAGATCGATCACGCCCCGGAATGCTTTTTCCGTGCCGATCGGAAGCTGCAACGCCACCACGTTCCGCCCAAAAACCTGCTCCAGCGATTCCATCGAGCGCTCGAAGCTCGATAGCTCGCGGTCCATCCACGTGAGCACAAACGCGCGCGGTATGTCGTACTCCGTGCAGTAATCCCAAACCTTTTCCGTGGTCACCTGCGCGCCCACGTGCGCGTCCACGGTGATCAGCGCCGCATCCGCGGCGATCAGCGATGCTTTCGTTTCCGTGATGAACGTCGAATACCCAGGAAGGTCAATCAGGTTGATTTTGACTTTTTCGGCACTGCTCGTGGGCCACTCCGCGTGCGCCAGGCCCGTCTGAATCGAAATCTTTCGCGCAATCTCTTCTTCATCCCAGTCCGTAGTGGTGCTGCCTTCCGCAACTTTTCCCCACCGCGGCGTCATCCCCGCGGTGTACAGCAACGACGACACCAGTTGCGTCTTTCCGGTGCCGCCGTGGCCTACAATGCCAACGTTTCTAATGTCCTTAGTGGGATAGCTCTTCATGTGTTTGAACCTCCGTGGAGCGTGGTCGGTCCTGAATGATTCAGGCGCGGGCCTGCGCTTGGTGATGGTGTGGTGCCCTCGTATCCCGGTGCCCTGGCGAATGAGGAGAGGGCGGCCCTGATGTCCATCTTTTGCGGTGTGGGACACCGAACAAGCGATATACCCCTGGTCCGCTCCCTTTACCTCGCGGATGCTAGCACAGCCCTTCGGCGCACTTCAACGCGCTGGGCAACCTCTGGCGTGCGGTCTCTGCCGGTGCGCCTTTGGTGCCACAGCGTTCCAAATTTCCCGCTTGCCTCGGGAGGAAGCCGGATAATGAAAAGGGAAGCAAGCGTTTGCTCGGGTTTTTCCTGGATGGGTACAGTATGGACCAGACCCCGCCAAATCCCTCTCGGAACACCAGAATCCCGCTCCTCGAGACTGGCTTTTTGCTGGCCGCGCTGTGCGTTTGCGGCTCGTTCTACTATTACTTCAGCCTCCGCGCCGTCCCGCCGCCGCCCCAAGTAAAGTTGCAACGTGCTCCGGTTGAGGCTCGCCTCCAGCTCGCTCCCCAGGCTTCAAACGCGCCGAGGTCAAACACTCAACCTGACCAGCCAGATCCACGCCAACCGTCGCCCGAAGATCCGCTTTTTCACACCACGCTGGATCCCATGGCTGACTTTCGCCAGGATCTCAACAGGGCACTTCTCCACGATTTAGCTCCTGCCTATCCTGAGCTCCAATCAGTTCTGGGAGTTCAGACATCGAAGAGCAATGACCCTGCCTATCGCCGAGTCCTCTTCCAACTCCTCGACAACGCGGAGAAGACGCCCCCCGCACAACGCCCCGAGATATTTCTTGCCGCCGACTTGGTGGGCCAAGAAATATGGTGTGTCATGGAGGAGAAGGCGGCGTGCGAACAGCTCCGCAGTGACCTCGCTCGATATCAGCTCACTTTGCACGGCGCAGGGCTCGGCGGAGTTTTCATCTACCCTCACGATCTTCTTTGGCGCCTCTGGCGCGACTACCCCTCCACTGACTGGGGAGAGCGTGCATTTGTAATTCTCCTCGAGCACGGATGGGACACCAGCGGCACCTGCGAGAAAGGCGCAGATCAATTCCGCGCTGTCATTCGCGAGGGCGAATCTTTTCTCGCTCAGCATCCCGCCAGTGCTCACCGCGCGCAGGTGACTTTTCTCATGGCCCAAGCTTACGAAGCTTGGTGGTCCTTGAGCCGCGTCGCGGACGGGCAGGACGACTACATCGACCCCAAGCCGTATCGCCAAGGTGCCGATGAGGCCCGCGTCAAAGCCATCGTCCTGTACGAACGGGTCGTCCAAATGACGCCCCAAACCAAGCTTGGTGATTATGCGCGCCAGAGCATTCCACTGCTGCAAGAGCGCCGGGACACCGACCAGCACAAATTCTTTTGTGTCTACGACTAGTGCCGTTCCAACTTGTTGGAACGGCACTAGCTGAGAAACATTGCCCCAGACGCAGGGAGAATTTTCCAGTTCTAGTACTGCACTCGCCAACTTCGACTGCGAAATACAGCCTCTTACTTACTGTAAAGCCACGCTTTACCTCATGGCCCGCCTAGGAGCACCCCGGCACCCGGCTTGCTAAGTTACCAAGCGAAGAGATTTGTCTTGGCAACGGCGCATCAAATCTAGAGCGCCCAATCCCCCAATCCGGAATCGCACCGGATTGACGAATCTTTTATGGGAACCCTGCCTCACAAGGGCAAGAAATTCAGGAGGTCGTTTATGGAGGAGTATCAAGAACCGCAAGATAAAGGGCAGGCAGAAACATCCCCCTTCACCGGGGCAAACCGCTTGCTTGTAATCGCCGTCGTGGTCCTACTCGGCATTGCCGGCATCGCCTTCAGCTACGGCTATCGCCAGCAAATCCTCGCCGGTCATCTGACGGCGCAAGAGTCCGCGGCGAACGCCGCAATGACTGACCTGCAGGCACAAGTGGGCACACTCAATGCAAAACTGCAGGAAATGACCGCGGCGCAAGCGGCGGCCCAAGCCGCAGCACAACAGGCCGCAACGAAACCAGCCGCCAAGAATGCCGCCGCCAAGCGCACCGCTTCACCGGCGGACAAGCGCTATAAGCAGCTTCAGTCGCAACTCGCCGAGCAGGAAAAACAATTGAAGGACACGCAGGACCTCGTCGCCAAGAATCGCTCGGACCTCGAGGGCAGCCTCAGTTCCACCCGCGACGATCTCAACGGCTCCATCGCCAGGACCCATGAGGAGCTGGTGGCTCTCGCCAAGCGCGGCGAGCGCAGCTATTTCGAATTTGAACTTACCAAGTCAAAGCAGTTCCAGCGCTTCGGCCCGCTCACTCTCTCGCTGCGCAAGGCGGACGCCAAGCACAAGAACTTTGACCTCGACATGATCGTGGACGACAACCATCTCAGCAAGAAAAGAGTGAATCTCTACGAGCCCATCTGGATTCACACCGAAAACGAATCGCAGCCCGTGCAAATCGTGGTGAACAAGATCGACAAGAACCTCATCCACGGCTATGTCAGCGCGCCCAGGTACAAGGCCTCCGAGCTTTCCACGATCAGTTCAACGACTCCGGCCAGCGTCACGCCCGTCTCCGCAAAGACCCCGGATTCTGCGTCAACTCCGCCGCAGAATCCGCCGGTTCCGCAGCAGCCGGACTTTCCCGAACATCCAATGCTGTAAAACATCTTCAATCACTTCGGCAGGGCGGCCATGTGGCTGCCCTGCCGTTTTTCAAACCGAATCGCGAAGAGTGACCTGGGTAAAAATCCCCGGTGAGCCTCTGGCGCATCATTCGGACGCCTCCAGCCTCTTCGCAATCTCGAGCATCTTCGTTACGCTGTTCCAGTTTCTGCCTGTTCCGGTTGTCTTCAGCATCTTCCCAATCGCTGCCCACGGCAGTTTCGAGCGCCCCATGCCATTGGGAAAATAGATGTAGACCTCGCGGCTTTCGATCTGCAATTCCTCCGGATCGGCCTTGATCCCGAGAACCTTTTCTCGCGCTTCCGCGCCGGGATCGCTGGCGAGGAAGGTGACGAGCAGTTTGCCTGGCTCGATGCCGCGCCGCTTCGCGAACGGGTTTCGCGCAATCACATCTCTCAGTTCGGAAGCGGTGCGGAGAATGACTTCGGGGCGAAAGCGAAACTTCCTCTCAATCCCATCCTGGATCCGCTTGGTCAATCGACCGAGGTCCCGTTCTTCCGTCCGGAAGATGACGTTGCCGCTCTGTACGTAGGTCTGCGGGTCTCGCAGTTTCAGAGATTCATACAGCGCCCGCAGCGCCTCCATCTTGATCTTATTGTGGCCCCCGACGTTGACGCCACGGAGCATCGAGATTATTACGGTCATGTCCAGCAGTATATCTCGACGGCGAAGGGCAACGCTGCCGCCACAAGAACGATCAAAGCGATTGGAAATACATTTTGTCTTGCGGCTCGTCTATTCCCTTGGGTCAAGTGCAACCTTTAGGGAGACTTTGCTGGATTTCAGAACCTCGAGCGTGCGCCGCCAGTCGGCATGGCCGGGATACTTTAGAAGGATGGTGTGCGTGCCGGCGGGCAGTCTCAAGATTGCAGGTGTGTTGCCGAGGAATTTATCGTCGACAAATATTTCTACGCCGTCGGGATCAGAGACTATGGCGACGGTGCCGAATCTCTCTGAAGGTGAGGAAGTTCGAACGGTCGATGGTTGCACTGCATCGATGGTGGTTGATGGCGTAACCTTCGGAGGGTCGGGCGCGCTGGCTTCCATCGCCTTGCTTTGATTTTTGACATCAGCGGCCCGCTCACCCGCGGGAACGACCGCCGGATAAAAGCCATGCAACACCTCGAGCACGTCCGACGAGCTGAGCGCAAACCCGATGCCGGTCACGTTTTTCTTGATGAGCTTCTGTGTGTTGATGCCGATCACTTCGCCACGCGCATTCAGCAGCGGCCCGCCGCTATTCCCCGGATTGATGGGCGCGTCGGTCTGAATCCACGTGCCCGGACCGGCGTTGGGAAATTTTCCCACGGCGCTCACAATTCCTTTCGTCACGCTGAACAGCATGGCATCGCCGGGATTGCCGATCGCAAGAACGCTTTCGCCTTGCCGCACCGCGCTCGCGTCGGTCAGAGGGAGATGCGGAAAATTCTCGCCTTCCACCTTCGCCAGCGCGATGTCCAGGTCTTCGTCGATGTACACGACTTTGGCTTCCAGTTGCTGCCCGCCAGGAAGGAGTGTCAGCAAACTCTCTTCGCCGCGGGCGAGATGCGCGTTGGTCACAATGACGCCCGTGTTGGTCACGAAAAACCCCGAACCGGCTTTCTCCAATCCTTTCAAGTACACCACGGCTGGTTTTGTTTTCCGCACCAGCTCCTCGAGTGAAATCTCCGGCTGCAGGGCCACGCTGCCGTCGGATACTTTGGCGGTGATGCCTCCGGTAAAAGTTTCGGAGATCGATTGCAGCACCACGTGGAAATGATCCGTCTTCAGCAGCCAGTATTCGCCGTGGTTTCTCCCGTTCAGAGAAACCCAGTTCATCGGCCCGTCTGTCAGTTTAATTTCTTTAGTAGCATAGCCGGGGAGACTGACGCGCGCGACCATCGCGTGTTCCAGACGCGAGCCCATTGAAGTTCTTGTTTTGTGAAAGTAGCCGCCCGGAAATTCCTTCTCGTACGGGGTTGTCCCTGCGGGGACACCGTCAATTTCTACTGTTGCTCCCGAGGGCTCGCTGGTGATTTGTAATCTGTCCGCCATTGCGTCCGCCGGGCACACCAACAGAAACAAGCCCGCAATCATGCAGAGTCCAGGGCGGAAAGCCACGCGTAGACCTCGCCAGGGAGATGAACCCGGCCGTTAATTTACCATAGGTATAACCAAAAGTAGAACAAAAAGACTTTCACGGAACCCGGTCACTTCCTAAGTTTCTCGTAGCCCGGGCAGGAAAGAACGGGAAGGCGAGGATACTTCGCAAATCGTTTATCGCTGTTCGAAAGCTGGCACAGCACAAAAACGGAGCCCCGCGCGGATTCGAGGCGCCGCGCGTGAACGCACTCGGCGCACAATCCCGCGCGCTCTTTCTGTGATTCTGGTTTCTCTGCTTTCATCGCGCATCCAGAATAGCGCATCCTCACCAGTCACCGCCCCGCGCTGTGCGCCGGAAATAGAGCACGCCATTGCCAGACATGACGCGGAGCATGACGCCGGACTCGCCTCGCGATGCGCGAAGTTGCTAAGCTGTTTGCAGGTTGAATGAAGAAATGCTGAGCATGCTGCGCGCAAAACCAATCCGGCGAATCGTGGCACTCTCGCTCCTCGCGGCCATTCACACGCCGTCTGCTTCCGCGCAGGAGCACGATCAAACACAAAACACCGCCGCCACGCAAGGCGCGATTGAGGACGAAATCATCGCGGTGCCGAACCGTCCGACGTTTGCTACCACTGCCGAGATGGTGCAGCGCGGTGTCTTCGAAATCGAGTACGGTCTCGAAGCTGCGAAGGGCCACCAGAACATCAACGGTCTGCTCAAATGGGGCGCGTTCAAAAATCTTGAGCTGTGGTTTCTCAACGATCCGATCGAGCGCGATGCCGGTATTGCAGGCAGAGGTGATTCCGGCACAGGCTTCAAATTCAAAGTATTTCGGCAAAAGGGGGCCCGGCCCACGTTTTCGATTCTTTATATTGCGACTCTGCCGACCGCCACAGCTGGGCTGGGCACTGCCGGTGTAGGGCATTCGGTTCAGCTGTTGGTGAGCAAGGATCTCGGAAAGCATCATTTCGACGTCAATGAAGGTGTGCAGTTCGTCGGCCGGCAAGGCGCAGGAGGATTCGACCGCAACTATTTTTCTTCCCTGTCGTATGCGCATCCGCTTCGGGGGAAATGGGGCTGGACCGGCGAAGTGGCGGGATTCAGCCGGACAAACGTGACGACGCCCGCCACGATGATCCTGCTGGGTGCCCCCACCTACAACGTATCCTCGCGGCTGGTGCTGGATGGAGGCGCGTACGTCGCCGTGTACGGCAATCTTCCGCGCCTCACGTTTTTTGCCGGCGCGACGTATTCCGTCGCGGATCTCT
>Ga0137362_10003721_pt1 | contig 10239 bp, 14 predicted proteins | sample MadtaG_2_FD_104801 | JGI IMG/M metagenome (GOLD analysis project Ga0137362, IMG submission 104801) | Vadose zone soil microbial communities from Angelo Coast Range Reserve, California, USA - Mad1_100_16 metaG | ecosystem: Environmental > Terrestrial > Soil > Vadose zone | place: USA: California... | reverse complement strand
CACGGTAAACTATGGACGAGGAAAGGAGATATATGGTAAGAATCCGGTCCAGGGCCAACATACAGCTACCACCACGAACGTAAGTGGCCAAGTGGTTAAGTACCACAAGACGCCTTCCATCTGTTCTGTGGCCGGACTCTCTTTCCACCCGAAAAGTCGCAACAGAAGGCGGGGTATGTGGACGAATAGGATTTGGAGTAAATTGAATGGGGGTGGGAAATAGTATGGTTCTGAATACGCTGCAACAGCGGTCACAAAAGTCCTGCGGGATCGGAGGCCCACAGCAACGGAATACCTATCCCATGAGCAGACCGGTTGGAACGAGGTGGAAAGAAAAGACGCGTTAAAGATAACGAGTAATGTCGCAGAAATCATCATGAAGAGCACAAGTGTGATCCAAAGAAGAGAAAAGGCTATTCGGTTCTCCATTGGTGCCGGCTCCAATAGTGTGAGTACTCTCGGGAATTGAGGAATCGAGTCTTCTAGCGCGGTAGAGAGGAATAAGGAAGCAAGGATTGTTGCAGGCAAAAAGAAAAGGAGGCACGGGTAGATCGTTCTTGTAAATTCGTGCCATAGGACAGCAGCCAACGGCAAAGTGACTTCAGGTGAGAAGAGGAAAATTGGGCTGGGAGTCTGGGGAAGGTGGAGCAAGAGCACATGCAAGAGAAGCGCGCCCAATAAGAAGCTGTACGACGTGTCCCCTGGAAATGGGGTAGAAGGAATGGTGAAAATGAAGGCGCCAGCAACGAAGGCAAAAGGTGCGGCCGGGAGCATGGGCGGCCTGAGGAGCGAGGCGATGGAGTAGACCATCAAAAGCACTTCCCTTGCTCCTATTAGGTCCCGGTTGGTGGTGACTACCGGATGTTCTGGAGGCCGGAGGATGTAGTCCGAAAGCAGTGCCAAATAGCTCAGCTGTAGTAGGATGTCTACGGCATGCATGATTCTGGACACGCTGTCAAGGACACTGTTTCAAGAGAGCCGGCTGGACACACCTTGGGGTTGCCATGGAACGGAAACGTTGTAGGCCGCGGCGGAATAAGGAACTGACAGGCATGAGGGCCCTACCACATAACCAGGTGTGGGACAAGCTCAGCGAGATTAGACGATGAGATACGAGCGCATGAGGTGCATTGGGATCCCTTAAGATATCGACGACTGAGATGGGGAAGGAACAATAAGAAATGCTCTTCTGGTGCAACAAATGAGCAACTTACCTCGGACATTAAGAAATTTGCCCTCCTCCAGAATAAATGGAGACCAAAGACATTCCTCGATCTCTTGGGTACTTCTGCCGACCTCAAGAAACTCCTCCCAGACATGTACAATGCGCCGTTGTAAATCCTCAGCATCGAGAGACGCCGCACGCTCTCCCGACCACTGTTCCCATACATCCGTACGAACACCCATCGAGGGTGTTTTGGCCAGGATATACAGTTGCGAAAGTACAATTATTTTGAAGGCGATTTGCCATGAGAGACTGGAAGACTGGGATACGAAAAGGGAGGGATCCTCATCCACGGTTTGAATGCCATGAAGCCGGATGCGATTAACGACCGGGGTGAGAAGTGGCAGAGATCGAGAGGGGTGTTCAGTGTGGGTTGAACGACGGAGTATCAACGGCGTGGATTCCGAGTCCGTCGTTGGTCGCACATCATCGTTGTTGTCTACCATCATTGAGTCGCGCACTGTCTTTCAGCGAACGTGCGACTGACGAGTGACCCCCCATCCGCTGCGTTGTCAAGTATGAGTACCACACTTCAAACGATAGAACCAGACGAACCCACAGTCACAGCCAATTCACAATCACAAACCCCCACTCGGAATGCCGAACCATCCCGTCCAGCGTCGGGCGCAATTGCCGGTCAAGCCTCTCCGGGTGACACGGAAGCAGGTACAGTTGTAACTCTCGTCCCCTCGAGACTTGACAGGCCCACCGTTGATGCGTTATAGGCCTTGCAGGAATATTTCGTCAGGTGCGACATGCCAGGCAGGCTTTCCCGAAGGCGTTTACTCATTTCATACGGATTAGTCCGCGCACCCCGTCGTGCTCTTCGTCTTGTACTTCTTCCGCATAGCCGCAATAGCGACTTACATCCTCTGCGGGTTCTTCACGGATAACTATGTCGTCTCCGTCCGTCTCGGTTTCCCACTCATTTGCCATCAAACATTCATTATCACTGCTCACAGACTGTAATAGTCGTCGTTCTTCTCGCCATGGACTTCTGGAACTGCCGCGTGCGTCTTTAAACTGGTATCGTGACCCACGTCCACACCTGCTCATCTATCGGGACTAGAATGTCGCTGGGCGGACCCTTGTTGGTTTACGTTTCTGGAATCAGGTCTGGGCCCTTCATATTCCGCGTTCGCGTTTTAGGATTGAAGAATGACGCGTGATGGTTGGCGAACAGGTGGACGATAATGGGGAGAGTTACTGGATTTTCGAAAGTAGAGATGTATGAATCCATCTCTTCCGATCATCTCTTCTACTCGCTGAACGCTCTCTTCCTAGCTTTCACGGCCTGCCAATCCAGTCGACTCTCGGTGAGTGTTTCATTACACCTCCGCGATTGTCTATCAGGGAACTAAAACTACGTCAAGATTGTTTTGGATTGCGCTATACGTCTTCCCAGCTCTCTGGCTAGGTCTCTTTTTCGTCTCCCTACTCAAGTTCAACTTATCGTTCGTCGAGAAAATCTCCCCGTGTATTGTCCAGATCTGACTTGTCATACACCGTAACAGGTTCATTCCAATCGTGATGCTTGCTCTCATCTTCAATGTCACCAACGTGGTTGGATTCACTTATTCGTGCGTGTTTTGTACATACGATTCTTCCTTGATCTCACCCCCTCCACTTACTTTTCTCTCTAGCGACCGCGATGCCAAGAAGAAATGGGCTAATAACGTGGTCTCTTCTAACTGGTCCATGGGTGGCCTGGGTGGGCAGATGTTGACAGGCGTAGTGAAAAATAGTGTAGGGCGAGTATTTGGGTCATAAACTTCTGTAAAGCTTGGTTATATAGCTTGCGAGACCTGCTTCGCGAAACATATAATCATACTGTGCCAAAGGGTATGAAACGGAAAACATGTGCGATAAATTTGAACAGTGAAGTGAATGAGAAATGTCCGATTGTGTTTGTGCTACAACATGAAAAAATGCGAGTGCAAAGCCCGTTAGAGATCACACAGAGAAGGCTGAGACCCAAGACAAGAAATAAGTCCGGAAAATAAACCAACTCAATGAATCAAGAATGTAAATAATCCAAAAATCTCGGGTAGTAAATACACAGCCAACGCGCAGCGAGCATATTGTATTTGTTGAGATTCAACAAATTGATGATCAGTGGATCCCAACCCAACCTCTTGCGTCCACGCGAGCGTGTGCAGTAGTTGGAGTAGAAGGCATCATCAGGCCGATCAAAGACCTTCTCGAACTGTTGGCTCTGGGTCGAGGGGGCACCGCGGAGGGAAATGAAAGAGAAATAGGGTTAGATGTCAGGGTCATAGCTGAGGGGGTACATGTTGAGAAGGTCGGCGAAGGTGGGAAGACGAATAGTGTTTGGGAAGGTGTCTGCAAAATTGGTTTGTGGGTATTCGGAACATGTGAGGGTTGCACAGGTTGAGAGGTCGCTCGAAGCTGGAGAGATGCCGGTTTTGTTGCACGGGACTCTTTGCGAGACCGAGGCATAGCTAGCGCGGTTGGTGTTGGCGCTGCATTAACGGGTGAATCGGGCACGGTCGGCAAAATATCGAGAGGGGTTGGTCGACGTCTCGCCTTTGACGCACAGCGCCGAGAGGTGTCAAAAGTTGGCTTTAAGGGCGTTGCTGGGGCAGGGGGGAATTTAAAGGTGGACATAGTAGAGCGTGCGGACGGGGGACCGGATAAACCGACTTGAGTAACCCCGGCTTCACCGTCACTGGAAATATCGGATGGTGCATGAGCTTCCGAAGGGGAAGGCCGAGAACTCGACCCGTCAAAGCCGCCGCCGATGCCGAGCAACTCTTGTTCCTCATCTTCTTCAACGAGGTGTTCGCTAAGCATGCTGTTTGACGTCATGTTACTTGCACTAGACCCAGTCCGCTTGCGTGACGAGTATCGACTTTTCCAGGCTAAACCCAGTCCCATGCCCGAACCAGTAGAAGAAGAGGAAGACTTGCGAGCCAAGATGCGATGTTCCATAGCCTTATCGAGAGCCTTGGCCTCGCGTTGCATCTCAATGCTCTCTTGCTCGACTTCTTCCCGATCCGAGGCATCATCGAATATCCTTCGACGACTCCATTCCTCATCGGCCGATGTTTCTAGGTGGGGACCTTCCGATGGGGTTGGGGACCAGGAGGAGCCGCGAAGCATCTTGCCATAATCCAAGAGTTGATAAATTAAACTATAATAGGAATAAGGTAAGAATGACGGGCCGACATGGCAACATTACTCACAGCATGTTTGGCCCAACGCATTTACTTTTCTGCTTGACATATGAATAAGCCGCTTGCATCCCTTTCAGGTCCCACACTTCTTGAGGGGCCCAGGGCGAACGAAGAGAAGCAGCGCGCATAACAAGGGCAATCACTAGGGTGGCAGAACGAGATATTCCACATTGACAGCTGTAAATGAAATTATTGTTTGTTACGGTTCTGTCAAAACAATTGAATTGCAATGTACGTACTGGATTAAAACACCCTCTCCACGGGCGAGCGACTGATCAACAAAGGCCATAGCCTCAGGGAAACCACGTTGGACAAGGTCAGATTGCGCGTGAGACCACTCCAACTTGAGGTAGTGCAATGCAGGTCGTCCGGTACCGTCCGCAGGATAGTATGTGCCCTGACTGTGAGAAGCATCATTCGGGGACTCTTGGGTGGATGGAATTTGCGACACTTCTGCGGACGTCAACGAGTCGAATGGAGAGGAGACTTCCTTGGCGACATTGAGTATAGAACCTATATTCCTTGCAGCGAGACGACGCCAGTCACGAGCGTTATCCTCCGCACCCAGCCATACATTTGGTAGGATTTCGATAGGGCCATCAGAATAAGGGGCGGTAGGTGAACCATCCTCCTCCTTACGATGAAGCATGGAAGAAGTTGACATGGCAGAAGGGCATCTGCTCCGGGCTTCCTGGGTGGCGCGGTCGAGCAGGGATTCATTGGGAGGGAAGGCTAAAGAGCTACAAGAAGACCGTGTGGACAAAGTGAGGGATAGCTTCTTCATATTTCTTGACCGAGACCTTGGGGGTGGGGGGAACTGAAAGGACCCAGAATCTGAGGTTGACGGGGAGACGGCGGAGGTAGAAGCAGAACTATGCCCAGGAGCAAGGGTCATCGTGGCGTTTGGGAGGGGAGTGTCAATGCGGAGTCCTGGAGGCGGATCCATTTTGCGCGGTGCTGGGGGCGTCGTGGAAGGGCGGCGCATGGTTCACGCGCTGCGTTGGTTTATGTTAGGATGTTACGGGGTGTGGACTCTTTTTGTTTCGCCTGCGTCAATTGTGAGGGGGTAATAATAGATACGGGTCCGGGGAAGTGGGGTAACAGAGAAAGCAATAAGAAAAGAGATTGTTGAGCTTGTAATAAAAAAGGACAGACACAGCCAGTGTGTGGAATCGGAATCTCGCTCAATCGCAACACCCGCCCGCCCTTGGCAACGGCAGCGCAGCTCGTAACCGTCTGGGACACGGTCCCGGACCTGCCCGGGCCACTTCAATCTCCGCGCGGCAGATTTGTAATTGCCGGTTCCAACGGGTTCACAGGCCCGGACTTCAGGCTCGGACTCACAGGCCCGGACACGTCGGCCCCGATCCGCTCGTATGATACTGTAGATGCCCAACCATTTCCAGTTCTTATTTCTAGCCTCGTTCTTGACCACCTCCCTTGTCCTCCTTGCCCTTTCGACCCATCTCTCCTCGAAACTCCGGCAAGCAGGCTACGATATCTCCAGGCTAATCCTCGTCGGCCTTCCCCCGTCTGACAACACGCACCCCGACCAAATGACCGCGTCCTCACCTTCTTTCCTGCAGCTCGTCGCACTCCTCATTGCGGCAGGCAGCAGCGTGTTTATATATCTTAAGTTTTCCGGCACGTCGTCATTCCCAACCTTTGTCCGCCATCCTCTCACACCATACCCGGTCTAGTTCGGAAGCCTGCTCAGCCTGCTCAGCCTTTTCAGTTTCAACCTGCTAAGCCTGTTCAAACTATTCAGCCTGTCCTTGATCCAAAGGAATGGAAACAATTCCCTCTCAAAGAAAAGATTGTTATTTCACCAAACACGGCCATGTTCGTGGTTTGCTGTCATTGCCTCCGCCATGTTGACGTGGATCATAGATATCGCTTCGCCCTTCCACGCCCGAGTGACGTCCTCGGTCTCCCGATTGGCCAGCATATATCTGTCTCTGCCGAAATAAACGGCAAAGAGATTATGCGTAGCTACACCCCCACCAGCAGTGATGACGACTTGGGTCATTTTGACCTTCTTATCAAGGTAGCATTTATTCACCTTCCGCCGCATGATTCCTTATTGTCCCCAGGCTTACGAGAAGGGCAATATCTCCCGCTACGTTTCTCTCCTCAAAATTGGCGACAAAATCCGCGTTAAAGGTCCAAAGGGTCAATTCAACTATTCCCCAACACTCTCACGTGAAATTGGCATGATTGCTGGAGGCACTGGTATCACACCCATGCTTCAAATCGTCCGCGCTGCCCTTAAGAACCCCCAGGACCCCACCAGGCTGAGTCTCATTTATGCTAACGTTAACTACGAGGATATTCTCCTCAAGAAAGAGCTCGATGAGCTGGCCGACAAATATCCTTCCCGATTCAAGGTTCACTATGTTTTGAACAATCCCCCGACGGGATGGACGGGGGGCGTCGGGTTTGTGTCAAAAGAGCAGATCGCAACGCTCCTCCCTGCCAGTCATGACAATATCAAGGTCCTTCTCTGTGGTATGTATACTTCCATGCAGCATGCAGAGTTCGACATTTTATGAACGTTTGTGTAGGCCCTCCCCCAATGATGACGGCCATGAAGTACGTGGTTCATATCCATATCCATTTCTCTTCAGTGGCTTGATATTCCGCTTCAGAAAACATCTAGATGAACTCAAATACCCAGCTCCCCGAGCAGTCAGCAAGCTGGTAGACCAGGTTGGTGCTCCATCCGTCATCTGATTATCGGGCCTTCCTCACTTTGGTCTCAGGTCTTCCTCTTCTGAATTAGACGACCGATATATTATCGGTACTTTATAGAAACAGTAGTATTTCCTCGCACCATCAGTCGGGTATACGTGTTGCCAAAGTGAAGCAATTAAGTTGCAGTATATAGTAATATAGCCTAACCATGGACCTCGGGCGCGTACCTGTCCAGGAGGGAGCTGTCCCACCGTCAGACGTTAGACCGCGGAGATTTGTTTACGGCATGAAACTTTGTTGGGTGGTTTCCGCCAAGAGAAATACAGTAGTAGACTGGGCCGAATGACCTGCCAATTGGTCATAATGCAAGAGGAAGCTTGCTGAGGTCGGTGGTCGAACCCTCGAGCATTTCCTCTCGGGTCTCGAACAGACTGGAATGCGTGAGCAGTCCATATGCACTGCAGGATACGGTGTGTACATACATTTTCTTGATCTCATCCGCAGCTGCGATGCCAACCTCGAACTCTATCTCTGTCGGTTCTCGACCCGCCTGCCTCGCGAGCTGAATCGCAGAATCGTAATAGTGTAGTGGTGACCGCCCTTCGTCGTCCGTGGGCATAAGGGGCGCAATAAAACGATAATGATGCAACATGCGGTCGTTAGGTCGAAGCGGCGGTAGGCTTGGAATCAAAAGGCGAGCCTGGGCGTCTGGAAAAAAATATAAAGAAAAGTCCCGAAAAAAAAGAACAAAAGAACCGCCCGCCGCCGCCCAAAAAAAAAAAGTTGCGTTAGAAACCAACGTCATCTGGAACAGTAGCAATCTGTTGTTTAGAAACGGACCTAGGTCAGGAACGGTGTCGAGGAGAAACCGCCGGAAGCAGACTCCATCCCATCGAGTGCCTATTTTTTGGGGCGAGAGTAAGAATGCCGCACAGCGAAGGGGTAGACCCCATGATTACGACCCAACCGAGTTGGCAACGAAACGAAACGATGACGTGCCTGGCCTACCCCATCCTTCCCTGTCTGCGGCCTTGGGTAAGGACTCGAAGGCGATTGAACAAGCACGCGAATACTCCAGCGTCACGTATCCGTGTACATGCTACGCAAGCAGGTGAACAACAAGTTAGCCCTCCCCCGAATGATGAGTAAGACCGCAACGCCCTGCTTGCCTCACGCACCTTTGGAATATCCCCTTTACTGAGAGCAACACGTCCCCTCGATAACCTCTGTAGCTTTCGAAACATCGAAATCCTGCGTTTCAGGCAGAATGCCAACGACGTCAGGATCTTTCCTTGTAATTACTAAATGTATCCACCGAAAGGAAAGGGGGAGGAGTGCCTACCACAATGCTGTATGCAGTAATAATAATCAAAACATCGATGTTGTTCTTGAATGAACGTCGCCTCGAGGTGCGTACAGCTTGTGATAGGAAGCCGACGAGGGACACCCCGACAGCAAATCCGAATACAGACCAAGCAAATACATAGAGCACGCCAGTGACAAGCTTTCTGATGTGATGCAACATGGTTATTCAGATAGGAGCGCACTGCGCTCAGAGGTGTAATGACATGAACGGTACTAGTGGAGAGAGTAAAGAGGACTGGACAGAAGTGTAACCATAACCCTACTTGCGGGTTAAGGTTCACCCTAAGTGGCTCAAGATTGACACATCCGGATGTATCTAATGATAACGAAATGAAAAGATGACACGAGAGCATGCGACTCTCTATTGTTAGATATTCAGACCTCAGGCCTGGACATTTTGGCTATTGCCCGAATCAGTACAGATTGCAACAGAAATAGGACGAAGAGGACACACGCAAACTCCCCAATAACATTTCCTGCGGGTGAATATTCACAAACGTGGTAGTGCGCGAGCTACAAACGAGATCGCCATCCAGTAAATGCGTATAAAAGAAGTTAAGACGTACTCCGTAGTTCGCGGGAAAGATCCCACTGCAGTCTTTGACTGCGCAACCAACCTGGGTGGTTGACTTCCAGACAACCTGCGTAAAGTGCGAAGGCTGCGGGTTATTAGAGTGATAAGACGCTATATAATAAACTGTATGAGTCCCCCATGTCATGTCGGATCGTGCGCACAATGCGACGCACAAGCTTCACTAGTCCAGGAATCGACGGCCGATGTGATCGTATACTCAGGACCGGTACCAGCAGCGAGATTTTCTGCACACCGGCGTCAAAAAAAACCCAACACCATCTCCAACGTTGGATACGTACCACCAAATTGTCCCTTAGAATGCTCAAATTTGCAACCATCTGCCCATGCCTGCGCCACAGAGGATAGAGTGTTGTTCCAGGTGAGAGGGGCGGCACCATGCTTGGCACGGACACTGTTGTGGGCCGAGAGATAGGCCTCGATGTCTGAGGAAGATACGGAGCCAGAACTGCTCGAGGAAACAGGTGTGGAGGATGCTGGTTTTGATGACGACGCAGAGGAAGTAGTAGAGGTGGGCTTTGGTTGCGTTGTTGGGGCTGAAGTGGGCGTTGGTTCAGATGGTTGCCCAGAATCAGGGTTTCCTTTCAGGTTCGCCGAAGGTGTCTTAGGCTTGCTATCGGTAGAAGACGTCTGTACGGGCGTGGAGGGATTCGGGGCGTAAAGTGATCCCGAAGTATGACTACCCATGAGATGCTTGGCTTTGCACTTGGAGACACAAGAACTCATATCTTTCGAACATGGTGCACCAAAAGTGCCTTGCAAAAAGGCGATCGCGATAAACGTAACGAGGAGTAAGGATGGCATGATACGCTGTCTGGCGTGAACGAGTGGACGGGTAAAGAGAATGTCAAGGAAAAACGAAGGGAAGGTGGCAGCCAAAGGACGCCCAGAAAGCAGGAGAGCAGGTCAGGAAGACTTTGAGAGGAATGGGGAACACATGGGCAGTTATATAGCTGGATACCCGTATGACTGCGTCGCTAGGCATCCGTTTTTTTGTGTTCCGATGTGACGGATTACAAAGAGGTCGGCCATTTAGAGGTAGAGTGCCGTGGATATTGAATAGAGATGAAATTAGGCGGGGGTGTTGTGAGAGTGTCGTGAGGGAAAGAAAACTTGGTTGTGGCGAGACGCGCAGTCGCCGCTGCCTTCTTGGCTTGGAGATGGAT
>Ga0137362_10003713_pt1 | contig 10247 bp, 13 predicted proteins | sample MadtaG_2_FD_104801 | JGI IMG/M metagenome (GOLD analysis project Ga0137362, IMG submission 104801) | Vadose zone soil microbial communities from Angelo Coast Range Reserve, California, USA - Mad1_100_16 metaG | ecosystem: Environmental > Terrestrial > Soil > Vadose zone | place: USA: California... | reverse complement strand
CTGATCCATCGGATATTGATGGCATATACGAGTGTGTTTCTGTGCTTGGCGTATAGATACTTCTCCGAGCCTGTGCGATTGTTTCTTGGCTGCAGTGCAGCCGTCAGCGAGCAGGGTGCCAGTGGCAAGTGCGAAACGGTGTCGGACTCGGAATGGGCCAATCATGACCAAATGAGACTGTTCTATCTCTTCTGGCTGAACATGATGTGGTAGACGCTGACACGCGGAAAAAGTGGGCGAGTAGTGCAGCGGGTGCGGTAGCATCGAGTCTGCAGAGTCTCTCCAGACTGTGCTATTGTTCCCTCTGGAGGCACCACGTGGATGTCCGACTCTAGTAAAGTCAGGCCGGCCATTCAACGTAACGTGGTAACCTCTGAACGAGTCGGGACCTACACGAGATATCAAGGCTCTCCATTTCACAGCGGTGGCTGCATGGGTTTCGTACAGGCGGTCTCCGTAAATACAACTCAGGCTGAGTACTCAAACTGGTCACCTGTTGCGAGGTGATATCCATGATCTCGATACCACGTCCTCACGTATATTGCAATCAGTAGACCTCAACACACTAATGACCCTCGTGGGTTTCTTAAGGACTCTGCAATGCCTAAGAATGTCTCGGCAAGTCGCACCTGGATAACATTAGCAATTAAAGTTTTGATGTCTCTATGTAAGGTATCAGGATACTGACCGTGTCGAGAGCGGTGGTGAAAGACGAAGGAAGGGTGGGAGGCATACGACCTGGAAGAGCATCATTCTGTATTTCCAGCGCGAGCTCCGCCATCTGACGGAGGGTATAATTCGAACATTCTTGGCCAAAGGAAACTGCATGAAAAGATAGCGGCTTCCTGCACATGCAATTGGCAATCTGTTAACGTAGGCAGGGAGCAATCTCACCCATGTCGAACCGCCGAGCGACAAATATCCTGGATTTCCTCAACGGGTACTGAGCATTCCCCATCGGAAAGGAAAATCATAATTGGGGATCTGGATTCAAGTGGGTCAGAAAGAAATCAAACAGAGAGAATTGGATTTTGGGCCACGAGCCTTTCTGGACTCCAATTTTCGACCATGACGGCTTCACCTGCTCTGAGGGCTGCGGCGAAGTTCGTGCTCCCTTCGGCTTCTTCAGTGAGCAAAACACCCAACAGTTGATCTGGGGAACTCGTAGAATCGTTGACAAGTGCGTTCTTCGTTAAGTGGTTGAAAAGAATAACACTATATGCGTCGCGTCGGGTGCTAGTTGTCTGCTGATCCACCGGAGTATTTGCAGGGTGTCCTGACCAGAATGTGTGCAGTGCCGAGTAAAGTGTGCCAAGCCCGAATCGGGCCGCAAGGGTGTCTTGAATCGCAGTAGCGGCGGCGTGGCGAGCAGACCAAAAGCAATAGAGTGCTGAATAGACCGCACCGAGCCTATTAGGGGCCTGGGCTCGGATTCGAGCCGTTACCGGAGCATCGGACAACGGTTGACGGTCAGTGCAAGCCATGGAAAACGATCTGAAACGAAGATAATAAGATACGTGTCACACTGTCAGTGGACTTTACTTGACCTATCGATGATGAATATTCTACAGGGGGTGAAGTATCAGCGTCTTCAGCAGCGAGACAGAGGCAGGCCTACACGTGGAACGCTTGTTGCATGGAGGCAGGGCTCCTACAATTAAACAAATGACCATCTGCGGATGTATACCCGTGGCCGCTAACGGGCACATCAGGGTTTCTGGGGGCGTGGAACATAGGTAAGGTGCAGTAAGATGGCTGCAATGAACCAGAGCCCTTCAGGTGATGTTCTGGCCCTGCAGATAAGTTACGCAGGTAAGTAAATACGTGGCAACAAACGATCCCAATCCATACCTGAGCACATTGCATCGCTGTAATGAAAAAATTCAGTAAGGAGACATTGAAGAATAGCACGGCGCACCACTTCCTAAACTCCGTTTCTTCATCGTGGGTATACGGATCTGTTTGCAAGTCTTAGTACCCATTCGTTGTGGAAAATTATTGCTCGTAACCTTTGAACCCTATTAACGAAGATTTAGTCTCAAGTAAGCAGAAAAACTTGATTTAACATACCCGTCCTACGCCAGTAGAGTCGGTGAGTGATAGCATCCTTAGGTTTGTCCGGATCAGGAATCATCCTTGCATTGATATGCTGCATTTCATCTCCAGAGCATGCTACACCGTCCTCTGTGCGACAATACTCGATGTGAACGTGTCTACCCATCGAAGAACAAACGAGGTTGCACATCATAGGCGCTCCCCCGTCATCAGAGGAGAATTTGCGACCTTCCAATTCGACACCCGTCCCATCGGGTCCTTCGATCGACCAACGAGTCTGGGTCATAGAACCGTGACTAGTTTCATGTTCATGTTGAGTATGGCCTTATATTTGGCGAAGAAATGAGTACAGTGGGCTTTCATCAATCGGTTTCTTACCAAGCGGCAAAGTGCAAAAATAGCCGCAATTTCGGCAACTACATAAGTTCAGCGTCCTTATTCAGCACAAATATGACCTCAATGACATACCGAGTTTCGCAGAAGTGGAATGGCTTTTCCTGTTCCCTGGTATGAATATGGGGGTCCGTGTGCGAAATTTGCCATGGTTCAATAGTCTTCGCGCATTGCAGCCGCTTTGCAACTGGCTGCATATCAGCGCAATGTCATCTTCATGGGTATATTGACATAGACCAAACCTTGTGTATACTGTTTAAAATGACACAGGGAACGTATGAGTTACGTAGAGCAATGTTATATATAATCGTCGTCACCTTGGTAAATTGAAAACTCTCTTGTCGTCCTGTGAATGTCGCCTCGATAGACTGAGGAGCGATATCAATCTGACAGATTCCTGGTAAGGAACACAACGTTGAACAAGAATGTGCCTCTCTGCCCCCAGAAACTTAAATCGAGATACGCCTTCAGAGTAGGTCTGCTACTGACCCGCACAAATGAGCCGAGTCGGGTACTAGTAACCCGTGGAGATGAGGTAGAGCACAAAATCGTTTGCAGAGGTCGCATGTCAGTGGGCACTCTCTCAAGTCGCAGGAATGAAGGTTGTGGTTTTGGTCGCTGGAGATGGTCAATAGGTGAAATCTTTAGTGACTGGAAATTTGAGCGTGCCTCGGAATACTACAAGCCTCCTGGCAAGAATAAGTCATCCCCCCTGGCAATCTCATTTCTTGGAGAGCACACGGCTTGCGGTATCCAGGATCAGTAAAATGATGTGACAATCAGAAGTAAATTGCCCCATACCTCGCCGCACATGTGTACAAGTGCCGAACAAATGTGCTCGTCTTCGACGTGACCTGCGGCCTGAGAATATTGAAAACCGTGTATTTCAGAGGAATCGTGTTAGCTTACCTTCGTGCAATCTTCTAGGCAACCTCGCCTTCCTGAGAGCTTGCAGGGCCCACCACATAAATGAGTATTGACAACGCAGCTGTACGCTGATGAGAAATTTCCATTATTAAGGGGCTTCACATACACATGCTCTCCAGGATGTCCAGCACTATGGTGTACTCAGCTTATAGTTATCAGTCGACAGCTGATGACGTACGACATATTGCAATTCTTGGGATCACTTTCACAGAATCTACAATTAGACAAACACATATGAGTAGTTTCACAACTGTGGTCGCCTTCGTGTAGGCGATTAAGGACACAGAAAAGATGGCATGATGCGCATTGAGCCCTGCAAAGCTGCACATTTGTTTTCATCTCGATAACCATGTTCTCAAGTCTCCTGCGCAGGTCGTCGATGATAGCATGTCCAGCTTGGAACCTCTGCAAATTGGAATCCAACCAAAGCCTAACATGCTGGACGCGAAAGTCTATCAGCCCATTAATGTGTGCCGCGAGTTCTGACGTCCATTCACAGTCACGCATGGACTGCCGTGGCGTGCTTGTGGCCCAGGATTCCCGTAATGCGGCAAGATGCACCTCGACATCAGTTGGTGGAACTCTTTCGCGACCAGAAAGGGCGAAGAAGGTCGCGGTGTCATCACCCTCGATGACGAGATCGGTGTCAAGATTCTATAGTGAGCACTTGGTCAGAGAGGCTCAATTTCTAACTGAAGGCAACAGAACCTTCAAGGGCTTAAGATCGGGTTCGAGCTCAGAATACCCTGTCGCCAGCGCAATTGGGAGGATAACTGAGAGGGTTCTAGCACGATGTTCTGTCGTAGATTCTAAATGGAGGGTGAGAAATAAGAGATATGGCGAGAGGAAATTGCAGACGAGAAAGCGCGCCCCAATCATTAGCCTGTGGAAAAGTTAATCCCTGGAACAAAGGGGAAAACAGGGAACTTACTCTCAGCTTCGCCATCAGAGTTTTGATGGTATGAAGAAACTCCCCCGCCACTGGGTGCGAGATCGTCTGTAGATCCAGGCGCTTCTTAAGAGCGGAGAGAAGCTTATAAAACTCGCTCGATTCGATCACAGGCCACGGTATGATATCTAGCTTTCCACGGTGAAGGCGCGAGATGAAATTCGCCTTTTGCTCCCGTTGCACGATTCCCTGGAACTTAAGACGAAACCTGAGTACCGGCACAGTCAGCGGACCGCCTTACAAGTATTATGGGCACTCACTCGCGAACTATCTCTTTCTTGTCCGACTCCACAACATCCTAAGAACGGAGTCATTTGTATCTGACCCAGTTACATCACCACCAAAACCTTACCTTGATTATAATAGCGAGAGTAGATTGGAAGAGAGATGGATTGGCAGCAGGATCCAAAATTGATGCGCTAGACTGAAATGACCGAAAAAGTCCGCTGATGTCGCGACTGAACGCGAAGTTGTTGCGGAACAGAACCTATTCGCACTTAGAAGAAAGCCATGAAAAAATCACCATCAGCTTACGAGATTCGATATCGCGGTATTGAATAAGACCAAGAGCGTGTCTTCTTGCAGGGACCGTTCAATGCTGTCAACGCCTACAATCATTCTCAGTGGATCAAGTTGTGACACGACTGAAAATAATCAGACCAACCTTCGAAGTCGAGTGCCACGATGAGGGCGTCGTCTGTAGGTGTTACAGACATCCATACACCCTCTGATTACTTCAGCGCAGGTACACATGATCCGGGTTAAAAACAATACCGGTTGTCCTCATCGCACTCCCAGCAAACGAAGTATCCAGAAGGTGGTTCAATGCGAAGCTTTTCCCCACAGATTGTTGGCCCATAGACGATACAACCTTTACAGGCTATCATAATAGCGTCAGGGTTCTCGGATATCCTGAACTTTAACCCTTGGACTATACCTTCGTTGCCAAATAGGACTGGAAGATTGACTCATACCAGCCAAATGATAGTTTGTCCACGATCTCGCTGACCTCAGCGCCGAGCAAAGACGTCTCCAAATCCGAGGAGAGTACTCCATCTGCCAGCGGAACGAATCTGTTCTCGCGGCAGACGGCAATATGAATCGGGATAAGGCAGAGCAAGTCAACCAGCCACTCTCCAACACGATATCGCGAAACATCCCAGTCGGAGCTTATGATTACCTCGCCCTGGAATGTCGAAAATTCCTTCGCTAACACTTTGGTGTTACGCAGCTCATCCCCTGTGGGCTTCCTCGTCGTCTTTTCGAACGTCTGAATGAGATCGGAGAAGTATGATCCAAAAGGCTGCAAATGATTTTCGGCGATAAAGGTGATACTCTTCTGCTGCCGTTCGCTCAACGACGTCAGTGTGCGGCGCTTCACGGCTGCAACAACTGGGAAGCGGGACCAAACTTCAGCATGGCAGTCCAACAAGCTATTGTGCAGCGTGTGGCGCATTCTATTATTTGATGAATTTCCATCATTCTCCCTGAACATTAATTCTGTGCGTTTTTTCGTGATCTTAATGGCGATGGACTGCACAGATCCGGAATTGGTGTCAAGGCCCATGAGAAATACGCGTCCACGATCGACCATAGATGTCAAGACAGCGGCGTCAAGAGGAAACTCAGGGATGTCTAAGCGGGCTCCTGCGGTTGCTCCAAATGATTCCCAGTGATACGCAGTGAGGAATGGCTTCGACTCTCGAGTGTGATGAACAAGGAGACAAGAACTATCCGGGGACGAGAATATAGAGCCGGGGATAGATGGAAGTTGTACAGAAGCGGGCCTTAAGGGGTTAGTAAATAACGGTAAGCCAGATGTTTCGAGGGGGGAAATGATACCTGAACTGCAGGGTGACGAAAGAAAAGACGCGAGCCTGTGCGCTAGAGTCGACTAATACGACTTCTTCATTTCCGTATACGAAAGCTATATGTAGGATTGAGGTTTCTGATGAGCTATACCACGGGGCGAGATTGACGGCAGTTCCCTGGGCCTGAAGCGTCTTGTAGCTCTCGTCAAAGATAAACAAGTGGAGTTGTAACTGATCGCCAGTGACACATCAGGTTAGCACGTTTCAGCTGAGAGGATTGTCAGGGATACCTTTGTCTGAGCACAGACTGCTAATGCTCGCTTAGTCTCGTCAAAGGCAAACAACGCATGTTCTCCTAGCTTCTCACGGTTGAGGCATTTGATTGGTCTCTCTCGTTGTATAACAATATCCATTTCTGGGAGGCGGTCAAGATAGATGATAACCCTATCCCGATCGAGCAGAACAAGGAGGAGCTTCTCGTTCTCAAGGATCTGATGAAAGCTGGGAAAGCGCCCTGAGGTTGAGCGCAAGGTATATATAAGATTAGACGCGTACACAATATCCATGCCAATCGGAATGCAAAATGAGGAGGAAAGCCGGTCGTTAGTGATAGGTCTCGGTATGTATTTAGGATCTAATTGCATGTTATTCTTGTCATCGCTCGTTAAGTCCATAAGGTGAACTTGAAGCCTTAGCTTGGGTGCTTGGACCGCTTTTCTGCGGCCAGTGACCAAATACTCTGGACCTCACAGTTAGGTTGTCGAAATGATAAGACCGGGCCATATCATATCATATGTACCTTGGCCATGGCACCAGGCATGAAGTTTGCTCCGGCTCACATCAACGTATTGGACGTATACGACACTATAGGACAAGCAGTTATTTTTTTTGAAAATTGGAATGGCGGGAATACTCACGAATCCCTCCATCCGACAGACAGTGCGCTGATATCTCGGATGAACTCTGTCAGCCCACCTTTCAGGAGGTCCTTTTCCTGACTTTCTATTTTCTGCTGGATCGACTTCCGGCATCGCTTTTTTTGCATATCCAACACGACACGAGTAATTGTCTGCACTGTTTTTTCGACCAAATAGCCAAGTTCTTCGTACACGAGAGTCTCGACTTGCTCGATTACGGTTCGCATTTCTTTATCTCCTATCTCTTTGACATCGAGAAGAAACTGAGAATCGGAGACATTGGCTGCCAAGGTTTTCATTGCCCTCTTTAGAGCGTCTTCGCCGCCAATGGATCCGTGAAAGCGAGAACCGATTCCCCGTGTACCTATATTGGGCGATTTCTTGTCTTCCAGCTTAGTGAGTATTTGTTGAGCGTGCCAGAAGTTTCCTTCAAAAAGAATTCTCTGAATAAGGTCGCTACGCATTTCCGGATGAAGTGGCTGGTGTCTCTCAAGGAGGGACCGAATGGCGACCAGGCGGAGCTTCCAATTCGCGAAATATGAGTTGCGCTGCAGTACATTGTCAAACCCGGCCTTCTGCATATAGGTTTGATATGTAGTCTGAAAGTTATGGTAAATCGACTCAAGGTCTGAGATCCGCATGCAAGCTAAAAAAAAAGTGAGCCACTAAATAGCCTCACAAACTGGCAGACTTGATACCTGAAGCCTCCTGGTTGGTACTCAAGTCGTCATTGGCTCGCGCTTGGAGAGAGAGGCGGTCACGTTCCAATGACCTACAGTAAGCAGGCGCATTAGCAATACAGGATCCAAATACTTTCGAGAAAGTCACGAAGTCATACGGGAAGAGTATTATCACGTCCTTCATAACAGCCTCATGAAGAGTACCCCTCAATAGACACTCTCCTCTAGCGATTTCTTGACGAACCGTATCTTCTTTCTTTTCCAATTCTTCTTTACACCTAGCACGGATTTCTTGCTTCGCGGTACGCCATTTATCGCAGGACTCTGGAAAAAGGTCCTTCAGAGCAATGTCCACTAAGATCTTGACAGCATCCTCTTCGAGTTCTTTCGACAGGACGAGGGTGTTGTTCTTTCTGTAAAGAACATGGGCATAAAGACTATAAAATTCGGAACGCACTTACAGTAACTCCTCGAGGCACACCCGATTAAACGTGTGTTCGTTGTAAACCTCGAAATAAGTTTCAGGTGGGACGTAAGACACGGTCAAAAATCCTTGCGTAGTTTCCCCGTGCAGAAGACGAGGAGTAAGGGCTGCGGGATCACCCTGATATCCAAGAGGAGACTCATAGCGTACAAGATGATGTGAATCCATCTTAGATAGGTCAGATGCCGCTTTGCGCAAAACAGAGAGAAAGGGCACCTGAAAACCAGGGTACGAAACTGCGTTCTCTTCTTGTTCGTTCGTTTCAGTGACCTCGAATGTATACACTCTATCAAAATCGCCGGCCGACATATCGACAGATTCAGCATCGCTCTCCTCATCATTCCATATGATAGTTGTTGAGTGTTCAGGGGATAATAACGCAATGATTTGGTCGCATATTTTAGTAAGAGACCTGATCCGGAGCATCAGACGTGGAGTGAAAAGGATGAGTGGGTAAAACCGACCGCATAAATGTGACCCTGTTGCGGCAAACGGAGGAAGCCGCTGAATCGTCCCATGTGGTATCTTCGGGCCAATATATCACGAAGTAACGTTCGTCTGCAACGTCCGTCGTGTCGCGGTTCAAGTTGGCCCTCACGATGTAGAGACCGGTTGAAAGGGTCGACCCGGAATCGACGTTATCAGTTGACGTGAGTAGTAAGCCAGCCCTGACAGCACAACTCATTATGAGTAATAACAAAGTGTAAGGACACTTACGTGTTGTCGTCGACTGCGCCTATGGACCGTAGCAGTTTCACGATTTCAGGTTTGGATCCGTATACGCCGAGCGGTTTGATCATAAACCGATCCAACGTCTTGAAATCGACCTTGGTGATAGATGCGTATGCCCCAGGAGATATCGCATTGATGAATCGTTGGAGGGAGTCTTGGGTGATGACGACTTTGTCAACTATAGTTTGGCTAACTCAGACCAACGGTTCTGACTCGAAAGACGTTACGCACCATGGCCGTTACTCCCGGATTCACCGACGACGTCAAGGAGACGATACATGCCGTTTACTTTTCCGGCCAGGTCTACGGGTATGGTCCGAGTCGCCACAGGTCGGTGATACTGAGACTGTACGTTTTGCTGATCAGTCTTCGCGTAGATGCTAGGGAGTTGATCGTGCTGCTCTAAAATGACATATGAGGCTGTTAACGCAATTTTAACTCAGCTAGTCATTATAATTGGAGAAATACTTCATACAATTGCCGAGCTCCTTTGCGTTCGTACTCTGGGTTAGGGCACCCTCGTCTTCTCCTTTTAAGGGAAAGTTTAACAAAAATTGAATAGACGCAAATTATCCTGGGATTCGGACATCACATAACTCACCTTCATTGGCAGAAAACCGGCCATCCATATTGTAATACCCTGGCATACAGCCAGGCATAGCAAATAGTGCGTCAAAATCCATGGTGGATGGGGGGTTGAGGGTACTTGCCCATTGAGGGGGAGAGGTTATATGATAGGGAAAAGAAGGCTACCAGCCTGAGCGTTCACACGCCATGCACCACCCGACTTCCGTCCTCTTCTTCATCACCTTTCTCGAAGTCAAGGATTCACCAGATTATCGTATCACCTTGCTGCATGAGGCACGATTGATCACGAAAACGAGGTGCCAAGCGCTTGGCTTGCTGGAAAGTAAAGTCGAGGCCAGGAAAGAGACACGCATGCGGCTTCTACGTGGAACTCCGACACTCTGGCGTCACGCCACCGAAACACGCAGGACACCCACACCCTAGGGAAATTTTCGGAATTGATCAAGCCGAAGCCAGCATTTTCTTAATAATGATAACACAGCGAATAGATGATGCAATACAACAGGGGGAAACTTGCGTCTGGGTAATGGGCAATAACCCTACTTCTCAACCTCCATCTCATCTCCACTTGCGTCGGATCCATCACTGTCCTCATCACTGTCACTATCCTCGCCTTCGGCAACCTCGAGCGGTTCCAAGTTGATATCGTGGTCCGCGCCGACGTACGAGTCGCAAATGACGTATAACTTGAGTAAATGCGTACCCTTGGGG
>Ga0137362_10003709_pt1 | contig 10251 bp, 11 predicted proteins | sample MadtaG_2_FD_104801 | JGI IMG/M metagenome (GOLD analysis project Ga0137362, IMG submission 104801) | Vadose zone soil microbial communities from Angelo Coast Range Reserve, California, USA - Mad1_100_16 metaG | ecosystem: Environmental > Terrestrial > Soil > Vadose zone | place: USA: California... | reverse complement strand
GAGGTTGGTTGGCGTCGAACACCATGGGCTGCTGGTCTGCGCTTACTTGAGTGATGAAGAACTGATTGGTTTCGTCATTCACGCTGAACTGGAAGACGCGAGTGGTCGACACTGGCACGCTACCTGAAGCCGCACGCGGGTGACGGTTTAGGCTTCGCAGTTCATCCAGTTTATAGGTAGGAAAAAGGTATTATAGAAAGGTTAGATTACGGGCTGACCTCGCTTTGTGGGAAGCAGGCGCGATATCTGGTCGACATAGTCGCCAAATAAATTTGCGACTGGGGTCTTGAGCATTCTGAACGGCGGAACCGGGCTTGGGGAAGGCACACAGTCCCGCCGTTGTCCCCCTCGCCGGAATTCTACTCCCCGCGTCGAACCTTTTTTTATTTCTCGTTCGCTTGTGCGGCGGTGCGCGTGATGGTACGGTCGGGTGCAGGAGGACGCAGGCCTTGAGCAATCAAAAGTGGCACTACAAAATTGAGCACATAATCGTTAAAGAGCCGATGCAGCCTGCCGAGCTTCACCAAGTCCAAATTAAGTTGGACGATCTAGGTGGGCAGGGTTGGGAGGCTGTCACTGCTGTCCCGAGCGGTACGCAACTCGGGCACCTGTTTGTTTTGTTCAAAAGACCACGGGAATAGAGGCGGGCGGCTTCCTTTATTGGCAACCGATGCTGTCCCGAAACCTCGGGTCTCGGCAGTAAAAGTGAAAGGCTTGCATCATCTTCTGCTCACGTTCCGGGGTGAACGGGTGTGGGTCTCCCGATTGGCTGCTGAGCCAGTCGCTGAAGTATCGTTCTGCTCTTTCAAGTGGGCCTCCGAACCCTCCTCCGGGGAGGCCAGGTTGCGAAAATTCACCCATAGCACGCTTTAGCCCGACTGGGCAGGCTCTGGCATCGTAACCAACCTTCATGACTAGACCTACTGCAGTAGTGTCTGCGTATAGCTCATCCGCATACGTAGGTTTTGATCGGCCTGGTTCAATGTCATCTGGGCCTAGAACGTGTCCAGCTTCGTGACCAATGACACACGCGATTTCGTCGTCTGAGCCGAGCACTCTGCTCATTTGAAGAGTTATAAAGATTGCTGTGTGGTGGAAGCCGAACGCATTTGTTTGATCGCAGTTCAACGACTGCCCGATCTGTCCCCAGCAAAGGAAAAGTTTGTCGGTTGGTTTCAGCTGCAGGCGAAGAGAGACTGTGCACACTCGGCGGGCATACGATTCGGATTTGCCATCCTGCCATTGTTGCCAGAAATGAGTATCACAGGGACGGACAAAGCCTCCTTGTGGGCTGATAAATGTGTCGGCTCTCATTTCAGACAGGTCTTGCGGTGGCGACGGAGGAGCGGCGTCTTCAATTCGAATCGTGCGAATGATGTTGTCGAACAACGGAGAATAGAGCGAACTCTGGTCAGCGGGACAGCCCATTAACCAATACCACAGTCCATTCGATACTTTGACCGTGAGAAGAATGTCTCTTGCGAATATCCCATCGCGACTTGCGGAATTTGCGTATTCTCCTACCAGGCCTGGCTCTCCCCCAACGCTGACTTGACGCGTCTGCCCACCTGACCGCAGTTCTGGATTGGCTTCCCGCAAACGGCCTATGAGTTCTCCTGTCGCAACAGTTAGTTCGTTCGAGGGTGCTTTATAGAAGCCAGCTATCAAGCCCACCGTGATCCAGGTCCGACCATTGCTGAGAACGCGGTGGGCGTCAGGCGGTGCGACGACTAATCCGCCACGGTTTTCTTCTACCTGCCATCCGTCTGGATAAGCAAAGGAGACTCCATGTCCTCGATATTGGCGATTGAGTGACACTGAAGTCTGTGCCTGAGTGCTGGTCGCAAGCAATACGACAACCGGAATCGCGATGCAGAAAAGAAGCGCGAAAATACGTCTCATGTTTGAAACCTCCTTGTCGTACCCCCTGATTGACCGTATCTGTGCGCGAGTCACCCTGCAACGTGACTTAGGTAACGCCTTTCGGTCGCTCCGCTTTTTCCTCCGGACGAAGAAACGAAGACTGCCACGAAGTAGGCAACGAATCCAAAAAGAAGGCGATTCGGAAAAGACGATGGAGCTGGTTCACGAACTCTTGCCAAACTCGACGCACAAAAGCTGCGGAGGGAGTCTTCGGCCTCCCACAGATGCAAAATAGGATGACTGAATCCGCAAGCCGACCAGCGTAAGGCTAAGGTAAACGAAGGAAAGCGGATACCTGCGACCGTGGCCTACCGTAATCTGTCGGTGACGTGGGCGTTTCTGTATGCTGGACCCTTGCGGACTCACAGAAGGAGTGAAATGTCAATCAAGACCTGGTTCCGAGCCGGCGCGACTGCAATTCTGTCTCTGGCCCTCTCGACGACAATCGCTCTGACCCAGGACCACGGACACGGCCGCGAGAAGCACGATCGCGATGACGATGATGACCGGGGCCATGGACGCGGCCGCGCCCATGGCCACGAACGCTATTCCGATCATGACCGCGATCAGATCCGCGATTGGTACCGTACTCATTACTCAAGTCTTCCGCCCGGCCTGGCCAAGCGCGATCGTCTTCCTCCCGGATTGGAGCGCCAATTGGTGGTTAGCGGAACTCTGCCGCTGGGGCTTCAGAAAAAAATGCAGCCTTGTCCACCGGATCTGGAAAGGATGCTCCCACCTCCGCCTTCGAATTACGCGCACGTAGTGATCGGCGGCAACTTGGTTCTGCTCAATCGAGCGAACTTTCAGATTGCGGATGTCTTCCGCCTCGACATCCAGTAGGTAGGAAGCCAAAGGTTGCTGATATCACGAGGTTGGATCCTTGCGGGAACGTCACACTCGTAGCCCAGAAGTTGCAGAGCCACGGTCGTATCGACCGTGGCTCTGGTGTCTTGGAGCGTGAGGCGAGTGAGTGGAAGGCGGTGGAGGGCACGAAAGCCGTTCATTAACAACCTAAACTCACAACCCAGAGCCAGCATCGTTGCTCTTTTCATTTCTGGACGAATTCGACGCTTGTTTGATTCATTTTTTTCATATAATGACTACCGTCAAATGCTTACACTACTCCAGCCGCAAGACATGCCTTTGGTGCCTGGCATGAAAGTTCCGGAGCACTTTTATACAGTGCTCGCCGGCCCGCCGCCGTTAGGAGGAATGCGGGTGCCCTCTGCGAACACTCCGTGGTCACATAGCGGCGGTGTCTGTAATGAATTGGTGTAGCTCAGGCCAGCGCTGTTAAGCACCTTCGATGTGGCTATTTCGTCCTCTGATTGGCCTGGGCTGGCCCGCCCGCGCTCGTGGGAGAGGGGTGCTCGTTTTAGCTCTCGGGAAATCTTATTGGCTCAGCCTCCAGCTTGGTTACCTTTTCTTTGACAGCGTCCTTTTCGATTGCCGGGGACAGGCCCCAAAACAAAAGAGAGTGCAAGCCTCGTCGACGTTCAGATGTTGAAAGAGAATCAGCGGCTGTGAATCGATCCTACCGAGAACAAATTGTAGCTATATTATGCGAACCTCAATAGTTCGAGGCGAGCGCCGCCTTGAGTATAATGTGCAACCACGGTTCCGCTTTGGTCTACTTCTTCGAGGAGGCTCCGCCCATCATAGATGTAATCTGTGGACACTGACACATGATTCTACTCCGTGTCCAATCCCAAGCTCTTGATATGAGCCTTTTGTTCATCGGTCAGGTCCTGACCGCAGTCCCGGATGAATGCCGAGAATTTCTCAGAATCTTCCGTGACCGCGAAGGCCAGCGCAAACGCGGCATGTTCGATTGCCAGATACTCGTTTGAGTCCTGCGGATATTGCTCAGCAATCTTCTTCAGAATCTCCGATTCCCGTTCTAGAGCTTGGAACCTCTTAACTGTCATAGCTAGCTCCCATGTGTCGAATTCAGAAAAAAGCAGGCAAAAGCGGCGCAAGCTCTGGCTGTGCCGCGGCAAGCAGTAGCATCGGCAGAGGTGTGACCATGAAGCCGGTGCCGATCAGGAGGAACAACATCGAGGTGTAGATCGGATGGCGCACAAGCTTATAGGGACCGGACATCACAAGTTCGTGATCAGGATTCAGGCCAGCCTCGATTCGCCACTGACGTCCGAGGGAACGCGTGCCCGTCCAGGAGAGGATTCCCGCAAGCAAGAGACAGCAGGCCGAGACTACGACGCGCCACGTTGGCAACGGTCTCGCCCAAAAGCTGTTCTGCCACAGAATCGAATACGCCACCGCCACCAGCAGTACGCCCCATCGCGCACGCCGGTCCACCACTTTCGGCTTTTCGGCGTGACGTCTTGCGAGAAGAAATGGTGTCAACCAGATCAGCCAACCCGCTGCGAGGATCGCGTACGCGTAGCCCGGCATGGATTGATTCTATGCATGTGCAATGGGACGAGACAACGACACCAAGCGGATACGATCTCGAATGTTTTTCGTGGGGCGGTCTGCGGTGGCTCAGGGTGTCTGGAAGCATGTCGCTGCCCACCGATGCACACGCCCGAGCCGTGATCGGATCGTGATTGAAATGGCCGGACTGAAAACCCCTTCGAAGGGCTGTCAGCAAGGAACCATGAAATCGCCGTCCTGCCCGATTCCCCGATTCAGTATTCCCTTTCGTCACTTGTGAGCCTCCCAGTAACGACTGCACAATTCACGAAGCCGGGAGGTTTTATGAGTAAAGCAATCACAACTACCCTGAGCCTTGTGGTCAGCCTGGTGCTGTTCAGCGCGCCGACGATGGCCCGGGCTGGCGGGAATAACACCAACAAGGATGAGAATAAAAAAGAGCACCATAGCCGCCTCGCAAAGCTCGCGTTCTGGCGCCATCACAAAGGCGCCGACAAGAACGCGAAACAAGCCCAGGCCACGCAGGCCCCATCCAAACAGGCTCAGGCTAAGACAGTGCAGATAAAACCGGCGTCGACCAAGCAGGTTGCTGGCAAGAAGGACCAGAAGCAAGTGCAGCATGCCAGCAACATGAGCAAGCCTTCCGTCAAGAAGGCACCTGCTGCGAACAAGACGAAGCCGCGACAGAAGGCGGAGGATCCCAAGACAGCTTCCTTAAAGCAATAGCTTCGCAGACTCACACCGTCGCTCCAACCTTAACCGCGTCGCGGACGCTTCGTCTGCGGAAGGCTTTGAAGAGGTCGACAGCCGCTGACGGATCAGTTGATCTCTCGATCTCAGCGTAGAGGTCCCTGAACTTCAGTCGAACCCCCGCCTACGAGCCGAATGTCCCTACCCGCGGGAAAGGTAGGTTCACAAATTCGAAGAGCTATTGGTGTTTCGGGCCTACCTGGGGTGGGTCGCACGCCCGAGGTCCGAGAGGTTTCCTGGCGTCGAGTCATGCGGTTAGTGTTACGGTCAGAGATGCGCTTGAGGAGGGGACGGCGCGACGTGAGCGAAAGATCGCGCAACGCTCGGAGTGCCGAGGAGCGGGTGTCAGAGCTATACAGTAAGGAATTCCTGCGTCATTTGTCAGATGCTTTGATGGCAGCAATCTCTTTGAGCATGGCCTCTATCTTCGCGCCTTGGCCCTGAGTCTTCACTACTTTCTTAAGGAAGTTCGCGAACCAATCAGCATTGTCTAGATCAACGGTTACCACACCGTGCATTGCGTCGGATTCTTGGGCATCCTGAGGAATGGCAGACCCAACAAAAAGAAAGAACATCAAACCGGGCACATAGAACCAATAGCGAAAACCATTCGGCGAAAGCTCCTCAGTGATCACTGGGTATATCAGCAAGGGCTTTACTGGTTTGTAGGGCCATATGTCTACAGCCAGAACCATGTTATCGGGGAACGGTTCGTCGCCCAATAAGAACTTCCGCACGGGTTCCGCGTGTGCATCCAGGTCCACATGCGGCGCGAGCTGCCCGGCATTCGTCTTCCAATCGTGTGCGCAACCCCGCCAAAATATGCTCATCCCAAAATAGATCAGCTTTTCTAGGTCAAATCCTTTTGTGTCCGAAACGTCGTACCGTTCCCATCGTTCACCGCCCGCTATGGGTGCGAGCGGCGCAAGGGCGTCTTGCAGGGGAAACGGTGCACCCACTTTTGTCGGTATGTTAGCCAGCACCCACTTCTCACCCAGTTTGCTGAAGAGGCCTTCACAGGTATCGCACAATACATAGCCTCGGTACTGAGCGGATATTTGCTTCAACTCCCCATTAATGCTCATGACAGGATTTGGATTACCCAACTCCGGGGCGTTCAGCATCTTGTAGAGGCGTTTTGGAAGGTAGTGGCTGTCGCAAAGTTGCTTTTCTTCACCACACAGCTTGCATTTACCAATCGGTCGTTGCTTTGCCATTGACTTAACGCCTCTCGCGGCTGAATCAGTATAGTTACACACCGACTCGCACTGCGCTAAAGAGTCCTCACCGAAGCCCGGAAAAATTGGGCTTAGGACAAACGCTCCCGACGCCTCCCTTGCTTAGATCATCCCCACACCTGCCTACGAGGCGGATTCTCCTGGCGCGGGCAAGATACGTTCACGATCTTTTTCGACCAGGGGGGTCTACTGTCTCCCCCTGGGTCAGTGTGGCCCGGATGAGGAGTCGAAAAGAAGGGAACGGAGTGGCAGGCTGGCCGAGGCAGGGCAGGCAGAAGCTGTGGCACTGAGCTGTCGATCGGTGCCCGTCTCCGTTCCTTGGCGGCGGTTTTCCTTCGTCAACATCTCCACTCGGACTAGCCGTGGTGTCCAACTGAATGGGCAGATTCTTCGGAACAGTCCGATGCATCTGATCCAGCAAGGAGCGACGTCACCTTCGCATGTTCTCACGCCTAACCGCCGACGAACTCGCCGAAACGCCTCCCCGTCAGCCGACATTGGGTGCTCGACAAGGCCGAGTCGGGAGCGTTGCGTGGGGGAGAATACCAGCGTACGGTCGAATGGCTGAGAAATCACGACCGCCCCCAAGGTTCGTTCTGAACGTGGAATGGTGCGCTGCGTGCAAGCGCCAGGCAGCCAGGCACCTTAGTAACTCCTCCCCCGAGTACGATCGTCCTATTTTCCTTTCGTTTCACGTCCGCTATCTCATCTGGACCAGCGGATTCTGAATCCGGCGTTGGTAAGCGGAGACCGTATAAACACTGACTGACAACAGGGTGTGGCATAACTGTGGCACAGGACAAGAAATCAACGGGGTAGCAAACTGCGACGCTGGTAAAGCGCCTGGTCACGACCAAGGAAGCGGCGCCATACTTAGGCTAGGACTAGGGCCCCGTAGAAGCCGAACCATAGCAGGAAGCCCGAGTGTGGGAAAAGGTTCGATTGGACCGCTTGGACACGCTGCGTAAGAAATCGGAAACACAGTCTCTAAAAATGTACCCCCTTCAAACACCGGAGCCAGGGTTCCTCCGACCGTGGCTCTAAATACCTTATAAGTTTCTGGTGTGCTGCTGTTTCTTCAGTTTGATGTGGAGGACTGCGCTTCGTTGTTCAATGTGGGCATGTACACCCCTTGCAGAGGGAAGAACTCGAAGTAGTCCTTTTCGTCAAACCAGCCGCACTTGAATACCTTCAATGGGAGCGATGCTCGTCGCGCGAGGGCGAGCGCGTAGATGGTGAGTTGCACATGCGCGTGCGTTTCTCTGCGCGCATCCGGCTTGTAGTCGAGGATGTGGATGTATCCATTGCGGATCTGCAGGAAGTCGATGTGGCCGGTGATAACGTCGCTCTCGAAGGCAAGGTCGAACCCGCGCATGCGATAGTAGTTCACGTCCTCGCGCGTGAGAAATACCGGTATCTCCACCGCCACCGTCACGGAATCGTTGATGAGCATGAACCGTTGCAGGGTCTCGTGACGCTTCTTGTTGTTGGGTGCCGTGGGCAGCGCAAGAGCCGCGAGGCGAGTCGCAAAGTTTTCCTTTCTCATCACAGGTGGACGAATCTCTGCGGGGAACTTTGACGAGCGATGTTCGGTGGCTTGAAAGAGATCGTGCGGAAAGTGGGTTTCGATGCTCTCGAGATATGTCTTCAGGGGTGAGAACTCGGAGCCGGGGTATGTGGCTGGCTGCGGAGTTGCTTTCGTGAGAAGTTCGAGCTTCGCTCGGTGTACCTGGAAGCGGTAGACCTGCTGATGATGAAATGTATGGGCGCGTATGACGGATTCAGGACTAAAAAGTTTCCTGCCCGCACTGCGCAGGCGGGCGTAGGTGGTGAGCGGCCTGTACTCGGTTAGCCAGGAACTGATGGTGCGCTCCGGAATGTCACGGTGGAAGCGCTTGCGCAAAACTCTTTGCGTCTCGGTGAGCGAGTAGCCGAGGTTGAACGTGGAGATGCTCTCGAGGATGATTTTCAGCGGATAGGTTCGGTTCTTTCCGGCTACACCGGTGAAGCGGTGGAGACATTCCGTGCATTGGAAGACTTGCAGTATTTGCAGACGGTTGCGGCGCTTCCCTTTCTTGACGGTGTGCGTACAGCCGCAGGCTGGGCAGGGGGGATTCTGTTGTGTGATGGTGGTTGGCATACGAGGGAGGACTGAAGAAGTGGGTGATGAGAGTGAGTTCGGGGGAATTCGGGGGAATGATGGGTGGAGAGCCGAGCGCGGCTGTTTTCAGTCAACAAGATCCGGGGAGGTGTGTCAAACGCGGGTCTCGAGTTTTGCGTGGTCGGGTCGCGAGTATCTCGTGAGATGTGGGTCTCGAATTCTGCGTGATGGAGATGGCGAAAAGCCGCACAGAGTGCGGCTTTTTTAGTGCGGGCATTGTCATGGTTATGCTGGGTTATGCGTTATGCTCAGTCATGCTGCGTGATCGTGCGGCTTGGGCATAGGACGGCAGTTAGGTTGGTTAATTTCACCTTAACCGCCTTTAGACAACGTGTCCAAGATTCGGGGTACCCGTCACCCGGAATCTTGCGCCGGGCCGACTGATTTGTGGAGCCACGTTTTCTTAGAATCTAGAGGCGGAGGCGGCGCGAGCCTTCTTTTCGGTTATCTCCTCTTTCGCGCGGAGCCAATTGTCTAGCTCGTGGCCGTCTTGTCTGCCGCCTTCCTCGTAGAGTTCATAGGCGCGTTGGCGGATCTGGTGTTCGACCTCTTGCGGGTCGCCCGCCGCCGTCGTCAGCAGCTTCTTCGTAGCGTTGGTCATTGGCGTGACCCTCCCTTTGGCGGAAAAGTACGCCTGAACAGGTGCTGGGTCAATCACCCAAGATTGGTGCAGAGGTGCGAGTCGCGGATTTTGCGTGACTGAAGACGGTAAAAGCCGCACAGAGTGCGGCTTTTCATGCGAGTTGTGGATGCTGAGGAGCGCGCACTAGCTCAGGATGGTTAGTGCTGGGTTCGTGAAGCGAGCAGAAACAGAAGCGGCGCATCATCGAGCACTCGTCGCGGGCCAAGGAGCGTCCACGAGTCATCGAAGAACTTTTGCCGAAGAGTTGAGACCCTCTTCTCTCCATAGCCACCGAACGTGCAAAAAGCGAGGCCCTGGGATATCGCGCCGCTATCGGCGATGCTGGCGAGTTTCTTGAGTTGGCCAGGAAATGCGTTGATCTTGTTCGCATCAGCAAAACACACGAAGCTTTTCAATTCGAATACAGCTCGAAAATCGGGCGTGACGATGGCGAGGTCACCCTTGTCACGGGTGCCCGGGTACGTATAGTTAAACTCTACATGCTCTAACGCAACGCCGGTATCGACTAATGCCGGTACGAGCTCGATCCGAAACCAGGACTCGACCGCGACCGGTGCTCTGCAGACGATCTGGGCCGACCGACATTTGACAGCGTGATTCACGAGTGCCTCAGCCAGATGCTTGAGATCGACCATCGATAGCAAATCATACTTCAAACGCCCGCCAAAACAAGAAAGACCCGGGCTAGCAGTCTTGTGCAGGCGAGTTTTCTCAACAGCGGTGGTCGGGGTTCCGACCAACGGTCGCTATTCCGACCAGACGATGGTCGGTCTTCCGACCAGCTTTTCATCTCAGAGTCCCTGAGAAAAAAGGGTTCTGCACAAGAATCTGGAAAATCATGCGATTTACGAGGGTTTAGCAGTTTGTTCGATTTGACAGCCGCAGTCGCTGTCGCTGTGGGAATGTGGAAACCCGTGTCCTTTGCGGGTTTCCAAGCTCTGAGGGCGAGCAGAACCGTTTCGGCGGACCTTCCATCATCCCGCCCTCGGAGCGCCATTTCCACAGCGAGGCCCCAGTTTATCGGCCATTCTGGCGAGAATGTGTCGTTTGGGCGGCCGGCGTAGCGGAAATAGGTGCCTTTCGAAACCCGCGCAGAATGCACGTTTCTCCAGATTCTCGCACAGAGCCGAAAAAAG
>Ga0137362_10003705_pt1 | contig 10257 bp, 6 predicted proteins | sample MadtaG_2_FD_104801 | JGI IMG/M metagenome (GOLD analysis project Ga0137362, IMG submission 104801) | Vadose zone soil microbial communities from Angelo Coast Range Reserve, California, USA - Mad1_100_16 metaG | ecosystem: Environmental > Terrestrial > Soil > Vadose zone | place: USA: California... | reverse complement strand
CATGAACGCCGTTTTGATTCAAAAGGGCGTTCAGCCCGCCGCTCATTGGGGCATTGAGCTGAAGGATTACCGGCACGACATCCGACTTTTTCGCTCCATGTGTCTTCGCCAGTAAATCAGAAGACGCCTTCGCGGCCTTGCCGAGCGATTGTGCCCTGGCGCGCTCGCCCACCATGATGCCGGGCAAAAGGCATAGTGAGGCCAACAGCGATAAGCAGGTTAGCCATGTCGCTGTGCGGGAGCGTTTGATCTTAGCGCGTCTAATAACTTCCCCAACCATGATGCCGTATAACGAACCGTCACCATGAGCGCGGTTAAGTAATCGGGCTTGGGGCCTTGAAGTTTTGGGTTCCATTTCTTTTTCCATTTCCTCTTCCTGGTGAAACTTGAATGAATGCTTGGTTAAGGTCTCCCCACATCGACAGCCACGAAAAAGGCCGTTCCCACTCGAATAAGAAACGGCCGCAAGAAATGTCTTTGTGCAGCGTCGTTCGGGAACTCCCACTGCCATATCCCGGCAACCCGGGACTTAGGCTGGTAAGTGCATGCCAACATCCGCTTTCGCATGACGGCGACTCTTATCGGTGACGGGCTATTTGAAAGAACACGCCTCGTAGAACCTTTCCACGGGCGCCGGGTCCGCTGCGAAGCCCGTGCCAGAAACCCTTGATCGGAGTAATTGCTTGATACAACAAGACTTCGCTCGAAACTGTCAACGCACGCTCCTAGCGCGGGGCGTTCAAACTGACCGTAGGCTCGTTCAGATCAAAATCGCGTGACCGGTCTTTGGCGCTTTGAGGCGCGCGTTGGGAATGCTGACTGTGACAAACCTAAGGTCGAGCTAGAGCAGTGAAGTCGAGATTCTTCGAGGCGAATCGCCGTCGCCCGAGATCAAAATCTGCCAGCACGAAGCAGGTAGGGGATACCGCCCCAAGCGCTCGGCCCATTCGATGATCACGACCGCATTTTCATCGGTCATAATTTCATCGAGGTCGACAGCGTGAGCTGCCGATGCGCCTTCGTCGAGACGATAGAGATCGATGTGATAAAGCAGAAGCCGGCCACGGTGAGGGTTGACTAGAGTGAACGACGGACTGGTTACCTCTTCTTCATCAATGCTGAGCGCATGGGCAACGCCTTTTACAAGCATTGTCTTTACGGGCGCCGAGACGCCCGTTCAAAAGAATGATCTCCCGCGGAAAGTTCACTGCGGATGCGAACGCCGATGTCGAAGATTTCACGCTCACTGTTTGAAATCAGTTCGCCGGAGGGAATTTCTTTGACTACAGAGGCAGACATGGCTAGCGATTAAGACTTGGTGAAAGAGAATGAACCAAAGAACCTGTCGGCATTTGCAGTATCGTCTTTGCCTTTGAATACGGCTACGCCGATTTGATGGATGCGATTCCCGAATAAATAAACGCGGCTCTTGAACGATGCTTGATCGCTTTCTCCGGTGAACTCGAGGCCGGTGTGACCATCCATGCTTATCTCTTTGCTGTCGATCAGCTTCGCATCCAGCGCCTTTAGAAAGTTGTCGCGATTGGCGGCGAGTTCGCCACTAACATTGAGTTTGATATTCGGCGCGTAGTCGGCATAGGCGGCAAGATAGATCGCTTTGTCGGTGGTTACGGTGAATAGGTGCGAGGTGAAATCGGCTCCAGGCTTTGCTTCTTCGTTCGGCTTGCCGGGCATCATAACGGTGAAGCCGCCACCTACTGGGGCGACTCTGATCCACTCGGTAGCTTGAGACCCAAATACCAAACGGGCGAACGTCAAAAACAAAATAAGACAAAGTCGTTTGCGCATCAATTCAATTCTCCGCGACACTGCGTTAGAGTACCGACTTTAGTCGGCTGTTTGCGTCTGGACGAAAGAGCCGACTAAAGTCGGTACTCTAAACGCTTGATCCTGGTGGCGCTTCACCCCATGGGTCAAGCAAACGAATCGCCTCGCTCAAGTGTTCTCGAATGTTGGAAGCGACCATCGCCCGCATGCCCAATTCGCGCGCCGCGAGGTCGCCAGCTAAGCCACCGACGTACAGCGCGGCGATAACAGCATCGATAGCATCTGCATCATCGCCCAAAGTTCCATACACTTGTGCGAGAAAGCCCGTGATGATTCCAGTCAGTGTATCTCCCGCGCCGGCCGTGCCCAATCCGGCATTGCCTGCCGGGTTAATAAAGACCCGGCCATCGGGCACCGCAATCAGGGACCGCGTGCCTTTCAAGACCAGAATGACCTCATGCGAGGTAGCAAACTCACGCGCGGCTGCAACCTTATCATCGAGCGCCGATTTGTTTTCAGTGCCCAGTAAACGCAGCATCTCGCCCGGATGCGGAGTCAAAACAATCGGATGATCTGACGAACCGCGCAATTCCGTGGGCCAGGGCGCGAGACAATTCAGTCCATCAGCGTCAATAACGACCGGCGTCTTTCGCTGCTCGACGACAGCGAGCACGAACTTATGCGTACGCTCGTCTTCGGATGAAAGGCCTGGACCAATCGCAATTACGTTAACTCGCTCGGCGAACTTAATTACGTAATCAATCGCCTCATCGCTTACGGCGCCTCGATCGGTTTCGACCAACGCCGTCGTCATCACTTCAGGCATTACTTGCGTAGCCACTAACGGTTGCACCGACACCGAAGTAGCCACGGTAACCAAACCTGCGCCTGCGGTCATCGCCGCGTTGCCGCACAGCGCGGCCGCACCAGTAAACCCTCGCGAGCCGGCAATAACCAACGCGTGGCCATGCATGTTCTTGTAAGAATCGGGAGTAAAACGCGTCTGAATCAACCAACGATGCGCGTCGGCTGCTTCAATTACGAAGAGCTGCGACTTTGCTTGCTCGATCAATTCAACGGGTGAGCCGATGTCCGCAACAATTAACTTTCCATTGCTGCTCGCGGCTGGCGGCAAGACATTAGCGGTCTTGGGCGCCGTCATCGTCACCGTCGAATCAGCGTGAACCGTCTCTCCAATAAGCTCTGTGGAGTCTGAATCGAGGCCTGACGGAACATCAACCGAAATGATTGGGGTGTGAGATCCCTCGCTGGAATCTCGCATCTGATGAAGACGGCGAAGGTATTTGACCGCTTCCTTGTGAATGCCCTCGATAGGACGCGTAAGTCCAGTGCCGAAAAGCGCGTCGATTGCAGCGTCATAAGGCAGGCCCAAAATGCCGGCCAGCAACTGATCCCATGCTTGTTTGGAATCACACTCGAACAGATTGATTGCGCCGAGATCTCCCGCGGCCGTTTCGCGATTTTCCCGGAACGCCTGCTCATCAATCCATAATCGCAGCCTCTCTAAATTGGTTTGCGCGTCGCCCTTCGTAGCTTGAAGTTTGGCCAATAACACCACATCGACTCTGGCTCCGTTGGTCGCCAACAATCGGGCAGCAGCTGCGCCGTCGCCGCCGTTATTACCCTTGCCGCAAAGCACCAGAATCCGCTTTCCCGTTAGATTGCCGGCTAAATGCGCGGTTACTGCTCTCGTGACAGCCGTCGCTGCGTTCTCCATCAGCGTCAACGACGGTATGTCATAACGCTCAGTGGTCAGGCGATCGATTTCGCGCATTTGCGCGGACGAGATAACTGGCTGCACATCGCGATGATAAGGAGAAGTCCATTAGGGGGTCAATTCAAATGGCATGAAAAAGTGTGCAGGATTACGGCGGGAGCCACTGATTTATGAACGCGGCGAGCTCGAAAAATAAGAAGCGCGGTCGGCTTCGTCCCCGCCGCCTGCCGCTGCTCCAACCTATCCGTCTTTTCAGGATAACTGATTAAAGACTCAATGCGCTCAATTCTCCAGAAAAGTATTCTTCCTCTTTACAAATAGTCTCCTAACCTTAATAGGCACGCGATCCGAAGCCTTCACAATCGACGACATCCTCTACCTGTGATATTTTCACTAATTCGGGAGCCAGGCAGCTAGGTCATTCAGAAACGTGATAAGTCTCCGAAGTGAAAAGTCAAAAGGATTAGGACTCTATTGAGATCTACGCCTGTTTGGTGCTCACCCTTTTGATGGCGGAGATTACTTCTCTAGATAACTGAACCGTGCCGTTTTGAGCAGTAAAGGTCAATTCTCTGATAACCCCGTAGTCGATCTGGCCCACGCCCGTGTACGGCTGCGGTCGCGGGCTGGCAAACCTACACCCGAATTCCTGGCAGGCGAGCTTGAAGCGATTAATCTCCTCCTTGATCAGGGCCATTCAGTCGAAGCTCGTTCTCGTCTTACTTCCCTGATTTCCGGGGCCACAAATAATCCTGTGACATTGGCTATGGCGCGCCTTGCACTTTCGCTCGCCATGGAGATGCATGGCGAACGTCGAGAGTCTCTGCAGGCAGTTGCCATGTACGAATTACCGGAGGCGCGAGCGAAGCTTCCTGCCAACCTCGCGGTGAAGATCTTAGTGCAGATTAGCATTGCGTATAACTACTCCGGAGATCACCCGAAGGCGATTACGCTATTGAAAGCCATGCTGCGCGATTTACCGGTAGAGAGCGCGGACGCCGGCGCTGGGGACATTTATGCCGCGCTCGGCCGAGTTTATCGCAGCATCAACGAATACCAGATCGGACTGGATTACTCGCAGCGAGCGCTGGAGATCTACCGACAAAGTGGAAACTGGCGGGGTCTAGCAGAAGCGTACTTCGGAATCGCGCTCTCCATCCATGCCGAGGGGCAACACGAATCGGCGCTGGAAAATTTCGGACAGGCACTACAGCTAATCGGCGATCATCCGTCGACATTCTTGTTGGGCAAAATCTACTCGAATATGGCTGGGGCCTGCTGCTGGCTAAAACGGCCTCTGGAGGGCATTCGTTACCTCGAAAAAGCGATTGGCTACTACGAGCGCACGGAACATAAGAACCTGGCCGCCGATGCCCATAACAACCTCGGAATGAACCTGATTCTTGTCGGGCAGTGGGATCGCGCGCAGGAAGCTTTGGAGCGGGCACTCGCTCTGGCTACCGAAGTCGATGACCGGGCCGACAGGGTGTCGATGATTCTAGATTCCCTCGCTGAACTATCCATGCTTCGAGGCAATCTCGATGAGGCCAAGAGCTACCTTGAACGTGCCGTCGAGCTGTCCTTCGAGAATGATAACAAGTGGTATACCTGCCAGGTACTGCGCACATTGGCTCGCTGGCACATCTTAATGAACGCCAGCACCGAAGCCTCAGCCACGGCCAAACAGGCGTTTGAAATGGCTGAACACATCAGGGACCGTACGGCCGTCTGCGAATCCGAACTTCTGCTGGCTGAGAGTTACCTTCAAAGTGGCAAATTGGATCTCTGTGAGGCGAGCCTACGAAAGGTATCTGAACAAACTTCCGACTCAGCGGCTGACATAGGGCTTGTGGGAGAAACCCAACGACTTCGGGGCCTGCTCGCCCTGAACAGATCTGACGGCTCTCTGGCCGTGCAACATTTCGGTCGCACAGTTTCCATTTTTGAAATGCTGGGGGACCGCTACCGCAGCGGTCGCGCACATTATGAACTGGGACGCGCTTACATGCTGGCGCAGCCGCAACGCGCAACAGAGCACCTCTCTATCGCCACGAGTATCTTTCGGGAACTGGGTGCTTGTCTCGACCTTGCTTCAGCCGAGGCCGCGTTGGCAGTGCACAGCCAAACTCCACTGCAGCGCGAGCGGCAGAGCGAGGCAGTTCTACAACTAGTCACGCTGCGGCTGGCAGAAGCTGTGGCTTCGCGCCCTTTGTTGTTAAGAGAGTTGGCGGCAGTCATTCGCCAGGAGACCGCAGCTCAGCGCGTAATGATTTTCGAACCCGATGAGGAACAAAGGCAGACTGTTGTGATCGCGCACGGCTACAACAACAAAGAAACCTCGGCGATTGCCGATGAGTTCACATCAATTGATAACGATGCGGCATTTGAGCGGTTTGCAAAGAGACATGACGCAAAGATCATTACGCTAAAATCCACCAATGCTTTGCCCGCGACGCTTTTGATCTCGCCAAGGGATTGTGCACATCTTTCCGAAGGCCTGACACTCGAGCCTTTGCTGCGCCTGGTGGAACTCGCAATGGATGTTTGCGCACTAAGGGCCCGCGCGGCAAAAGGCAAAAGTGTCGAGAACGAGGGGGCTGTGGGAGCAAGCCTTATGCCTGGCTTCATTCATTCCAGCCAGGCAATGACCCGGTTAGTTGAAGAAGTTCACAAGATTCGCTCATCCGATGTGACGGTGCTTGTTACCGGAGAATCGGGCACCGGAAAGGAGTTGGTGGCCCGCGCGATTCATGCGTTGTCGGCTCGCCGCGACAAAGTCTTCGTTCCGTTTAATTGCACTGCCGTTCCCAAGGAACTCTCCGAGAGTTATCTTTTCGGCTATCGTCGTGGAGCTTTTACCGGCGCCGTATCCGACTCGCTCGGTCTAATTCGCACCGCGGCGGGAGGCACTCTGTTCCTGGACGAGGTGGGGGATCTGCCGCTGGACCTGCAGCCAAAGCTATTGCGTTTCTTGCAGGAAGGTGAGATTCAACCGCTGGGTGAGCGGCAACCGTTGCAGATTGATGTCCGCATCATCGCGGCGACCAATACAGACCTCGAAGAATCGGTTGCTCAGGGCCGGTTTCGTGAGGATCTCTACTACCGTCTCAACATCATCAGACTACGTGTGCCGCCGCTAAGAGAGCGGCGCTCCGAGATACCCGCGATCGTGAACTATTACATCAATCATTACGCGGCAAAGTTTGGCCGCTACGATATTCACATCAGTCCTCAAGCCGTTGATCTTCTGATGGTAGCTGGCTGGCCCGGGAATGTTCGCCAACTCTGCAACGAGATTCAGCGAATCGTGGCGCGCGCCGAGAACAATACCTTGATCACGCCGGAACACCTCTCACCCGAACTTCGGCGAATTGGTGTTCCATCGGCGCCCCCGGCTCCGGTGGCGCGGCTGGGCGCGACGAACGGCAGTCGCTCGGAGACTATCTCATTGGAGGGTGTGACGCTGGCCGACGCGCTCGCAGAAGTTGAACGGCGGATGATCGGTGAGACCCTGCGCAAACACAAGGGCAACATTTCCCGGGCCGCTCGAGAACTCGGCCTGACGCGACGCGGTCTTTACCTGAAGATCGAGCGCTACGAGATCAAAGCTAGCGCCTGATTCTATCGCGTTCGGATCCCAATAAAACCCAACACGCGTCCCACAACAGCGTTTGCCTCCGGCACCTTTAGCGCCGAACTGATTGCAAAGTAAACCAGCCCGTAAGGCACGAGCACCAACGCCGCAACAATTACCGGATGGGGCAATCCAATTGCGAGCTTGATGGCCCAACCGAAGCCGGCTCCAACTGCTGCCGCCAGCCAGAGCTTCGAGACGTAACCGAGTGACAATCCAGTGTGTCCGATGCGATTGTTCAGACTTCTTCGCAGCAGAGCAAACTCGATCCAACCTGCGACACCTGCGGACGCCGTTAATCCTGCTGCGCCCCACTTCGGGTCGAGACCGATTAACCGGGGCAGTGGAATCGCGCACAAATAACCGAGGCATGTCGTTAGGAGCACGCGAATCACTGCATAACGAAGTGGAGTGCGCGTGTCGTGCAGCGCATAGAAAGTCGAAGCATAGAGTCGGCCCAAGGTCGAAGCTAACAATCCGATTGTCGAGCCCGCGAGGATCCCCCAGACGTATTTTGAATCGGCACGCCCAAACTTGCCGGTTTGATACAGCGCCCCAGTCATTACGTCTCCGAAGGCCATCATTGCCATCACTGATGGAACGATGAAAAAGGCGATTCTACTTAGGCCCTCGCTCAGCCGGTGACGCAATTGATCCGCGATCTGAGTAGTCGTGCCCAGAGCGCTGGACATCGCCGGCAGCTCGGCCGCTGAAATCGACATGCCGAACAAACTCACAGGCAAAGTGTAAAGGCTTTGTGCATACATCAGTGCTGCGACGGCTTGTTCACTGATTAAGCCAGCCAGCATGGCGTCGACGAAAGCGGAAATTTGCACCACGCCTCGACTCATGAAAACTGGGAAAAAGTTCCTCAGCACCGTGCGAACGTTTTCGCTTGCGATGTCCAGCACCGGACGGAGTCGTCCGATCAGTTTCAGTATGGTCGGCAGTTGAACTCCGAACTGCAAAGCGCTGCCAACCACCGAGCCCCACGCGGTGAAAGTTGCCAGATGAAATTGGTCCTTACGATTCCCAAACAGAACTAACGTGGCGATAATGGCCAGGTTCCAAACGACCGGCGCCGTGTATGACAAGAAGAAGCGGCGATGGCTGTTGAGCACTCCCAAGCACCAGGCGGACAAAACCAGAAGTCCCGCGCCGGGGAACAAGATTCTGACGAGCTCAATGGTTAATTCGCGAGCCGCCTCGGAAAAACTATAGGCGAAAAGCCCGACAAAAAATGGAGTCGTCAACACGCCGACTAGAACGATGATCGAAGTCGTGAGCGCGAGCATCGTGAGCACTGCATCGGCAACTCTTGACGCTTCCTTCTTGTCTCCTCGCGCCAGGAGATTCGCGTACACCGGTATGAAAGATGCTGAGAGAGCGCCCTCACCAAAAACGTTTTGCAAGAAGTTGGGAATCCTGAACGCCGCGCTAAAAGCGCCCGCGGCGTCCGAGGTGCCCAGATAGTAAGCAAACACGCGTTGTCTGACTACGCCGATGATCCGGCTGATCAGAATCCCAGCGCCGACCATCATCGCGTGTTTGCCGGTGCCTTCACTCTCCCCGGTGTCGACGCTTTGCGGGCGGGGAAACCGTCCGGTAGATTCGCCGACTATGGCAATGGTTTCTCCGGCCGCTTCGGTGGCGTTATGGTTAATTTGAAAAGCTTCGGTGCCTCTACTGAGATCGGGAGATGAGGCTTTATGACTATCGCCTTGAGGTTCGGAATCTGGAGGCTGGGGCTCTGAGTCCTGATCGTCCTTCATGTCTTAGAATTGCCGCCGGCTCCGCTAGGAGTCGAATGTCTATAGACAACTGTTATTGAGAACACCAGCTCCGTCAGGAGCGTAATATCATGCCCCCATAATCACTAATATCCAAATCGCTTGTGTTCTTAACATCCTGCCCTGCGGGACTCCGATCCAACGATTTGCCGAAGAGCTTTGTCCCAACTTCGAGTAATCCTGAGTCTAAAGGTTGTAATCCTTAATCTTGGTCAAGAGCGTCTTGTAACTCACACCCAGCGTTTCCGCGGCGCGGGTCTTGTTGCCGTCGTGCGCGGCCAGCGAGTCGCCGATCTTTTGTCGCTCAATCATTTTCACGGCGCGGTCGGCGGCTTCATTCAGAGTGCCGGAAATATCAAAGCCGAAAGCTTTCGGATCGCGCACTTCTTCATTGATGAGACCCAAATCACGCGGCTCCAATTGTGCCCCATCGGCAAGAATGCACGCGCGTTCGATCGCGTTCTCGAGTTCCCGCACGTTGCCGGGCCAATTGTGAGTGTGGAGAGCAGCGATGCTTGTCTCGCTGAGCGTCACCTCGCGGCCGCGCAATTCTTTTCCCAACTGCGCCGCGAAACTCCGAGCCAGCAACACCACGTCGTCGTCACGTTCGCGGAGTGGTGGAATTTCAATTGGGAAGACCGCCAGCCGAAAGAAAAGATCACCACGAAATTCTCCGTTATCGACCGCCGCGCGCAGGTCTTTGTTGGTGGCAGCGACGATGCGGACATCGACGGGAATTGACGCCTTGCCTCCGATCCGATCGATTGATTTCTCTTCAATTGCGCGCAACAGTTTTCCCTGAACCGCCAATGGCAGTTCGCCGATTTCATCGAGAAACACCGTGCCGCCTGACGCCAGCTCAAATTTGCCCAGCCGCCGTTCACCCGCTCCGGTAAACGCCCCGCGTTCGTGCCCGAACAACTCGTTTTCGATCAAGGTTTCAGGGATAGCAGCGCAGTTAATCGCCACGAAGGGTTTGTCCCGCCGGTTCGAAAGATGATGAACGGCGCGCGCAAAAAGCTCTTTGCCGGTTCCCGATTCTCCCAACAAGAGCACCGTTGCCTCAGTCTGCGCGACGCGCTGCGTTTCACCCACGGCGCGCTTGATAGCTTCCGACTCGCCAATGATGCGCGGAAAGCCGTAACGCTTTGACCACTCTTCGCGCAACAGAAGATTCTCGGTCCGCAGGCGCGATTGCTCGAGCGCGCGCTCGACGAGCAGCAGCAGGTGATTCGAATCGACCGTCTTCTGACGAAAATCATGCGCGCCATCTTTCATCGCTTGCACGGCTTCATCAATCGATCAGT